>ENA-OQIH01000018-OQIH01000018.1-human-gut-metagenome-genome-assembly--contig:-NODE-18-length-155413-cov-9.993961_pt1 | contig 155413 bp, 146 predicted proteins | sample MGYA00242575_ERZ504740 | MGnify/ENA primary metagenome ERZ504740 (study PRJEB26092, sample SAMD00036192) | human gut metagenome | host: Homo sapiens | study: EMG produced TPA metagenomics assembly of...
GCTTATAATTTGTGATATTTGATGTATTCATAATAATTTACTCCTTTGAGTATATTTAAACACATTTAATCACATTTGACAATATATTCAATTACTTATTTTCTTCTCCTATATGTAAAATACGCGATTCTCTTTTCTCGGAATCACGTCAGGATAATCTCCATCGACATATCCAAGAGCACAATGTCCGATTCCCTCATACTCATCCTCTATACCGAGTGATTTGAGAAGCTCCTTGCCCCAGTCAGACTCAAACTCTTCCTTCGCGCGGTGAATCCAGCAGCTTCCAATACCCAGATCATGCGCCGCAAGCATCAGGTTTCCCATCACAAGACTGCCGTCATAGACATGTGTAGGCCAGTCCTTCTTTCCAAGAACGATAAGAATAACCGGCGCACCATAAAATGGATCAGTATTACTTCCCATTATGTCGGCATTTCTCTTAGCAATTTCATCCCTTATTTCCTTGTTTGTCACCTGAATAATAATGGTGTTCTGTGCACCTCTGCCGTTTGCCGCAAAGGTTCCGGCCTCAATTATCCGGTCGAGGATGTCCTGCGGAATCATGTCCGGTTTGAATTTGCGAATACTTCTTCTGGTTTTCATTTCTTCTAATACTTTGCTCATGATTTGGTCCTCCTATTAATTCAAAAAAATTATCTTAAAATAAGCATTTTACAAATAACAACACATGATGTGCTAATTAACGTTCCTAATAAATAATACTCAGCAAACTTTTCATCCTTAGTTATTTTATCATATCGTGCAATAGATTTTGCTGTCAGCACTAATCCCATTGCAGCATATTGATTCATAGAAATAAACATTAACATTATAAGGCGTTCTATGGTTCCTATTTTTCTACCAGCTCTATTATCAAATTCTATGAAATTGCTATTTTCTTTTTTTGGTCTATATCCAGATAACAAATTTTGGATTAAAATATTTGAAGGAATATGTAATATAAGAATTGCTAATACCCATTTGGCAATATAAAATGAGTTTATTTCAAACATATCACAAATATTTCTTATTATCTGAAAATGTGAAAATTTAATATTATTGCAAACCATAATGTAAGCTAAAATAAATATACTTGTTATATGTAATAGCTGATCACAAACAAATAACATACCAGACTTTTTTATTATCTTTCTCTTCAATAAGAAAAATTTTAAAATATCAATTATAAAATGCAGCAGAGACATATACAAAATTAGTATAAAAATATTTGAATTTATAACAGGAATCATCACCAAAAATACTGAAAAAGTATATTCAATGGAATGTATTATAACTCCATTTAAACTGTTATCCTTTTCACTTGCTATTTTATCTGTTTGAAAATAAAAATCCCCTAAAATATGAGCTATCACCATTAATACTAGCAATTTATATATCATATATTCCCTCCAATTTATTCATAGCCTCTCCAATAATTTTTAATGATTTTAAATATATTAAATATTTACCATCTAATAACCGTCTAGCCACTGTTGACTGACTCGTCTTCATTCTCTTAGCACACTTTTCCTGACTTCCTCCATTTAGCATCATATCCCATATCGTGTACCGTTGCTTATCTGTCCAACTATCTTCAATAACTTTTATCAAGGCTAACATGATGTTAATTTCATCTATTTCAATAGATTTACTGTTGTAATATTCTATTTGAATATCTGGTGCTTGATTTTTTAGATGTTTTTCTTCATTCTTTAAAAAATTTATAATCTCTCTGGCAGCATAAAAAGCTGGACCGTCAGCGCCTATTGCAGCCTTTTGATTAATTTCAGTAGATATTTCACCTATCCCAATTCCAAAACGTAACTTAACTGGGTACAACTCTCTTTGAATATATTTAACAATTTCTATTGCATATGCAGGATTATTCAATAATCCTTGGAATTCATCACCTAGTGTAATCAAAAAATTAGCCTTAATATCAGCTTTATACTTTAGATTTATATCATCTAGTATTTTTTTTAATTTATTCTGAACTTCATAACGATTATCAATTTCTTTTGAATTTTTAATATCTCCTATAATTGCATAATACATATTTGTTCCCCCATTTCAACTGTTATGCAGTATTTGTACATATTTTGTAGATATGCACAAATGCTGCATATGTTATTATTATGCATCTATATAGTATAATTGTCAAATTAGATTTTTCATCTCGTCAAACACTTCCTTTTTATTGGACACATTATTTTGCATAATGACAATAAGAAAATATCTATAGAACTGAAAGAAGGGATTTTTATGGCGGTTACCAATAATATCAGAGAAATCCAGGAGCAGCGTGGCATTTACCAGGATGATCTTGCCGCTGCTATTGGATACAGCACCAAAACTGTCGGTCGGATAGAACGTGGGGACAGCTCCCCATCTACCGAATTTATGCTATGGGTATCTAAGTACTTTAATATGCCGGTGGAAGATGTATTCCATGTAGAGGATTAGATTGGGAAAAATATGAGGAGAGACGATTTCAATTTTTTTATTATTTAATGAGTTTGTTAAACCGTCACGCTCTCTTTTATTGGCACTTGTAGCGCTATTGATTTTGATTATATTCTGCACGTTTTTCAATAAACGATTTTGCTGAATCTATGTATGTATAAATTTCTTCTACTGTCATATCTGTTATTTTTTTCTTATTATCCACTAACCAAAATAGGTTATCTTTTTTTATATCGCTGTCAGCAAATAAAATGCTTAACTTTTCCCTCATAATCCATTCTCTTAAATGCTCATCCGTTTTAAAATACATACTTAACTCACCACCAGAAAAACAATGATACAATGTCAAATCTACCCTATCCTCAAATTTATTGTATCTTACCTTATTCATAGTACGCTTACCAATAGGTAGTAACATGTAATTACCTTCAGTATAAATGGTTTTTGCAAAGTCCTCAATTTTCTGATTCAAGTGTAAAATTTTAGCTGTATAATCATTATCTCTTTTACTACGCATCTGCCTCAATAAACTACTAAGGCTTTTAGTTGTTCTATAAGCATTCCAACCCGTTTGCTTCTCCAAAAGAGTTTTATATATTGTCCAAAAAGATATAACGGTATCTGCATGTAATGCTTCTTCCTCTGAATAACCCTTTTCCAAATAATATTTGACATCGTTATCATATTGCAATCTCAATGCAGATGAATATCCTCTTTGATGTTTTACAAGTTCCCACTCCAAATACTGCTCTATTATTTCTATTACTGTACCTTCCATATAGTTAACCTCATCATTATATCAGCCAATTCAATTGGCTGATTGTGTTCATTTAAAATTCTGTATATCATATTTCTCTACATTAGATAATTTCATTCTGTATTTTTTATCATTTGGAATATTCCAATTCAAAACATTTTGTCCTTCCAAACTTTGCAAATACAACGCAGTTGTTACCAATACGTATGTCTCATCATAAGATTCTGTATTATCAAAAACTATATACTGATTAACCCACCCTTTAATCTCATCCATCCTGTCTCTATAATCATCTCTACGAATAAACAACTTTTCAAGACAATATTTTAAATCATTTTCGTTTACTCCTACATTTACAGGATTATGAACCGCAATAAATAATTCCGTATAATTTGTATCACTATCATATAATATCCCTGTACTACTGCCTTTCTCATATTCCATATTTTGTATCCTTTTATGTAAAAAGGCTAATGAAAGCATAATCGCATTTTTATATAGTTTGACTTTTTCGACATTCTCCATGTTTGTAATGTTTGTTGAAAATATTTTTATAAAATCATCAAAACAATTCCACTGTGTATCATTACCTCTTTTAATATATTCCTCTTTCAAATATTTAATATAGTCCACATAATCATCAAAATCATCTGAATTTTTCATTGAAATAAGTCTATATTCTTCAATACTCTTTTTTTCATAATCCTTTACTGCTATTGCAATCACATCTATGAAATTAATCCATCTTTGAAGAACTTTCACAAAATCATCTATACTTACCCTTAAATACTCCAATTCATTTTCGGTATTAGCAGAATCATAAATAGCAATTGTTAAATCTTTTCCATCCTTCATTGTAGAATCCCAATATGCTCTAGGACTACAATGAAAATTTTCATATCCGTTATATTTTGGATGACCTGATGTGTCTAATGGGTGCACAGATGCCAACGACCTTATGTATTTGACAAAATCATTGTCAGTTCCACTATCTCTAAAAATATCATTTTTTGCTTTTAACTCCAATATTTCTGTTTCTAAATCAAAAATATGAGCAAGTACTTCTATGCAATCAATAACTACCACTTCACAGTTGACAAAATCATAAAAATCAAAGGCTTGCATTCTTTGTGGATTAACACCTAATTGAATTGTATTCATATAATTTAATGTATCTTCTATTCTATATAAGGCAGTTTCTATCCTTGCTCTTGAATTAAAAGGCATTCCTTCATTTCTTTTTTGCTTCTTCACGCTTACTTTTACGTTTGTGATTTTGTCAAAACATAAGTACCCTTTATCACTTAAAATATGCCAAAGTTCTAAAACTTTATCTGTTTGAAAATTCACATTAAATTTTTCCAATCAAATTCTCCTATCTTTAAATTGTTACTCTATATTCCATAATCTGTTTTTTAGCATGCGTACCTTCTCACTTCTAATATTATATTTATCGTATAATTTATCAAGCTCAGCTCCGTACGCCGATTCAGTATAAGTATCAAACAGCACCCATTCCACCAAATCGAAGTTGTCCGGATTATCCTGCAAGAACCTGTTTACTGTATACACTGCAATCTTTGCCGCCAACTCAACTGGGAAACTATATACTCCCGTTGATATAGAAGGAAATGCAATAGACCTGATTCCATTATCCATTGCCAGCTTCATAGAATTAAAATAGCAGTTAGCAAGAAGCTCCTCTTCTCTATCCCTGCCACCATTCCATATCGGTCCTACAGTATGTATCACATAATCACATGGCAGATTATAGGCTTTTGTTATCTTTGCTTCTCCAGTCTCACATCCGTGAAGCGTCCTGCACTCTGCCAAAAGCTCCGGTCCTGCTGCTCTATGAATCGCACCATCTACACCACCTCCGCCAAGAAGAGAGTTGTTTGCTGCATTTACGATTGCCTGCACATCTGTTACTTTTGTTATGTCACCTTTTATCGTTTTAATCAAATACATTGTTTAATATTCCTTCTCTATCTCATCATCTATTCCATACATTTTCTTGAATGTATCAAGGTCTGCCTGATTCTTAATCAACATAACCTCTTCTATCTTACCTGTATGAATGTCCTTAAAGCCTGCAACCTGCTCGCCATTACATATGCTCGCCTTGATAACTGTTTTCTTATTTTCTTTATCATATGTCTTTGTAACTGTCTTTTTCCTAAATAGTCCCACTTTGAGCACCTTCTTTTGACTTTGCCATCAGTATAAGTTTTTCAAAGGACTGTGCAAAGCGTACATCATCATCTTCTGTACGCTTTCTTGGTCCTTTCATATGATTCTTATGAGAGCTGCGTCTTGCCTTTTTATTAAGATGTCGCTCCATAAGCATCTGATCAATATTCTCATTCGTGTACCACTTGCCGGATTGGTGAATAGCATATGCACCTTTTCCAAGTGCCATCGCAGCAACACCATAATCTTGCGATACTACTACATCCCCTTTATGACATATGCTGATTAGTTTATAATCTACTGCATCTGCTCCTGCTCCTACTACAATCACTTCGCTGTAATCAGAATACAAAATATGATTCGTATCACACAACAAGGTGGTAGAAATATTGTATTTCTCTGCTATTGTCTCGACAATGCCCACTACCGGACACGCATCTGCATCTACAAATATCTGCATATTTCTCCTCAAATCCACATCATATTGTGATTAACTGGTGTTCGTACTTCTATAAGATTTCCTGATGGATCATAAAATCTCACCATCTTTTGACCTCCGCCCAACTCCGTTAATTCATTTTGGAATCTCACCAAAATATCACTTGAAGTAAGTTTATCTACCAGTCCTTCAACATCATTGTCCTCAAAATATAATTTAGATGTATTACTATATGGTGTTGTAAAAAGTCCAATATCATCTCCCATACTTTTACATCCTGTAATACCAATCCCTCAGACAATATCGTGTTACTTTCCTGTTTCATTATTACCTGTAAACCAAACATTTCCTGATAAAAACGAACAAATTCTTCCATATCATCAACAACTACCAAGACATTTTTTAGCTTCATGATTTCTTTTCCTCTAGTTCCTTTTAATCCGTATCAGGCATTTATACGATATCGCTTTTATATTTTAGATAATTCGTCTAATGTCGAAACTTTCCATAGCCATTCTAGTGGAATTGGTGGTGTCATAATATTTTCATCAGCTACTGCATCTAGTTGTATCCGCTTTTCTTTCTTTTCTGGCAATTTGCCATATTCATTACTTGAAAGAACACATCTATATTCATTTTGATAACTATATTTATCGAATTTACAAATCGGAGTGTATATGCCCGTATATGCATCATTTATATAATTTATCCAATTTGAGCATACCGAAATATCATAATTCTTACTTTCCACTTCTTTCTCTACATAATTATTTAGGATCTGCACAAACCTTTTTCTATTTTTTACTATTGAAAAGTGAGTCCCCATATTTCTCATTCTAATATCAGGTTTTACAATTTTACCTGTGTCACTAATATGCAATGTGTAAAAACATAATAATCTATAGCAATTTTGATATCGCGACGAAACATATACCTTCCCATTTAACACTTTCTCCAAAATATAATCTTTTCCATCTGTGCAATGTATCAATGTTCCTTTGCTTAATCCCATATATTTTTTTAATTCATCTGAAGAAACCTCTAATATATTTTCAATTGCACATTCATTTATGTCACCTACAGCATCATTATCCTTAAACTCTTGATAATAACGTGGTGATTGAAACCAAAATTGCCCTGCATTCATTGATTTTAATGCAGCTTCATCACTTATTTTAATAAGTATCCCATTTTCTATTTTATTATAGCTAATCTTAGTCTGTCGTGAATTTAATGGTCTACCACAAACTTTGCAAAATTTATTTTGTGGCATTTCTTTGTATTGAGTACCGCAAAGCATACATCTATACACTTGAATTTCACTTTCATCTTCAGATATATTATTCATTATATTGCAACTCCTTATCTCAAATCAGCGATGATACAGTATCTATATTTCAAATCTTCCATGTATTTCTTGCACATTTCCAACTGTGTATTGCGATACATACTTAATATCATCAATCCAACGTTTTTTTGCATTTTCATTGCCACTTTTTTCCCATTAAAATCTACTTTAGACTGTATATTCCTAATTATCTGGTCTTTTGTCATCAGTCCCTTATCTATGAGCTCCTTCAGTAAAAGTTGTCTCTGCTTTTCTGTCAGCTCTCCCTCTTTCACATTATATCCATACATCATAAGCTCGGATACTGGTTTTAACCCCTCCCATGATTCTTTTACTATTCGATATTTGAAATCAGGATAAAATCTCTTGTTAAGAAGATCTTCAATAGCCTCATAATTAATCCAATATTTATCACATTGCCTACAATGAAATACATTCACAATTCGCTTTCCAAATCCTCTAGTGTTATGTACTTCCATTGAAACAGTTTGAATATCATGCTTTTTTCTTATACATGAATTATTTTGCATAAAATAGACATCAATTACTATATCCTTTTTCTCTTGTGCTGCGCTATTATCTGTGTTTAAAGGAACATAACCTTTTCCCATTGACATTAATGCAGTAAATTTCTTTTCAAGTTTATCCAATTCCTTCTTTTTAACTTTAATTTCATGTCTTAATTCGGATGTGGTTCTCATATAATTCAATTCATCACTATTAATGATATTTCCGTATCCACATGCTGAATACGTACCATAAGACATATGCTTTGTCCCACATACTACACATTTTCGAACAGCTATTCTTCGTTTTTTTCCTTCTGGTGTAGTAATTCGCTGGTGATAAATTTCCAAATTTCCACCACATCTTCTGCAAAACGGTTCCTCTCTATTAATCATATAATAGTTATCAGGAGATGAATTTTCCAATTCTAAATGAATATCAATAGGTAGATAAACCGATTTTTCCTCACCTACTTGTTGAAAATTATATTTTGAAAATCTATAACCTAATCTTTGATATTTTTTCTCTGAAACAAAAAATTTTCCACAATTTTTACAATGGTTAAGAGTCACTACAATTTCACAACCATTATTGTCTATAAGTCTGCATCTTTTCTTTTCCAAACTTCCATTACATTCATGTACATAATGTAAAGGTGTAATATATATATAAGTCCCTAACTCAATAAATACCTCTCCATCTGGTAATTCTTCCTCATTGGAATTAGGACCATATAATTCAATTACTTCAAATGCTGACTCATTTGCCATACATTGCCTATACGAAAAATAATTGTTTCCGCATTCAGGGCATTTTTTTCCATGAATTTCTTTTTTCCCATTAGTACTTGCCTCATAATATAAAAGTACCAGTTTGCATCCACACTTACATCTTTTAATTTTTTCGTCTGTTGCATATACCTGCAAAGGCTTATTTATTTCGTTTTCCTTCACTTCATACCGCAAAGGACTTTCCTTTTCAATATATCCAATGTACTGCTTCATATATGTTCACCTTCACTTTACCGCCACATATTATATGGCACCAAAAATTTCTTGTTACTTATCTACTTTTTCATAAGTATGTGCACAGTTTTTCAACCCATATGGATAAAATGATTTTGTATAATATCCATTTTTCAATTCGATTTCTATCTCATCACCATCTGTTCTAATGTAATCCTCTAAAACACCTTCAGTATTATAAATATCTATTGATAAATACGACGAATATCCCGCCTTTAGATTAATTGCCTTATATATTCCTTCTGGAATATCTAGACCAACCCGATTTTTGCCGCTATTAATCCGAACAATTTCGCCATGCATTAATTTTTCCTCAATTAATGCAAGCGCATTGTATTTATGAGCAATTCTCTGTTGCTCAAGTTTATTGAAATCAATATCATAAAGTTCTTCTAAATAGTTAAGTACCTTCACAATTCCGTCGCCAATATACAAATGGTTTGAACCAAACGCATACTTCATTGTTTCAATACATTCTGGATCAATAAATTCTATTTTTGACTTGGTCTTAGTAATTTTATGTTCCTCTAAATCAATTTTATTCTTGCAATAACTAACTGGATATTTAAATCCACATCCCTCCTCTCCAGTCCATCCATTATATGAATTTGGATTATATGTTTGATTTCCAATTTTGTATTCTAATGCGCAAATTAATTCAGCAATATTCTCATCAACTATCATTTCAAATTCTCCACTGTGCGTGTTCCAACTACTTGTAAGCAAAAATTATAAGTCATAATAATTCCTTCAACTTTACAATTTCATCCTCAGACAAAGTTACACCTTTTCCCATTTTCTCATGTTCCGGTGCCCAATCTCTGATATCATATTTTGGTTCTCCACCATTCCACGAAATCCTGTTCAGTTCCTTTGTCCAACCTTTGGCACTTTCTGAAAGTGTTCCAATATGTTCTACTATTTCATATTTAAAATCTGCCATAAAATCTCCTTTTACAATGCATTGAATTATTATTCACATACCTTTTTATCCAATGATGGATCATTCATAATATTTAATAAGCTCTGATAACTATCGACATCATGGTAAACCACATTGTCTGTAGATATATCATTAAAGAGCTTTCTTGCACACATTATTTTTGCCTTTTCAATTGGTCTAAGCTGCATAGATTCCATCGTGCCCTTAGTCTCTGCAACAAAGAATATATGCTTAACAGTTCCTTCATTGAACGCGATTGCCCAATCAGGGCTATAATGTCCAACAGGCGTTGGTATAGAGAATCCTTTCGGAAGCTTTGCATATACACATACTTCCGCCGCTCCATCCAAGTCTTCTGCAAATTTACGTTCTACACTCTTATCAGCATTACCATCAGTAAATACATATGGCTGTATATGTTTCTCTGCTTTAAATGCTTTATCTATTGTCGTATGCTTCTCAGCTGTAAATATCTCACTATCATACTTACCTTCAAGCTGGTCATAAGAAATATGATCAACTATCATAGTTGCCTTCTGTTCCTTAATCAGCCTTGTAACCTTAGAAATGAACTCTTCCGGATTATTTTTATACATGTCAAATTTATCCTTACGGATTCCTTTGAGGATAGCTGCCACTGTTCTTCGTGTAAGTACTGTTGCCTCTGCCACCTTGCCGATCAGATCATATTTTATCTGGCTGGTTTCAAAATGCTTAAGTGCTGTTGTATCAGACTTTGCTCCTTTGAATGAGTCACCTGATTTAATTGCATCAGCCGATAATGTATCTTTCTGTTCTGAAATAGACGTTGTATATTGCAACATTGAAACATATAACTCTGAATCTATTACTTCTATTGCTTTCTTTATAAGCTCATTGCTATCAAATGAAACTGTATAAGCATACTTATGATTGATGTATCCCCATAAAGTCTGAAATTCCTTCTTGTAGAAATTATCATTCAAATCGTTGTTCGGTATTTTTGTTTCATTACCATTATCAATCATGTCATCAAGTATCTTGTCATTAAATACACTCTGAATCAGTTTGTGAATGCCTTCTGCATACACAACCAAATGCTCCGGAAGTGGAGCCAGATGATTATTTTCCAGGGCCATATGATATTGTTCGGTAATGTTGTCATTGCCATCCATTGTCACATAATCATTTTTAATCAGATACTGATAAATCATTGTAGCCTGCTGTCTATTAAGCTTTTCTGCATTCCCATTGACCATTACTGTTTTACCTGTAAAATAATCAACAGTTGCCTTTCTAGGTCTGTCATACAAATCTGTCTTTATCTGTTTCTGCAGATCTGTTACGAAGTCCTTATAACTTTCACTGGCTATAACGGTAAGCTTATTGATTTTATGTACCAATGACTTTCCTACACTTTGTTCATCCATACGGAATCCATCCTGATTTACACAAAGCCTTAATCCTCTACCAACTTCCTGTCGCTTTCCGGTAGTACTATCACTATGCTTCAAAGTACAAATCTGAAATACATTCGGATTATCCCATCCTTCTCTAAGTGCTGAATGTGAGAATATAAATCTTGTAGGCTCTTCAAAACTAAGAAGTCTTTCTTTATTTTTGAGGATAAGGTCATATGCAGATATATCATCTGAAAAGTCTGAACCTCGTTTCACCTTACTATCTACAGCATGTCCTTTTTTATCTATAGAGAAATATCCCTTATGAGTGTCTTTTACATCAATACCTTTTAAGTACTTCTGGTATGGTGTATCAAAAACAGTTATATATTCATTCACAATATCGTTATATTCCTGCTCAAATATCTGACCATATTCTCCGAGTACTTCATCGCCCTCTTCATCATACTGGCGGTATTTGGCCACTTCATCAATGAAGAACAATGATAAAGTTTTGATGCCTCTATTAAAAAGTTCCTCTTCCTTCTCCAAATGAGACTTTATTGTTTCCCTGATCTGTACTCGGCGCATATCCTTCTCAGACACATCACCTACCACATCACCTCTATGAATTACTTCTCCATTTGTGAATGTAACAGTTCCTGCAATTGGATTAATCTCAGATACACGGTATCCTTTATACTGCTCCATCTCATTTGATATTTCATACAAATTATCATCTACATCAAAAATTCGGGACTCATGATTAATGCCTTTAGTCTTGTAGTCCTTCTCATACTCAATTCTGGCTCTTGGGGCATGCTTCGGAGATATAATAATATCCTCCAGATATAGATAGTGGTCCGTACCACGGAAGTTCTTTACTTGGAATCCCTTGACCTCAATTTTCTTTACAAGGTGCTGATTGTATGCATCCACCGCATCAAGTGCATATACAAGATTATGATGTTTTGCATGTGTAGCCGAATAATTCAATGTAAACAATGGATTAAAGTTTTTAAGTGCTTTCTGCGTCGCATCTCCGCCCATCTTCTGAGGCTCATCTAATATAATAATAGGATTATTTGCTTTTATAACATCTATCGGACGTCTGCTTCCAAACTCATCTCTCTTATCATAAATAATACGGGCTTCTTTGCTTCTGCCGCCCTCTTTCATGGATGTATTAAATGCCTGCATATTGATAATCATGACATTTATTCCGGCATTACTTGAAAATGAATCAAGCTGATTCAGATTACTGCTGTTATATACAAAAAATCTGGCTTTTTTCCCATAATGCTCCATAAAATGATCCTGTGTTATTTCAAAAGATTTCTTAACACCTTCTCTTATTGCAATAGATGGAACCACTACAATAAACTTTGACCAGCCATAACGCTTATTCAGTTCAAACATTGTCTTTATATAAACATATGTCTTACCAGTACCGGTCTCCATCTCAACATCCAAAGAACAGGCTCCCATACTGTCAACAAGAGAATCCGAAAGCATGACATTATTATTCTGCTGTACTTCTTTTATATTTGACAAAACAATATCAGACGAAATCAGCAGGTTTTCATTTTTAAATCCAGACTCATCGAAATCATCTGTTAAACCAAATGCATTCTGTTCTGAATCGAATTTCAAATCAATCTGTGACATATCTTTCATCTGCCTGACATTACCTATATCCCTACGATAAGATACGTTGTCTATATATGGTTGTCCGTTAAAACAATTCACTACACTATCAACAGCATCTGTCTGGTACTGTTGTATTTTAAAATTAAATTTCATTTTCAGCACCACCTTCTTCCTGAGCTGATTTTCTTATTCCAAATTCCGTAAACAGTGTTTCCGAAATTCGACTATTATATGCCAAATAATACTTTCTTGCCACAGATTCATTCATTTCATTCTTCATGAATTCAATTCTCCTATTACAAAGTTCTTCACTTAACCATTAATCTCCAACTTGTAAGTATTATTTACAAGTTGAACACTTATTAGAGCACTTTCCGTACTGTATCAGGACTGATTGATGCAAATATCTGGTCAAAGTTGGTTGCTACACTATCATTTGCCATTGAGCTGTCTCTGAATACTGCGTAATAAGGCTTTTTCTCTGCAACAGCCTTCACAGTATCTTCCGTCACATCATTATCAAAACATGCAATTAAGAAACCATCTGCCACATTAAACACCTGCTTACCAGCTATAGTTGTTTCTTCAATCTTACTTGAAAGTAAAACACCTAAATCAAGCATAACCTGAAATAATAAGTCTTCCGGTGTTCGGTCTTCTTTGATATTGTCAGCATACGTATCAAATAATGATTGCTGCGTTTCAGATGGATTATAATAAACGTCTTTCATATTACTACTGTCACATTTTAGCACTCGAAAGCCACCATCAAATTTTGCTTCTAGATTTTCCTCTGCAATCTTTTGGGCTGCTCTTCTAATACGTTCCTTACCAATCTCACATATGTTTGCATATCCTGCTTTATGTGCTTCGCTTTTTTCATCAGTCTTTTCTGGTAATTGTACTAATATATATTTACGTTTTCCATCATCTTCTGCATTTAATTTCATTACAGCATGTGCAGTAGTAGATGAACCAGAGAAAAAAACCAAAATATAATCGTTATCTTCAGTACATATTTTGCATATATTATAAAGTAATTTTGATGGTTTAGGATGAGTAAATAATTTTGCCTCACCAAATAATTCGCTTAATTCCTTTGTTGCATCTTCATTCATTCCTTTATTGTCCCACCATGAATCTGCTTTAATTTTTGAAAATTTTCTATTAGCAATAAAAACCTTTTGCACCGGCTTTCCATTTCCAGTTTTTCCAAAAATAATTCTCCCATCTTTAATTCTTTTTTTCACCTCATTTTCATTAAAAACCCAGTATCTTCCTTTTGGAGGATAATGTACTTCTCCTGTGTTAGGATTAACAATAGAGAAATATGGTCCTCTATGATTTGCAGACAAATCTGTTGTTGTCCATGGCCCCCTTGGATCATTATCAGGATTGGAAAATGTTTTTGATATATACTCTTGACTTACAGGATATCCCATATCAGATATATTATTTATATTCTTTGCATAACATACAATATAATCATGAACTGGAGGCAAAAATCCCATATTATTACCATTTGTTTTTTTCTTCCACAATATGGTTCCTACAAAATTAGATTGTCCAAAAACCTCATTGCCAATATCAAAAATACTACTTTGTTCATTATCATCAATTGAAATGAAAATCACTCCATCTTCTGCAAGCAAATCCTTAGCCAATTTTATTCTTGGATAAATCATATTGAGCCAATCTGTATGAAACCGCCCATTGCTATCCATATTTTTAACCAAACGATTGCCATCGTCATCAAATTGTCCACTATTTTCCCGATACTCATACATACTCTGTGCAAAATCATCCTCATACACAAAATCATTTCCGGTGTTATATGGAGGATCTATATATATCATTTTTACTTTTCCCAGATATGTTTCATGAAGCAACTTCAAAACCTCAAGATTATCGCCTTCTATATAAAGATTCTCTGTATTATCAAAGTCCACACTTTCCTCCCTGCATGGACGAAGTGTTTTATCAATCGGTGTATTGGCTAGCAATACCGCCTTCTTCTTATCCGGCCAGGTAAACTGATATCTTTCATCCTTTCCCTCTACAACCTTACAAGATATCTCCTGCCTCAGCACATCTGCATCAATTGCTCTCTCTACAATTGGTTTTCCGTCATCATCATAGCCTGTAATCGTCTCCGTAAGTGCATTCGGAAACATTTTTGACAGCATCTCAAAATTTTTATCTGCTAAATTTTCTGTCTGCATCTTTAATTTATCAGCCATTGTCTATATATCCTTTAACCTTTCTTTATACCGTTGTATTCTCTGCACCATCTCAAATTTTTTCTTTGACTGTACTTCTTTGCGTGCCTTAAGCTCCAAATCAGCTATCTGCTTTCGGAGTTTTTCTTTTTCAGCCTCCACATTTATCTGTTCTACCAGTGTATTTCCATCTTGCACATCAATGCCTGATACCTGTGTAACAAAATTATCCCATACACTCCCTAAGTCCAGCCCATTCAGTTTTAACGAAATTTCATCTTTATTCTTCCAGTCCGATTTCAGCAAGCGTGTCTCATATATTGCAAGCTGGTATACATTTTCATAATGCAACACAATTAGCAGTTTTTGTCCAAAGAGTTTTGATATCATAATAATATTCTTATCATCATACTCTTTTCTTTTCAGTTCCACCTGAAGAACAAATATAGCAGATATCTCTTCCGTTGCTTTAATATTCACAGACGCTTCTGATATTTCATTTGTAATAATCATTCTGCTTATATCAGCATCAAACTTATCTTTTTTATTTTCTGATAATTCTGCTGCATATTTCTCATAGATAAGTTTTTTATGTAATGACTTCCTAATTTCAGATGTTTTAGGCAAATCAAACATATAAGCACCTCCTACTTTATGACAAGAAAACTTATCAGTTCAAAATCATCTAATCCATTTATAGTCTCAGATAAAAAGCTCATCTGCTTACCACTTAAGAAACTGTCCATCTCACTTTCATCTTTCAATTCAATGATGGATGCAATGGCGTCTCCAAGTAAATCCGAATATTTTTCCATTCTCCGACCATCGTCTGTTTCATCATTGAATTTGGCGCATAATTCTTTATCCGGTTCCTTTTTCCCCTTACATAAGAGCCTAAATGAATCCAGCATTTCCTTTGGTGAAAGATGATCTATGATTACCTCTCCTTCTTCTGACATATATACCATATAGAATGGATGCAGCCTGTTTTGACTGTTGATATTTACCTCATTCTTTATATTTCTAAGTACAAATATTACACCAGCCGGCAATTCTTCCGTTGCTTTCACCACAGCATTCATTCCATGCGGAGCCTTTTCAATCTCAGGATGTGTCTTAATATAATCAAGCAAGTCCAATCTGAACTCATTCAATCCAAGATCCATAATAGATATTCCGGATGACATATCTTCAATATCTACCACTTCCTCCTGTAACCTCTTGAGCTGCTGTTTTCGATACTCTAAATCTCCCTTTTCCTCCGGACTAAGGACATTATCATCGCCCGTAGCTGTCATATCCACGATTTTCATTCGAGTTTCCACTCTGGCTTTAAGATTAATATATTCATCCAATGTAATATTGGGCCAGAAGTTTACAAGCTGGATACATTCATTTTTACTTCCAATTCGGTCTATTCGTCCAAATCTCTGAATAATACGAACCGGATTCCAATGTATATCATAATTAATCAGATAATCACAATCCTGTAGATTCTGACCTTCCGATATACAATCCGTTGCTATCAAAATATCTATTTCGGCTTTTTCATTCGGCAATAGCAGACTTTTTCCCTTAGATACCGGAGAAAAACATGTTAATACTGTGTTTAGGTCTGTTTTCAAACCTTTGATCGTAGTCTTTCCATCTACTGAACCTGTAATAATTGCTGTGTCCAATCCATATTTTTTCTTCACATACACACTTACTGTGTCGTACAGATAATTCGCTGTATCTGCAAAAGCAGTAAATATGATTATTTTCTTATTACCGGTATTGATAGGATGTTCCTGCTTTTCATCTATCACATCAAATAAGGTCTGCAATTTGCTATCATGTGCAGGTGTTATATCTGCAATCATCGCAAGGAGCAAATCCAGTATTTCCTTATCTCTTTCCAGCTCTCGTCTCCATGACTTATAATCCATATCTGCAATGTCTATTCTTACTTTCTTTCCAATTGCAAACACATCATCATTCTGGTCATCCCCATCTAAATCCATATTTGTAATGTCATTTAAATTCAATGTGGATTTATTATAGCCATGTTCAAAATCTGCAATGCTCTTTATGGTATCGGTAATAAGATCGTTGATACGTTTTAATGTCAGCCTGAAGGAATATACCGAGCTTTCCATTCTCTTCATAAGGTTTATTGACATCAATCTTCTGATTCCCTGCTCTCGACCAGACTGTGTAAGACCTCCCCTTACATGATTTGAATCATACACATTCTTATACTTTGCTAATTTACTTGGCAGGATATAATCCGTTGGTGTATATATACATAATCTAAGCAGATTCAGCTCTTCAAATATCTCATTGTAATTGATTGCCTTGCTTAAATCTGTCAAGCCCGGTCTTTTTGATATAGGTGTATTTCTCTTTGGAAATGTTCCTATATCGGATGTATCATAATATTTCTGAATATGCTTTCTTGAACGTGCAATCGTTACACTATCAAGCAGTTCAAAGAAGTCGAAATCAAGCATTCTTAAAAGTTTGCTTGTAGTTCTATCCTCTGGTTCCCACTTACTCCATGTATTAAAGGCAGTCTGTGCCTGCTTGAAAATATCATCAATACTCTTATGTGTATTCAACTTTTCATCCAGTAGCTGACTTTCACCCTCATAAGCAAGAGCAATCTGATTCTTCAAATCTACAAATCGATTATTTACCGGTGTGGCAGATAACATAAGCACCTTTGTCTTAACGCCCTTGCGTATAACCTTGTTAAGAAGCTTCAGATATCTGTTCTCTTTTTCATCCTCACCGGATATTTTGCCACCATTACGGAAGTTATGCGATTCATCAATAACCACCAGATCATAATTTCCCCAGTTTACCATATCCAGATCCATACCATTAGAATTTCCTGACTCTCTGCTTAAGTCTGTATGGAACAGAACATCATAACGCATACGATCAGCCGCAATTGGATTGTTGATATAATTATATTTATATGTATTCCAGTTGTTCGCCAGCTTCTTAGGGCATAACACAAGCACAGATTTATTCCTATTCTCGTAATACTTTATTACAGACAGTGCAGTGAATGTTTTTCCTAAACCTACTGAATCTGCCAGGATGCATCCGTTATACTTCTCCAGCTTATTGATAATTGCTAACGCAGCATCCTTCTGAAAATTATAGAGCATCCCCCATATTTTGCTTTCTTTAAAGCCTGTTGCCTCGTTTGGCAGTACATCATCTGATACATCTTCAAGAAATTCATTAAAAATGTTGTATAGTGTTACAAAATACAGATAATCCGGAGAATTTTCATTATAAACAGTTGTGATATTCTCTATCACTTCATCTGTCACTTCCTGCAGTTTTGATGCATCGTTCCATATCTGTTCAAATAATTGCAAGTATGCTGTGCTCATTGGAGCTTCTGATTTCTGGACTATATAATAAGCATTGTTTCCACGTTCACAGCCTAAATCTACTGTTGTAAATCCGCTTAATGGCATATAATTCTTATCATCTACATTAATAAATCCCATCATATTTTCATTTGTCACATTTGACTTGAATACTGCCTTTTTACGAATCCACTCCGCACATTCTTTTGCAATTGCCTTCTGTATCATCTCATTACGAAGCTTAACTTCAAACTCTGAACCAAACAGATTTTTCTCACGTTCCTGTCTTGGTATATAAAATTCTCTTTTCTCGCGCTTTGCTTTTTCCTTAATGAATGTTGGTGATGTGAAAATAAAACGCAATTCATCCACATTTTTAAGTTCTTTCTTTAACTCAGCAAATGCATAAATAGAAAAGCAGGCTGCAGCAATAGACACTTTACTGCCCTTATGTATTTCAGTTGTCAAATCTTCTTTTAGTGTCTTATTGACATTATCTATTATTTCCAATTCCTTTTGCCTCCTTCGTTTGTTCTATGCATTATGCTTATTTTTCTTATACCTTGCATCTGCTGGCTTCTGTGCAGTATCAGGAATTAACCACATTTTTCCTTTTTTAATCGCACCGTCAACTCTTCCCTCTGTGCATAAAACTCCTATTCTTCTAGTAGAAATATTCCATACCTTTGAAAGTTCTGTTGCTGTTAAATACTCCATAATTGAACCCTCCATAATAAGAATATTATATTCTATTATCGGAATAATAGCAATCAGATCAATATAGAGTTTCGCCAGTACCACCATGCCAATAATTATTTATCTTTTCCCCATATTTCCTCCATACTTACTAATATTTTACCACATAGTACTTGAGTCATACAGTCTTTTTACAAATTTTTACCACTCACCTCGTCCTCTTCTACTATCATCGGCTTGTCCTTATCGATACTGATTACTTTGCAAATCACTCCGTCATCAGTCACAAACACACTCTTTCCTTTTGCCTGTCCTCTTTTTATGTAAATTAAAAAATGAGCCATCATAAGAAAGTCATTTTGTGTATCTTTCTTATGATGGCTCTAGCTTAGCACATTACGAGTCCCAAAGTCTGCCCTTGCACGTCGAATCTTTGTTCGAAGATTACTGTTCAGTCCCTAGCCAGAAGCCCTCTCTCGTAACCATATTTTATTTATAAAAACATCTATAATCCTTAAACAAAAAATCGCTCAAACTCACGGTCTAAGCGATTTTTCTATTCGGGAATTGGTTTAGTTCCCCATCTTTATATAAGCTCTACTCAAGCCTGAATTTGCCGACTTCCGTTGCCAGATCCTCTGCGATGCCATTGTTGTCGGAAGCCTCGCTTTGGATATCATTGACGTTACCGGTAAGCTGTACGGAAGACTCGGAAACTCCCGCAATGCCCTTGGCACTCTCTTCCACGGCAATGTTGACTGCAGAGATGGATTCACGGATGCCATCCATCGTGCTGCGAAGTTCTTCCGCAGTCTGCGCGAACTGCTCCATCATTGCACGCATTGCATTCGCATCGGTCGCATAATTTTCGCTCGTTGCAACAAGACCTCCGAAGCCTTCCTCTGTGGAATTGCAGACAAATTCGATCATCTGCTGTGATCCCTCTGCCAGTTCATCCACTGCCTGAATAACCTCTGCACTCACCTGGCGGATTCTTGCTGCGGCATCCGCAGAATTACCTGCCAGCTTTCCGATCTCATCCGCAACCACCGCAAAGCCGCGTCCTGCTTCCCCTGCGCGTGCTGCTTCAATACTTGCATTCAGCGCAAGAAGATTGGTCTGTTCCGTAATCTCGATAATGTTGGAAGTCAGAATCTCGATCTGTTCCACCGATTTGGACTTTGCAATCTTCTCATTTAAAGAAGCCGCCATCTTCTCGGTCTCAATGTTTGCTTTCTTCTGCCCCTCCGCTGCTGCATCATTCGCCCCGGAAGCACGGCTCTCCATCTCCTGAGAAGAGACTTTTCCGGCATCCGCATTGCCTGCAATACGCTCTACCGATGAATAGATTTCGTCAATTGCCTCCGTGATCTGATTGAGTGAAGAAGTCGTTTCCTCCATCGCCGCACTCATCTCCTGCATCGTTGCCGACACATCGGTAATGCTTTCATCCGCAGAGCTCAGATGATCCACCATTTTGCGGGAAGAAGACATAAGCCGCATGGATCCGGACGAAATTCCGATCATAATCTTGCGGATATACGCTAACAACTCATTCACATTGCCCGCAATCAGTTCCAGCTCGTCACCGCTTCTGACATCCAGTTTCTGTGTCAGGTCACCCTCATTATGTACCAGATCATAAATCTTCGCATTTACCTGCATCAGTCCCTTTGTAATCCTGCTAACGATAATCGTCAGAATCAGGATTGCCAGAATCAGACAGATGCCTCCGATCTGTAACGTCTGGACAACTGCCTTCTGTAATTCTGCTGCAATCGATGACGCATCATAATCGCATCCAAGTATTGCAACAACCTTGCCTGCATTGTCCTCAATCGGCTTGTATACCGTAATCAGATCTCCGTCTTCTGTATGGTCGATGTAATCCTGAATGTATTCCTTTCCACCGAACACCGACTCCAGTTCCGCGTATGAATCCGCAAATTCATCACCGACTTTTGCCGCATCCTCGTCCGAATCCACACCATAATACACTTTCTTTCCGTCCGTATACAATGTGTATAAAAAAGCAATTCCGCATGCTTTTTGCTTTTTTCTGAGATCTCCTTGCAGATTCTGATAGACCTGCGTACCTTCCGATCCTACCGTCACTTTGTATACCAGCTTGGCATCCAGCGAATCCGCAACGATCGTTGCCGCCATGTCTGCTTCCTCAACGCCCATCCTCACCATGCTTTTCTCAAAACGCGTGTAGGAATTGTATCCCATCAAACCACAGACGAGTACAACGATTATGATTGACGGAATCAGGATCTTCGCGCGGATTGTGAGTCTCCTTGTACGAATTTTGCCTTTGTTCATTTCAACGCTTCTCCTTATGTCTACATTGTATGGCACAAGTATAACACATTATCGAACGATGGGCAACGGGCATGTTCGTCAATTATTATCGAATAGGAATCGTGACGGAATCCTTTGCCTTTTTCCATACGATCACTGAATGGTAACTGTTCGAAGCTTTGTTTTTTCACAGATTTGTAGTATAATACCTACCATGAAATTACAAAAATTATACAGCAAGGTTCGTCAGGCCCTTGACGACTACAATATGATAACTGAAAATGACAAAATCGCCATCGGTGTCTCAGGCGGAAAGGATTCTCTTACGCTGCTCTATGCGCTTTCCGGCATCAGAAGCTTTTATCCTGTGCCCTTTGAGCTTGTAGCGATAGCGGTTGACCTGGGATATGAGGATTTTGATTTGTCTCCGGTGAAGGCGCTGTGTGATGAGCTCTCTGTTGAGTTTTATGTGGTGAAAACTGATATTGGAAGAATATCTCTTGAGAAATCTAAGAATCAGGCTAGTCCCTGCTCATGGTGTGCAAAGCTTAGAAAGGGAGCTTTGAATGATTTTGCGTTGTCTGTCGGCTGCAATAAAATAGCATACGCACACCATATGGATGATATTATAGAGACTATGTTTCTTTCCCTGCTATATGAGGGACAGTTTTATTCATTCGCGCCTGTTACACAGCTGGACGGCAGTGGGCTTGCCATCATCCGTCCGCTTATGTATGTCGGCGAGTCTGATGTGAAGGGCTTTAAGAATAAATACAATCTGCCGGTGTGCAAGAATCCATGCCCTTACGACGGCCACACTAGACGGGAATATGTAAAGCAGCTTGTCAGACAGCTCAATATGGAAAATCCGGGTGTCAAGAAGAGACTGTTTTCTGCTATTCAAAACGGCAATATCGATGATTGGGTGAAATGCACTAAGCCTTCCGATGCTTCATAGAGCGCTTTTTCTCATACATCCTTGAATCAGCCTCACGGATTATCTCATTAATATCCTTTGTGCTGTTATCGTTTTTCACAGCATATCCCATGGCAGCTGTGATAGGCACTATATTATTTCCATCAGTGATACATCCGAGATTATCCATCATTTTTTTACTTGCATTCATGAATATGGTCTCGATATCCGGTTTTGTCGAGATAAATACAAATTCATCACCACCGACTCGGTAACACTGTCCGTATTTTCCAAGAGAAGCACTCATCACATCTGCAACGCGTTTTATCATCTCATCACCCTTCTGGTGTCCCATTGTATCATTTACCTTTTTCAGATTGTTTACATCATAAATCGCAATCAGCATGTATGGGTTTTCATCATCTTCAAGCTCCTTGACCTTTTCCATATATGAGGTACGATTGAGTAAATCAGTTAATCCGTCATGATAAGCAAGCCTGCTAAGCAACTCATTTTTGATATTGCGCTGATAAGAGGCGAGGAACTTTTTTATAATCTGGACTATTTCCATGAAAAAGAATATCAATATGCCGAGTCTGATAAAATAGCTTGTTTCTCGTCCAGTGCCTCGCCATAGAATTATGATATCCGTCATAGCCATAAAACTTAAAACAATACAGCCTATATTGTGATATATATTCTCTTTTGGTGCCTTTACAATGCCCTTTATCGTCGAAACAAGAATAAAGAGCATCGAAATTGCAAATACAACATGTACCAGAAAAAGTGTCTCATGATAATCCATGATTTCGGTTATTTCACCGATAAAGCAGCCTGCAAATGCTATCTCGCCAATTACGCATAGTATCGCGCTTATACGTTTACTATAGCTGTCATACATCTGACTTAAAAATATTAAAAAAGGTAGAATAGAAAGCCTCAGGGCTGTTTCTGCTATCACATGATATATATGGGCATCTCCAAAAACAAGCTGTAGATATCGTCCGTCTGTTGTAAGATATAAGCCTGATACAAATGCTGTAACACCAAGATTCAAAAACTCAATGCCTACTATCTTTTGCCTTGTAAGAGGAATAAATAGTAAAAGCATTACAACACCCAGTACCATAATAATAAAGCTGATACAGAAAGAATTGAATCTTTTTTGTTGTTGAAATTGTATGATATCAGAAATATCGCCTATGTACATTTCATCAAGCTTTGCACTGTCGTCATCTTTATATGGATTTTCAATTTCAATCTCCAGTAGCTTGCCATCACTTTCTGCAGGGATAAGTACATTTACAAAAAGAGCCCCGGGTGTCTTTCCAAAAAACTGTGAACTGAAATGATTGTTCCTGTATTGGCATACCCCATCTATGAACACCTTGATATTTGAAGTTTTTGCAAAGAAAAACAATGTTTTATTACAATCATCTGCCGTTATAGTACGATGGATTACTGTAGTACCGGATAAATGGTCTAGTGAAGCCTCAGACTCCTCGCAATTTAACCATCCTGTTGAAAAATCAGAATATGTATCCGTCGTCTTTGGCTCATGATTACTCATCGGAGCTACTGCACTTATTATCACAATTAAAGCAGCAAAAATCAGGATAAAATATATAACTACAGGAAGCCTGTTTATTATAATATCTTTTTTTAATGATTTTTCCATAAAAATGCCTTTCATACTTATATCTTTTACAGCTTGTCCGAATCCAGTACAATCGTAAATGGCCCGTCATTCTCAAGCTCTATCTTCATATCGGCTCCAAACACCCCTCTTTGTACTCCGGGAATTGCCTTATCACACTCGCTGATGCAGTATTCATAAAGCTCGTTTGCCATATCAGAACTTCCTGCCTCCACAAATGAAGGACGATTGCCTTTCTTACAATTTGCATAAAGCGTAAACTGCGATATGAGCAAAAGCTTTCCGTCTACATCATTTATCGAAAGATTTGTCTTGTCATTCTCATCGGCAAAAATTCTCATGTTTATAAGCTTTTTGATCATTTTATCAGCAATCTCTTTAGTGTCTGTCTCTGCTATGCCTATCAAAACGCACAGTCCCTTTTCTATGCTGCCGGTTATATTTCCATCTATAGTGCACTTTGCATGGTTTACACGCTGTATTACAAATCTCATTATTATGTTGTCTCCTCAAATATGTTATTTACATGTTATAAATTGGATATAATTATTTTGTTACAATTTATATGACATATAGTTTTACTACCATTTTTATCCAACAATTTGCATATTATTTTAAACCATATTTATAAAATAAACAAGTCTGTCTGTGACTTTTACCACATAGTTTCAGTCAAAATCATATGAACACCGCAATCCCTAAAGTGTATTTATTAGGCAATTTGTATTCATTTATAAGCTTTCGTGTACATTTATGAATTATATTGTCAAGTGACGTATTACTGTGTTAGAATTATAAATATAAAATTTTTACAAACCATTTTTTGAGTAAAGGAGGATATTTATGAACTACAATATTGAGGGAGAGCCATTACCGGTTGTGATCTGCAACCTTGAGGCAAACGAGACTATGATTACCGAAAAAGGTGCCATGTCATGGATGACTCCAAACATGAAGATGGAGACTACATCAAATGGAGGCATCGGCAAAATGTTTGGCCGTGCATTTTCAGGTGAGAGTATGTTCCAAAATCGCTACACATCTATGGGTGGTCCTGGAATGATAGCATTTGCATCATGCTTTCCAGGATGCATCAGACCCTTCCAGATTGCACCGGGACAGGAGATAATTGCCCAGAAATCAGCATTTCTTGCTTCAACCTCCGGAGTTGAGCTGTCCGTATTTTTCCAAAAAAGAATAGGAGCAGGTTTCTTCGGCGGTGAGGGCTTTATCATGCAGCGTCTGTCAGGAAACGGATTGGCATTTTTAGAATTTGACGGCCACATAAAGGAATACGAGCTTGCACCCGGTCAGCAGCTGGTGATTGATACCGGATACTTAGCCGCTATGACAGGAAGCTGCCAGCTCGAAATTCAGACTGTTCCGGGTATCAAAAATGTGGTATTCGGCGGTGAAGGATTATTCAACACCGTTGTCACCGGACCTGGCCGTGTATGGCTCCAGAGTATGCCTGTTTCTCAGCTTGCAGGTGCAATCAGACCTTTTATTCCAACCGGCAACTAAACATATGCCATGTGGTGTGTAAATAACAGGATAATTCCTAACCATTTATAACCAAATCACAATCAAAGGCATAAGAAAAATAATAATCTATCAAACAAAACAGGACTGTCGATATTCAGGCAGTCCTGTTTTATACTTTGTACTAAATTCTATGGTTTTATATTTTATCTATGCCATACCATTTGCAGTTTTGTACTTCCATAGCATCTCAGCGTGATTCTGCTCTTCTATCTGTATATCTGCCAATAGCTTTCTGATATCCGAATTTCCAAATACAAATACATCGGAATTGTACTCGCCGGATACCAGCTTTTCTGTTCCTATACAGTCTGTAGCCAGATAACAGTCAGCTTTCTTGTCCTCAGAATTGCCAAGCGAATCGTATGTTGCAGCAGGGTTATAATTCTTCCCCTTAGAATCATTGCAGTCAACTGACGAAACCTTTCCCTTAATCACCTGATCCAAAGAGTCAAAATGCTTTTGCTCATCCCTTGCTATTTCTTCAAAAAGCTCCTTAAGCACCGGATCCTTTGCCTGATTGCTGTATTTGGTATACTTCTCTATGCATGCCTGTTCCTGTGTTTTTAAATCTTCAATAGCGTTTGTTTCTTTTTCTGTTAGAATCATTTAATAGACACCTCCTGTCAGCATTATTATGTACAAAGGTGTAAATTATATTTATGATTGCTACAATTTTAATTAAAAAAGCCTCTAAACGAAATCGCAATTAAAAATAAGATACATAAAATAATTACTCACAGCACATGCTAAACTCATACTTAGGATGAAAAAAGAAAAATTACAGTAATCTGATTAATCATAAATGAAGGGCAAAATACCTTTTGACCCTCATATCATTAAATTAAAACATCAAATAAACAAAAAACAAATAAACAAGCATCAATCAGGAGGACTATTCATGAATAATACAGGGATATATAATTCCAATACACATAATACCGACCAGAATATCTACAGCCGGCAAAACATTAAACAATATCATACCAATAAATCCAACATCTGCGGCATATCAGATGATAAAACTGACTGCAGCCGCCAAAGTGCCTTCTGCGATAGCGCAAACTATGCGGATTTACCACTCGGATGCGTATGCGAAGGAACTGAAGTTAGAAACAGTGCTGACGAAAATGTCAAAATTTACAATATAAAGCACTCTCATCAGCCTATTTAGCCAGCTCCCAAAATGCCACTGCACTGGCAGCAGCCACATTTAGAGAATCGACGCCATGTGACATTGGTATCTTTACAGTGTAGTCACAGGAGTCTATAGTCTGCTCATGAAGACCATCTCCCTCAGTACCGAGCACTATTGCAAGTCTTTCCTCTGAGTGAAGCACAGGGTCATCTATACTCACGGAATCATCAGTCAGCGCCATAGCACAGGTCTTAAATCCAAGCTTATGGAGCACATCAATATAGTATTTATAAACACTGCTATTTCGGTCGCTGCAATTTTGGTCACTGCTATCACACTTATCATGCAATGAAGCATCTGAAAAAGTGTTGTCACTGCCGACATTGTACTTGGGAAAATATGCCCATGGCACCTGAAACACAGTTCCCATACTAACCCTGATTGCACGCCTGTACAAAGGATTGCTGCAGGCAGGAGTGAGCAGCACCGCATCCATGTGCAGTGCTGCCGCTGACCTGAATATAGCTCCGACATTGGTTGGATTTACCACATCCTCAAGCACCGCAACTCTTCTTGCGTCCCTGCACACCTCTTCGACGGACCTTGGCTTCGGCCTGTACATAGCACAGAGTGTGCCTCTGGTCAAAGCAAAACCAGTCAGCTTTGTGAGCAAATCAAATGACGCAGTATATACAGGTATATTCTGACATCTTTCGATAATGCCTCTTGCCTCGCCATTTACATGCTTTGTCTCCATCAGAAGAGAAACCGGTTCACATCCCGCATCAAGTGCCCTCTCTATCACCTTTGGACTTTCAGCTATAAACATCCCCTCTTTTGGATTGGCTCTGTTTAAAAGCTGATTCTCCGTCAATCTGGCATACACATCCAGATTAGGGTCCATAAAATCTGTAATTGTGATTATATTATCAGACATATAATCAATCCTCCCTCAGATGTACTACCCTGGCTGCCGCACGACGCCTGGTGTCCTCCTGGGCTGCATAATGCTTACGTGTGGTATTTACATCCTTGTGCCCTAGAACATCCGCAACAAGATAGATATCACCTGTTTCCTGATAAAGTGTGGTGCCATATGTACTACGAAGCTTATGAGGGGTAATATTCTTAACGGTTGTTACGAGTCTCGAATACTTTTTTACCAGATTCTCAACAGAGCGTACAGATATACGCTTCCTCTGTAAAGAGAGAAAAAGCGCATTAGCATGCCCCTCGGCAGGTGTAATTATGCTTCTCTCCTCCCAGTACGAAAGAAGTGCATCACGTACCTCATCACCAAAATAAACAATCACATCAGCGCCACCCTTTCGGTGCACCTTGATTCCGTTGTTTTTGAAATCTACATCATCCATATCCAGCCCCACGCACTCAGATACACGGATACCTGTTCCAAGAAGCAGTGTCATAAGTGCAAGGTCACGAACCTTTGTTTTTTCATGGAAACGCTGCTGGTTCTTGGACAGACTGTCTCCTGACTCAACCTCATCGAGAAGCTGTGCGACCTCATCAGTATCAAGACGAATGATATTCTTCTCATGTATTTTGGGAAGAGTTACCTTGCTCGCAGGATTGGTATCTATAAACTCTTTCCTGAAATAAAAATTATAAAAAGTACGCAGTGATGCAAGCTTTCGCTTAATGCCTCTCTCGTCATTGGTGTGTACGACGCCATCCTTCTCATAATACTTTAGATAAAACAGATATTCTTCAATATCTGAAGGACTGATCTGATCTAACAGAGATATGGGGTAGTCCCTTATATCATATTTCTTAAGCGATGGATTGGCACTCTTCATGTACTCGAAAAAGGTCTGTAGATCATATGCATACGCTATCTTGGTTCTTGAGGACTTATCCGTATCTATTCCGATAAAAAAATCCATACAGAACTTCGGAAGCTTCTGTATCATATCTCTGAGCTTTAATTCATTTTTTATATTTACGTCTTCGTAATAAGCTTTGTCTTTCATAATAATACTATATAATAATCAAAGTTGACTCTAACCAAGTATTTCTTTGATTTTCTCCTCTATACGCTCCTTGACCAGTGCAGCTATATCCTTCGTCTTCATGTCCTTGTACTCATCATACTCAATAGGCTTTAAATAGTGAACCTGCGTTGTAACAGGGCCGAAATGAAAGCTGTTGAACACCTTATATGAATCTATAAGAGCTATCGGAATAATAGGAACATGTGATTTCAATGCAATCTTAAAGCTTCCTGCTTTAAAATCCTGCACTTTATTCTTATTATTGAACTTATAGCCACCCTCCGGAAACAAGACATATCTCTTGCCGTTTTTCACATCCTTAGCTACCTCATTGATTATAGTAAGACCCTGCCTTGGATTATCTTTCTCTAAACGCTTTGCCTGAACCAGATCCACAAATTCCCTGACAAGCATTGTATGCGACTTCTGCTTATCCATAACAAACGACAGTACCTTGTCATGTGTAGTAATAATCCCCAGTAAATCATACTTTCCCTGATGGTTGGGATACATGATATAGCCACCTGTTTCAGGAAGATTCTCAAGACCATATGCTTCTGTTGTAATTTTTCCCGATTTATTCATTAAATCTATACAGTGCCGCATCATATCATATCTCTCCGCTTCTGAATATTTCTGCGGATGATCAGCCATGTATCTCATTTTGGGAACAATATACGGCGCTCTATGAAAATTTGCAAATATAACAAAAAATAGTTTTAACATAAATATCCAATCTCCTGTTTCAAAAACGGATAAGCTATAGATACTATAACCCAAATCCGCTGCAATTAACCTATATTATATAAGAAACAGGAAATTTTAGCAAGAAAACGTTACTTTATATCCTGAGAATAATATGAAACAACTATATAATCGCCACTGCGGACATTGCCATCTGTAAGACTATTGAGCCTGCAAATTTCATCTACATAATCTCTTTTGCTCACCTGACTGTCGGCAATATATCTATCGGCAATGCTCCAGACAGTGTCGCCCTCCTCAACCCTGACGCTGGTATAATACTTGTTATAAGGCCTGCTGTCACCAGAACTGGCAAAAATATGAATAGTGCCACACAATATAATGACAGCTGCTATAAATGCAACAGCAGTCCATCCAAACATTTTTCTTCTACCTGATAAAGTATTTCCTCTCATAAAACCACCTCTTGTATTTCCGAACATGTGTTTGTTGTTATTGTGGTTACATAATACATCTCGAACAATCGTTTGTCAATAGAAAAAACGAACAAAATTTCGGAATATATGTTTGCGTTTGCTTTGATTTTATGATATACTTTTTTTGAGATATAATTTTTATTTTTACAATCATTCATGAGGTGCAAAATTTCTTTTGCCCCATATCATTATATTATTTTAATATTCAGACGGAGGATTTACCTATGGCATTAGAAAAGATTTCAGACAAGCAGAAAGAGATACTGGAGTTTATCAAGAGTGAGATTTTAAACAGAGGCTATCCGCCATCAGTGCGCGATATCTGCGAGGGTGTACATTTAAAGTCCACATCCAGCGTCCATGCTCATCTCGAGACACTGGAGCGAAAGGGCTACATAAGAAGAGATCCTGCCAAAAACAGGGCTATAGAGATTATAGATGACAGCTTTGGTTTACAGCGCCGTGAGATGGTTAATGTTCCTCTGGTCGGCCGTGTAGCCGCAGGTGAGCCGATACTTGCAGTTGAAAATATCGAAACCTATTTTCCCGTTCCTGCTGAATATATGCCAAATAAGCAGTCATTTATGCTTAAAGTCAAGGGCGAGAGCATGATTAATGCCGGTATCTTCGATGGTGATAACATCCTCGTCGAGCAGCAGAGCGATGCTTCAAACGGAGATATGGTTGTAGCACTTATAGATGATTCTGCCACTGTAAAGACTTTCTACAAAGAGAATGGTCACATACGTCTTCAGCCGGAGAACGACACAATGGATCCAATCATAGTTCCGGACTGTGAAATACTCGGCAAAGTGTTTGGAGTATTTCGTTTCTTCTAATATTAATTACAAAAATATCGCACCCATATGCTAAGCTAAACAGCTCGGCATATGGGTGCGATATTTTAAATTACCTGTTTCTATTTATAATTCTTTAATCATAGAATTATTGCTACAGCGAGTGTACATCCACCACTTTTCCATCTCTCCAGATTCTGTCGAGATCATAAAACTGCCTGTCTTCCTTTGAAAACAGATGCACAATAATATCCTGGTAGTCCATGAGAATCCATGTAGAGTTGCTTGTTCCCTCTACCTGCTTCTGATGCACTCCGTTTGTATACATAGCCTCATCCACGGCATCTTCCATTGCTGTGAGCTGATTTGCATTGTTTCCGTTTGCGATGATAAAGTAGTCTGCTATAGAAGAAACCCCTCCTATGTCAAGAACTGTGATATCCTCTGCCTTTTTGTCTTCAAGTGCTTCCACTATCTTTTTAACTAAATCAATTGTCTGCATAGCAGTTATTCCTCCCTGTTGTCTCTATATTTAGCATAATAATTGTAAGTAATCTGGGTAGCCGGATCTATTGCCCCACTCCTTGTATTAAGGAAATTGATTGTATCATACAGTATCTCTGCAACAGTCCTGTTGAGATCACAAAAAGCAAGCTTTCTTATTTCTTCAAGTCTTGGCGCTTCACATCTGTTTGGCTCAATATAATCTGCCACAAAGAGTATTTTATCAAGAAGCCCCATGTCTGCTTCACCTGTAGTATGCACTCTTATGGCATGCAATATATCTGTATCCTTAACACCATACTCTTCCTCAGCCAGCACCATGCCTGCCTTTGCGTGTAACAGTCCCGGATTTGACATCTCCACCTCTGTTATGTCTATATTTTTCTTTACACAGAGTCCGATTTTCTTGTCAGTCGAAAGACACTTGGCGCAGTCATGAAGCAGGCCTGCAAGCATTGCCTTTTCTATTGAATAGCCGTTTGCCATGGCAAGACAGCCGGCTGTATACATCACTCCGAGTGTATGCTGATACCTTTGTTTATCAAGGCTCTTCTTTAGCTTTTTCTTAATTTCTTTTACTTCCATACTCTATCACCTGTATAAATTATTAGCCTGTATATATGACATAACTGCGGCATCCAGAAACATATCTGTGCTCGCAAGGCTCCTGTGCTCTGCAGCCTTTGACTCTGCTTTTAAAAGTCCTCTTACCTGCGTAGACGACACATCCATCCTGTCACAGCTCAAAAGTCTTATATCAGCAGGAAACAGATTTTTGATATGAGCAATCTTTTCCTCCATCTGCAGCCTTGGAAAATTTTCTCTCACCATAACAAGAATAATTGCTGTTTGAGCTATGACATCCGGTCTCATCCATGTTTCAAAATAGTCCAGCGAATCACCACCCATGATGAAATACAGTTCATCCTCCGGATAAAGTGCCTTTAGCTTTTGAAGTGTCATATACGTATAACTGGTGGACTCATCCTTTATCTCAATATCAGACACCTCAATACCAGGCACTGCTTCTGCTGCCAGCTTACACATATTATAACGGTGGTTAAATGCTGTCATTGCATTCTCAGTTTTGTTCGGCGAGTGACCTGACGGGACAATCAGAATCCTGTCAAGAGCATACTCTTCCATCGCCTTTTGTGCCATGTATATATGACCTTTGTGTATCGGGTCAAATGCCCCGCCAAAAATCCCTGTTTTCATGGCTTATTCCGGAAGCTTAATCTTTGGATTTTTCTTCGCAGGACGGTAAAAAATCATTTTTTTGCCTATTACCTTAACCACTGCAGAGTGTGTTCTCTCACCGATTACACTTGCAATCTCTCCTGGATCATCGATGCAGTTTTTAAGAACTGCAACCTTGATCAGCTCCCTCTTTTCAAGTGCTGCATCAAGAGCCTCGATGATTTCCGGAGTAAGCGATGCCTTTCCAATATTGAAAATAGGGTTAATTGTGCTTGCAAGGCTGCTTAAATATGCACGCTGTTTACTTGATAAATTCATATATACTCTTCTCCTTACTTGTAATAATCAAACTCGAAATCATACATGCGGACAGTATCTCCATCCTCGATGCCCATATTTTCAAGCTCCTTGATGATACCCTGCTCACGCAAAAATCTCTGGAAGAAGGCAAAGCCCTTCTCTGAGTCCATATTTGTGTATCCGAGCATTTTCTCAATCTTTGGACCTGATATCTCATATGCACCATCGGCTGCCACCTCAACCGCGTACGGCTCATCCTTAAAGAATGAAAGTGCAGGATCAATTTCCGGCTCATATACAGTAACCTCTTTAGGACAATTTGCAAGCAGGTTCTTCACCTCATACAAAAGCTCCTTAAGCCCCTTACCGCTTACTGCGGATATCGGGAATACCTTTATGCCCTGTGGCTCAAATTCGGCTCTTAAGGCTGAAATTACCTCATTCTCGTCTCCTGCTATGGCATCTATTTTGTTGGCTGCAATGACCTGTGGCTTTTTGAGAAGCTGTGGATTGTATGCTTCAAGCTCCTTGTTTATCGCCTTGATGTCAGCAACCGGATCACGGCCTTCAGTACCGGCAGCATCAACCATGTGTATCATGACCTTGGTACGCTCTATATGACGCAAAAACTCATGACCGAGTCCGATTCCCTCTGATGCTCCCTCGATAAGTCCCGGGATATCAGCGATTACGAAGCCAAAGCCCTCATCCATATCAACCACACCAAGATTTGGCTGTAATGTGGTGAAATGATAGTTGGCAATCTTTGGCTGTGCATTGGTAACTCGTGACAGAAGTGTTGATTTTCCTACGTTTGGAAAGCCTACAAGCCCTACATCCGCTATTACCTTAAGCTCAAGCTGTACCTCGATTTCTATTGCATCCTGTCCCGGCTGTGCATATTTAGGAGCCTGCATGGTCGATGTGGCATAGTGCTGGTTGCCCTGACCGCCTTTTCCTCCGTGCAGGATCACCTGCCTTGTATTGTCACCGGACATATCTGCTATGACTTTTCCGCTTGCTGCATCCTTTATGAGTGTACCCTCCGGCACCTTAAGTATAAGATCCTCACCATTCTTTCCGTGGCAGTTCTTTTTGCCGCCCTCCTGTCCGGGCTCTGCTGCAAACTTTCTTCTGTGACGATAATCTGTCAGAGTGTTGATTCCCTTATCCACGAGGAATATAACGTCTCCGCCCTTTCCTCCGTCACCGCCGTCCGGACCACCGTTCGGCACGTATTTTTCACGGCGGAATGATACATGACCATCTCCGCCTTTTCCTGATTTTATGATAATTTTTGCACGATCTGCAAACATAATTTTCCACCTCATGCTGAATGTCTGCATAAAACACTCAGTATACTTTATAACAAATTGATAACATAAAAACCCCGGCTAATAAAAGTCGGGGTTTAAATCTTATTCGTTAACTACTGGATATACGGAAGCCTGTTTCTTATCTCTTCCAACTCTCTCAAATCTTAATACGCCATCAACCTTAGCATATAATGTATCATCTCCACCGATACCAACGTTTGTACCAGGGTGAATCTTTGTACCACGCTGTCTGTAAAGAATATTACCAGCTTTTACGAATTGTCCGTCTGCTCTCTTAGCGCCTAATCTCTTAGACTCAGAGTCACGTCCGTTCTTTGTAGAACCAACTCCCTTTTTATGAGCAAAAAACTGAAGGTTCATATTCAACATGTCTTACACCTCCTTGAAGTCTAGAATGATGTACTCATTCCCATAGTCTCTTTGTATTCCTTTTAGTCCCAGAATCATGGAATCCATAAGCAGTGCAACATCTCCTGTCGCCGGCTTATCAAGTCTGTAGTCGATCATACCTGTCTCTTCATCTGTATCAAGACTGTACTCAGCATGACACAGCTCTTCAGCGGAATTGATGAAGTTGATCACCAACGCTGAAACCCCGGCACAGATTATATCATAACCGGAATCTGCAAAACCTGCATGTCCCATTGACTTAAAGCCCATCTTATGTCCTTTTGAATTCTGATAAACGGTTATAGCTATCATTATCCGTTAATTTTTTCAATCTTAACCTGTGTGAAAGCCTGTCTGTGACCGTTCTTTTTGTGATATCCGGTTTTTCTCTTGTACTTGTAAACGATAACCTTTTTAGCTCTGCCTTCTTTAACTACAGAAGCCTCAACTGTTGCACCTGCAACTGTTGGATCTCCAACCTTGAGATCATCTCCGCCTACAACTAAAACCTGATCAAAAGTAACCTTCTCACCAGCTTCAACGCCAAGCTTTTCAATGGTAATGATATCGCCTTCAGATACTTTGTACTGCTTACCACCTGTTGCTATAATTGCGTACATATGGCACCTCCTATTTATCATTACTCGCCAGTTACGGTGCTGCGAAAGTCGCAAACTTATACCTCACTGTGCGGCATACTCCAGTATATTAGCATAGAGCCATCTATTCGTCAAGTGTTTTTTCTAAAATTTGTTTAAGAGATTTGTGGACTTTTTTTCTTGTCAGCTCCACCAGTCCAAGCTTCGTGATATCCACAAAGGTACAGACTGTATTATCGTCCTTTATATACCGTTTGAGCGCTTCAATGAGTGTATCCTTTGATGCCTCAGACTTCATATTGATAAAATCAATTATTATCATGCCGGAGATATTTCTGAGCCTAAGCTGCCTTGCTATCTCCTTTGCAGCCTCCATATTAGTCTTTAATATGCTGTTGCTCCCTGACGATATGTTCTTTGCACTGTTTACATCTATAAAGGTAAGTGTCTCAAGCTGCTCTATTATGATGTTGCCGCCGCAGTCCAGCCATACCCTGCGCGAGGTCAGATTATCAATCAGCCCTCTTATGCCATAAAGCGTTGACAGACTGATGGCAGAATCATCATATCTCATTATCTTTTCAGAGGCGTGGTCATATATGCCGTACTCCGTAAGAAGGCTGTCATATATGTCATCACAGTCCGTCTTTATCCACTCCACCGTGGCAAAATCAATCGTCTTCATTAAAAGCAGATAATCACTCATCCCCTGATATATGCATGAATAGAGTGCCTGATGCGGTGCTTTTTTGATTATCTGATTGTATTTTTGTGCTACAGAATATGCATCCTGCGAAAGTGCTTTATCGTCCACATTTTTGGCATTGGTTCTGACTATGATGCCATAGCCCTCCTTTTCGTGATCTGCGCACTTTGAAAGCACAGCCTTGCGTAAAAGAGCTGCCCTTTCCTTATCCAGCTTCGATGAAACACCTATCTGTGTATCAAAATTGGTGAGAATCACATTGCTTCCAAATATAGAAAGCTTTGTTGTGACCACCGGATCCTTTGTCTTTAGCGCATCCTTTATGACCTGCACAAGTATCTCATCGCCCTCACACAATCCTGCCTTTTTTGATTTTTTGTTTGTGTATACAGGATTTTTTGCATCATTAAGTGACAGATAGCAGCTTTTATTCTGTGCTATGGACACAAATGCAGCATTTATGCCCGGCAGTATCTTATTTACCCTTGCTGCGTATATGTTGTTTATTATCGTATCCTTCTCGGGAAGGAGCTGGAAATCCTTATAATTTCCGTTTTCATCCATCAGTGCATACACTGTATATGTCTTATTATTTTTTATTGTTTTAGTCAGAATAATTCTGTTCATTATGAGATTTCTTCTCCCATGTCAAGCAGACAGATAAGTGTTCCATCGTCTTTTTTCGCATACACTTCCTGCCTGTGGATTTGTATGGCAAGCGGATTGTAATCAAGGCCACACTTTTCGTATATGGCTTGAAGCACAAACTCAGGCTTTATATTGTCAATGCTCCCTGTTGATACCTGCATGAAAAACTCAGGCTTTTTGTTATTTTCCATGACTGTAAGCTTATATACAAGAGGCTTTATATCTACCTCTCTCTCACTCTTTTTAGTCTTTTTCATCACAACAAAGGATGACTCGTCAAAAAAGTGCTTATCTATCGCTTCCTTCCACTCCTCTATGGTATATGGGCTCTCATAGCCATCCTTGAAGCTAAGCACATAGTCTGCAGCCGCAACAAGTGACATAGCCTTCTTTGCATCATCAGGCAAAAGCACATATCCTGTCACCTCTACTCCGTCCACCATCTGGGCATTTAAAGCTTGTATGCTTTTTTCTGTAGATTCTGTTGTATTTACATCTATGTCAAAGTACTCACCATCGCTTGTGATGCCCACTCCAAGCGGAGCCGCAAACGACATAATCTGATGAGCCGAATAGCCCTCTGAATAGCGGATATCAATATCTGCCCTTCTGACCGCCTTCTGAAAGTATCTCATCATATCGAGATGTCCTATAAACTTCATGCAGCCCCATTTTTTAAACTTCACTCTAATTTTCATAGCAGACACCTCCTCCATAGCTCTTTGCACCGCAGGCAGAACACTTCATGCGGCAGTTAGGAGTGACTGTCTCCTTATGGGCTGTCTCCCACTCTCTTATCATAAACTGCTTTGGCACACCTATATCGATAAAATCCCATGGGAATATTTCATCTAAAGGCCTTTCTCTCATCGTGTAGAAATCCGGATCCAGTCCGCATTCCTTTATCGAATCAATCCATCTGTCATAGTCAAAATACTCTGTCCAGGCATCATAATATCCGCCCTTTTCGTATACCTTTACTATCGCATCGCAAAGCCTTCTGTCGCCTCTTGCAAGTATGCCCTCAATCACAGTGACATATGCCTCATGCCAGTTGTATCTGATGCTCTTTCTGTTGAGCTGCTCCTTTACATGGTCGTTAACTATCTTTGCCCTTCCCAGGTACTCAGAAGGCTCATACATTCTCGCCCACTGAAACGGTGTAAAAGGCTTTGGCACGAAAAATGATGTGCTTATAGTTATCTGACACTTTCCGGCTCTCTTTTCCTTTGGAACAGTATCATAGTATAATGCCGCAACATCGTTTGCAAGCTCAGGAATGCCCCTCATATCTTCCTCTGTCTCCGTAGGCAGACCGAGCATGAAATAAAACTTCACCTTGTTCCAGCCGCCCTCAAATGCCTGTTTTGAGCCGTTCATTATATCATCCACGGTAAGGCCCTTATTAATGACATTTCTAAGGCGCTGTGTACCGGCCTCAGGTGCAAAGGTCAGACTGCTTTTTTTGACATCCTGCACCTTCTGCATGATATCGAGCGAAAACGCATCAATTCTGAGTGAAGGCAGGGAGATATTTATCTTCTTTTCCTTGCAGATATCAAGCAAAAATGTGATGAGCTCGTCAAGCTCCTTGTAGTCGGATGAGCTTAAGGAGCTTAAAGAAATCTCCTCGTGGCCTGTATTTTTGATGAGAGCTGCTGCAACCTCCTTCAGGTGCTCAACCTTTTTCTCACGGTTTGGACGGTAAATCATACCGGCCTGGCAGAAACGGCAGCCTCTTATACAGCCACGCTGTATTTCAAGCACCATTCTATCCTGCGTAGCCTTGATAAAAGGCACAACCGGTGCCTCCGGGTAGGTTGAGTTCGTCAAATCTACCTGTACCTGTTTTTTAATCTTTACAGGAATATCATCATACTTAGGCTTCATACAGCAAATTGTTCCATCCTCATTGTACTCCACCTCATACAAAGCAGGTACATAAAGGCCCTCAATCTTTGCAGCCTCATGTAAAAACTCTTCCCTTGAAAGACCATCAGCCTTTGCCTTCTTATAAAGCTCAAAGAGATTGCCATACTGTGTCTCGCCCTCTCCGATATAAAATATATCAAAGAAATCTGCAATTGGCTCTGGGTTGTAGGTACAAGGACCACCTGCAATCACAATAGGGCAGCCTTCCGCTCTATCCCTTGAACGAAGCGGTATCTGTGCGAGGTCAAGTATCTGCAAAATATTTGTGTAGCACATCTCATACTGCAGCGTCATAGCTACAAAGTCAAAGTCCTTTATAGGCTCCTGAGACTCAAGTCCGAAAAGCGGTATATTCTCCTGCTTCATGATTTCATGCAGATCAGGCCACGGAGAATAAACTCTCTCGCACCACACGTCATCCATGCGGTTGAACATATCATATAATATCTGGATTCCCAGATGTGACATACCAATCTCGTAAACATCAGGAAAACACATCGCAAAACGTATATTTACCTGCGATGTGTCTTTCATTACTGAGTTGAACTCATTCCCGATATATCTAGCCGGTTTGTCTACCTTCATAAGTATCTCATCACTTAAAGCTAGTTTTCTCATATAATTTCCTCTAAATAATTATTGTGTATTAAGGCTATCGCTGTGCCAGCTCCCCTGCTATCTCTGCCCATGTGATATTTTTCTGAGCCATAAGAATCATGCAGTGGTACATAAAGTCCGATATCTCAAACTTCAAATCATCACTGTCCGGATTTTTGGCTGCCAGAATAATCTCAGTGCACTCGTGTCCGAGCTTTTTTAATATCTCATCTATGCCCTTTTCCATGACGGCATTGGTGTATGAGTCCTCCTTTGGGTTCTTCATACGGTCAACTATCACCGCATAGACTGATTCAAGAACTGTAAGTGGATTCTTCTCCACATATTCCTTTTTCACGATATTATTGAAAAAGCATGTTCTGTTACCTGTGTGACATGCAGCTCCCACCTGCGAAACCTTCGCAAGGATAGTATCATAATCACAGTCTGCTGTCAAAGACTTTACGTACTGTAAATGTCCTGATGTAAGTCCCTTGGTCCAAAGCTCATTGCGGCTTCTGCTCCAGTAGGTCATGCGGCCGCTGTTTATCGTGACATTGAAGGCCTCCTCATTCATATAGGCAAGCATAAGCACCTGCTCATTGCGGTAATCCTGCACTATGACAGGCACCATGCCGTCAGAATTAAGCTTTAAATCAGACCACTTTAAGTCGGGAGTAAAATTGTCAACAAGTATTCCTCCGTCAGAAAGCTTTGTCTTTAACGCCATGATATCATTTTCAGGATCGTTGATAAACTCTCCTGCAATTCCTCTTAGAGTTTCACGCTTCATGACATCAATTATTTTATCCATGTCAAACTGCGGCATATAGACCACATATGGTGTGGATGTGAGATTCTCAAGGGCATCTATTATATCTATGTTCAAGACCAAAAGCTCATGAAATGTATCCTCTATCTCCTCCTGATGCTTGAAAATATAGTCTACATTGCTGATTGACAAAAGAATTTTATCCTTGCCAAACTTTTCGCTTGCCACATTTGCAAGCCCAAGGCTTGAGTCCTTTGTGGCATTAAATATAACCTGTAAACAGCCTGCATACAGCAGCTTTTTCACGTCCTCTATGCGGTTGATATTGCCTCCGGCGCACACCTTTATGTCGATATTTCTGTTTATATTTTCTATCGTATGTATGTTTTTCTCATGTTCATCATCATCAGTTGAAAGATCAAAAATAATAATCTTGTCTATGCCACTGTCATTGTAGAGCTGACACAGATTGTAGACGTCGCCCATCACTGTCATATCTGACGCCGATTTCACGGCCTGACCGTTCTTTAAATACAGTGTAGCAACGATGTTCTTAAAACCAGTCAAATTACAAACTTCCTTTCGTGGACATCACGTCCTTTATTCTGCTATCATAGGTGCAGGCATCGTCAAGTGCCTTGGCAAATGCCTTAAACATAGCTTCTATCATATGATGATTATTTCCCGGTGTCAAAACCTTTATATGCAGGTTCATCGCAGCAGAGTAAGAAACGGCATAGAAAAACTCCTTTACCATCTCTGTATCCATATCTCCGACTCTCTCGCAGGTAAACTCACCGTCAAACTGCAGGTAAGGTCTGCCTGATAAATCGATGGCACAAAGCACCAGCACCTCATCCATCGGTAAAATAAAGCTTCCAAATCTCTTTATGCCCTTTTTGTCTCCAACAGCCTGTGCTATGGCATTACCAAGCACTATGCCGCAGTCCTCTATAGTATGATGACAGTCCACATTTAAGTCTCCGTCGCACACCATATCGAGGTCAAAAAAACCATGCTTTGAAAATCCCTCCAGCATATGGTTAAAGAAGCCTATGCCTGTGTCTATATTTGATTTTCCGGCTCCGTCTATATTTAAACTGACCGAAATATCAGTCTCTTTTGTTTTTCTGCTAAGCTTAGCGCATCGATCTGCCATTTCCTACTCCTTTATTCTAAGACTAATCCTCAAATCTCACCTTGATTGAATTTGCATGTGCTGTAAGCTTCTCACACTCTGCAAACTGCTCAATATCTGTATGTATCCTCTCAAGTGCTTCTCTTGAATATGAGATGATGCTTGACTTTTTGATAAAATCATCTACAGATAAGGCTGAGAAGAATTTTGCTGTTCCGTTTGTAGGCAGAACATGGTTTGGTCCTGCAAAATAGTCTCCCAGAGGCTCTGATGAGTACTCTCCGATAAAGATTGCTCCTGCATTTTTGATTTTTGTCATGACTGAGAAAGGATCTCTTGTGACAATCTCCATATGCTCTGAAGCGATATCGTTTACTGCATCAATTGCCTCATCCATATCCTCTGCAACAAGTATATATCCGTAGTTTTCAAGAGATTTCTCAATGATTTCTTTTCTTGAGAGGACCTCAACAAACTTATCAACTTCCTCTGATACTTTCTTTGCAAGCTCCTCACTTGTTGTGATCAAGATAGCTGATGCCATCTCATCATGCTCGGCCTGTGAAAGTAAATCTGCTGCCACATAGCGTGGATTTGCAGTCTCATCTGCAAGCACCAGAATCTCGCTAGGTCCTGCGATTGAATCAATGCTGACATATCCAAACACAGCCTTTTTGGCAAGGGCAACAAAGATATTTCCCGGTCCAACAATCTTGTCTACCTTTGGCACACTCTCTGTACCAAATGCCATTGCAGCGATAGCCTGTGCACCGCCTACCTTGTAGATTTCATCTACTCCAGCCTCGTTTGCGGCTACAAGTGTGGAAGGATATACCTTGCCGTCAGCTCCACATGGTGTACACATAACTATCTTTTCAACGCCTGCTACCTTTGCAGGAAGCACGTTCATCAGCACAGATGAAGGATAGACAGCCTTTCCTCCCGGCACATATACTCCTGCCTTTGCTATAGGTGTAACCTTCTGTCCTAAAATGATGCCGTCCTCTGTTGTAAACCATGAGTTCTGCAGCTGCTTCTCATGATATTTTCTGATATTTACAAGAGCCTTTTTTATAACGGCAAGAAGCTTCTCATCAACCAGCTCATATGCTTCCTTTATTTCTTCCTCTGTGACACGGATATTTGATGCATCCACATCCGCTTTATCAAATTTCTTTGTGTATTCAAAAACAGCCTTGTCACGGTTTTCCTTTACATTGTTTATAATCTCATTTACCGTGCTCTCATACTCTGTATAGTTGTTAGGGCTTCTCTTAAGCAGGCTCTCCAATATGTTCTTCTGTGAATCCTTTGTAAGTTTTAAAGTTCTCATTACAGCCTCCGTCTAAAATCATGTATTGATATAAATTATACGCTATTTGATAACAGTCTTCAAATCACTTATGAGCTTTGTGATACGCTCATTGTCCATCTTCATGCTGACCTGGTTTACCACAACCCTCGCAGACAGCGGACAGACCTCCTCAAGCACGGTAAGTCCGTTCTCCTTAAGTGTAGTTCCGGTCTCTACTATATCACAAATCACCTCTGAAAGTCCAACAATCGGAGCAAGCTCTATTGAGCCGTTTAGCTTTATAATCTCTACCGTCTGATGCTTTTTATTGTAGAAATAATCCTTTGCGATATGAGGATACTTGGTGGCAACTCTTATCTGCTCATGATGCTGCAAAAGCTCCCTTGCGCTCTCCGGTCCGCATATGCACATGCGGCATTTTCCAAAGCCTAAATCAAGCACCTCGTATATATTTCTGCCCTCCTCGAGGATGGTATCCTTTCCTACCACACCGATATCGGCAGCGCCATACTCCACGTATGTAGGCACATCAGGTCCCTTTGCCAGGAAAAATCTAAGCTTAAGCTCTTCATTTACGAAAATCAGCTTTCTGGTATCCGGATCCTTCATCTCCTCACAGGTTATGCCTATCTGCTCAAAAAGCTGCAGTGTCTTCTTTGCAAGTCTGCCCTTTCCCAGGGCAAAGGTTAAATATCTGTCATCACTCATCTTTTATTCCTCTATAAACTCAACTCTGTTTATACGGTTGTCTACCGCATATGAAGCATAGTCCTCTTTCGTTTTATTTTTGTCCTTAAGCACCATCTGTGTATTTACTCCATCTCTTCGAAGCTCCATAGAGCGCTTGATTGCCGCATGGTATGCAGCCTCCTCAAATACTATAAGTGAGGAATTCTCAATGACAGGCACATCAATATCCTGACGGCTTAATGCTGCCATGAGCTGATCCACAACAATTGCAAAGCCGATTGCAGCAGCGTCCTTTCCAAAGTGTGAAAGCAGCTTGTCATAACGGCCTCCCTTTACAATAGGTTCTCCTGTACCATATGTGTAGCCCTGGAAAATGATACCAGTGTAATATGTGTAGTCACTGATAAGTCCAAGCTCATACGAAATATATTTCTCGATGCCGTATGCCTTTAAGTATTCTCGAAGCTTAAGCAGAGTATCAATAGATGATAATATCTCATCATATCCCTTCGCAAGCTTTAAAGCCTCCATAAGCTGCTCATCCTGTAAATCGAAATTGTCTAATAGTCCAAACAGCTTCCTTAGCTTGTCGTTCATTGAAAGACTGTCAACAAACTCCTCCACACCGAAGAAATTCTTATTTGCTATGAGCTCTCTTAGGTTTTCCTCCTGCTCCCCTGACAGCCCCGCTGCCTTTGTGAGACCGTAAAAGAACTGCGAATGTCCGACTGAAATCTGAAAATTCTTAAGTCCGCTCTCAAGCATCGACTCAACTGTCATCGAAAGTATCTCGGCATCTGCAGAGATAGAGCCGTCACCTATCAGCTCTGCACCGCACTGTGTGCTTTCCTTGAGCCTGCCCTGATAATCCGATGAATTGATAAAAGTATTACCAAGATAACACAGCTTGACAGGCATATCGTCCTCTATATAGTACTTAGCCGCACTTCTTGCAATAGAAGGTGTGAAATCAGGACGAAGGACAAGCGTATTGCCCTCCTTGTCAAAAAACTTGTATAAATCCTTTGAAGGGGTTGTTCCGACATCGCTTCCAAAAATATTAAAAAACTCAAACGTAGGTGTCATGATATCATGATATCCGTATTTTAAAAGTGTACGGTGCAGCTTATCCTGCAAATACAGCTTTTTTTTGCATTCTCCGTTATATATGTCTCTTACTCCGTCCGGAGTGTGTAATAATTGATTTTCCATAATCTGTAAAATCTCGCTTTCATGTAGTAAAGTGTTATCGTGGTAATATGCTACCATACGAGAGTAATACTGTCAAGCCCTGCAATTTAAGTCAAGCTGAAGTGTGTTCAGATACGGCACAAGTATTCCGGGCACCTCCGGGAGGAAAAATGCCGGCTCAAGCTCCTCATAGCGGAAGCTCTTTCTGCCGCCTTCTGCAGCTCTATCCCAGAATTCTGTCAGCTTTTTAAACGTGAGATAATAGTATTCGTTCCTGTGTGTGTACGATATAAGGATAAATGCAACACCATCCTGTTTTTCAAAGCATCTCATAAACTCTACCTGATGCTCATGTATATTGGCAAGGGGAAACGTGTCGGTATTACATTCTTTTGCATCAAAGCATACCGGGATTCCCTGTACAGCGCCAATATAGTCGACCGTACTCTTCTGCTCGAAATAAGCCAGTGTAATGTGTCTGGTTTCCGGCTCCATCTTTATAGGTGTAATCGGAGTGGGAATCTTTTGTATGAGCGCCAGGCCGTTCTCCCTGTATTTTTCATTTGTCTTGTTTATCATGTCCTCTAAGGTCGAGCCTCTTAAGCCTCTTGAATTCCAGGTTGCCATATCGTTTCTATCTTCCTTAATACTGTAAGCTATGCGACATAAAGTAAATAATGACGAAATTAAAGCCCCACCCTGCTCCATATGTCAGGCAAAGCCGCCTCTATATATCTGCCATCAGGCAAAATCACATGGTGCGCATGCAAAAGCTGGCTGGTCACATGATAATTTTCTTTGTAAAAAGCATTAATCCTTTTATCCCCATACTTCATATCACCTATGATCGGATGACCAATCGATGACAGATGTGCCCTGATCTGATGGCTTCTTCCTGTAATGAGATGCACCTCAAGAAGAGTTGCTTTATGGCACGAAGCACTCATCTCAATTGTCTTAAGAGGCCTGTAGGCAGTCTTTATTGGCAGTGATTCATCACTTATGGGCTCCTTGGTTATCTGCACCTTATTTACAGCCTCATCCTTTGTCAGAAAGCCCTCTATGGTCATAGGCTCATCAACCTCTCCTGCAACAAGCGCCATATAATACTTTTCTGCGGTTCTGTCCTTAAGCACCTGTGACAGGTACTGCAGTCCATGAAGCGATTTTCCCATCAGAATAAGCCCCGATGTATTTCTGTCCAGGCGGTTGCACACCGATGGCTTAAAGCTCTTATATGTGTCAAAATCAAGCTTTCCCTCTTTTATCAGGTATCCGATAAGCCTTTCGTTTGCAGAAATATCAGTCTCCTTTGATTTCTGCGACAGCATATTGACGGGCTTGTTTGCGGCCAGTATGTCATCATCCTCGTATACCACACCAAGTCCGTCAGGCTTTAGTGCACCAAGTGCCTTGAAATCCTTCATCAGACTGTCCTCATTGACGGAAAACTTAGCAAATGTATCATCTGACAGAAAAATCTTGATTTTGTCGTCAACTGACACAATTTCTGTGCCTGACGCTTTCTTATCATTCAGTTTTATGTTCTTCTTCCTGAGCATCTTGTAAATAAAGCCCATGGATGCGTTTGGAAGTATCTTTTTAAGGTATTTGTCAAGCCTCTGGCCTGCCTCGTTTTTACCAGCTTTAAATTCTTTCATAGTCTTATCTTGTATATCTATCTTTTCTTCTTGTGGACGTTTCTGATTGTTTTCTTTTTGTGCGCTGTGCCTGCGGTGTTACTTCCGCTTCCGTTTTTCCCTCGCTCTGTTGCATTTTTCAAGTTTTTCCTTACACCTGCATTCTTGCCGCTGCCATAGCTGCTGTTTGAATTTTTATCAGACTTAGAAGTTTTTTTGTCCCAGCCTCCATCAGTATGCATTTTCCTAGGCTTTATCAGGCACTTTTTGTCAAATCCGATTAAGTCCTCCCTGCCGGCCTTCACAAGTGCCTCGTGCACGAGATCATAGTTCTTTGGATTGCGGTACTGGATGAGCGCCCTCTGCATAGCCTTCTCATGCGGGTTAGTTGTGACATACACCGGCTTAAGTGTCGCTGGGTCAAGCCCTGTATAGTACATGCATGTAGAGATGGTAGACGGTGTCGGATAGAAATCCTGCACCTGCTCAGGCATATATCCCAGATCGCGCAGATACTCCGCAAGCTCTATCGCCTCTTTAAGTGTTGAGCCCGGGTGTGAAGACATAAGATAAGGCACAAGATACTGCTCCTTGCCTATCTTTTTATTCATATCCTTGTATGCCTTCACAAAGCTGTTGTACACCTCTACACTCGGCTTTCCAAGCCTGCTCAAAACAGCATTGGAGATATGCTCCGGAGCTACCTTGAGCTGTCCGCTGACATGATACTCACACAGCTCACGAAGAAACGTCTTGTCTTTATCATACATCAGATAATCAAACCTGATACCTGAGCGGATAAACACTTTTTTCACCTTTGGCAGTGCACGAAGCTCTCTAAGAAGCTGTATATAGTCACTATGGTCAACTATCAGGTTGCTGCACGGCTTAGGAAACAGGCACTGCTTTGTAGGACATGCACCCCTTGTGAGCTGCTTTTTACATGCCGGCTGCCTGAAATTGGCTGTAGGGCCTCCAACATCATGGATATAGCCCTTAAAGTCCTTATCCTGCGTGATAAGCTTTGCCTCTTCTATGATTGACTCATGACTTCTTGTCTGGATTATCCTGCCCTGATGGAAGGTCAATGCACAGAAATTACAGCCTCCAAAGCAGCCTCTGTTGCTGATAAGAGAAAACTTCACCTCGCTTATAGCAGGCACTCCGCCTGCCTCCTCGTAGCTCGGATGATAAGTCCTCATATAAGGAAGCGCATATACCTCATCCATCTCCTCCTGCGACAACGGCTTCTGCGGTGGATTCTGCACCACAAGCGTAGAGTTGTCATATGGCTCTACGAGCCTCTTTGCACAGAAAGGATCAGTATTGCAGTACTGTATGTAAAAGCTTCTTGCAAACTCCCTCTTGTCCTCTTTTATAACGTCATAATCTGGAAGCTCAATCGCATCATATATGATATCCCTGTCCTTTGTCTTGAACACGGTACCATCTATAAACGTAATATCCTTTACATCCATACCACTGGCAAGCGCATCCGCTATCTCGATGATGCTTCTTTCTCCCATGCCATATGAGATGATATCCGCACCTGAATCTAAAAGAATTGAGCGCTTGACTTTATTTGACCAGTAATCATAATGTGCCATGCGCCTAAGGCTCGCCTCGATGCCGCCTATTATGATAGGGATTTTTTTATAAGTATGGCGTATCAGGTTACAGTACACAACGGTCGCATAATCAGGTCTCTTTCCCATCACGCCACCCGGTGTAAAGGAATCCTTTGCTCTTCTTTTCTTTGAAACCGAATAATGGTTTACCATGGAGTCCATATTACCTGCCGAAACCAAAAAGCCAAGGCGCGGCACCCCGAGTATGGATATAGACTCATCATCCTTCCAGTCTGGCTGTGAAATGATGCCGACCGTATAGCCATGTGCCTGCAGCAGCCTTGCAATTATTGCATGTCCAAAGGACGGATGATCCACATATGCATCACCGCAGACATACACAAAATCAAGCTGCTCAATGCCCTCATCTATCATATCCTGTTTTGAAATTGGTAAAAAACCATTACTCATATCATACCTCATAATTAAAAATTATTTTATTTGCCGGATTTTATCTGCATAAGCATATCCGTTTCAGCCTGTGTCAAAGCTCTGTAAGTCCCTGTTTTAAGGTCATCTGGCAGCTTAAGCGGTCCCATGGATATTCTCTTTAAATAGATTACCCTCTTTCCAAGCGCCTCAAACATCCGCTTGACCTGATGGAACTTTCCTTCTGTTATCGTAAGCTCAATCTCAGATACGCTGCCACTTTTTTTAATAACAAGCTCCGCAGGCTTTGTAGGTCTTTCCTCGCCTATATCAATGCCCTCTTTAAACCTGATGATATCATCCCAAGTCACCTCACCATCAATACGTGCGTAGTAAGTCTTTGCCACGTGCTTTGAAGGGCTTAAGAGCTCGTGCGAAAGCGCTCCATCATTTGTGATAAGTAAAAGCCCCTCCGTGTCTATATCAAGCCTTCCGACAGGAAACAAATCATCATGCACAGCATCCGTGATATAGTCCATGACTGTATCATGCACATTATCACAGGTCGCAGAAACACAGCCTGAGGGCTTATTAAACAGGTAATACTCATACCTTTGATACTTAACTATTCTGCCGTTAACTGATACCTCGTCGGCATCGGTATCTACCTTTGTCTCAGGCTTTGCGGCCACCGTGCCATTTATGGCTATCTGTCCGGTCTTTATAAGCTTTTTTACCTCAGAGCGTGTGCCAAGCCCCATCTCTGATAAAAATTTATCTAATCGAATCATATTGATATTTCTCTCCACATATACTGTCACATGAGTAAAAACAAACTTAAAAAATTACTGTTTATCGCTTTTATACTGCTATTTTGTATTTATTACATATTGTTTCCGGCACAGGTAAGTACGTGCGCTAAAGCAGGCATTATGCTATGGTTCAACCAGATATTTCCGCTTCTGTTTATATTTACGATTTTATCTAACCTGATTATCTCAACAAATGTGCTGCAAAACATTCCTCAAAAGCATATCATGCTTTTTACATACATAATAGGCATAATATTTGGATTCCCGATAGGAGCAAAGCTCACAGCAGATTTTTGTTCGAAAGGATACATAGATAAAAATCACAGGGAAATACTGAGTGCACTGGCAAACCATTTCAGCCTTCCATTTATCATTACCTATGCACTGTCCGAGCAACTTAACATATGCAGCCACTACAGCATTTATCTTGTGTCACTGTATCTGCCATCTGCTATAGGAATGATAGCTATGCTTTCGATTAACAAAAACAGAAGCTTAACACAAAAAATCCCGGCTCAAGGATTTAAGCTTAACATGCAAATCGTTGATGCCGGAATAATGAAAGGGTTTGAAACCCTTATAAAACTCTGTGGATATATTGTATTGTTCTCTATAGTCTCACGTATCCCACAGACCATTGCCCAAAAGGCTGATTGCAGCATGCCGCTGTCGGCAGACATAATAGGTGCCTTTTTTGAAACCACAAACGGTATCGGCATAGTCTGCGGTCTATGCATTCCACGCACCCTGTCAATAGTGCTGTGCATTGCACTTCTGTCATTTGGCGGTGTATCATGCATGGTCCAGACCAAATCAATATTCCGGGATACAGGCTTTAGGCTTTACAGATACATACTGCTTAAGGCAGCCATGAGCATACTCTCATGCCTGTTATGTATTATCCTATTTCGCATCCTCATCTGAATCGGAAATATTGGTGATTTCTATATCATCATCAGATGTATCTGAAGCTGCCTCATTGTCAGACGACTCTGCTCCTGCAGCTTCATCGCCATTCTCTTCCGGTGGGAAAAGCTCTGCTCTGTTTGCTGCAACAACATCCTCAAACTGCTGCAGTGAACTTATAAGGCTGTCATATCTGGCCTTTGAAGTCTCAATAGAGCCTGTTAAGATGTCCTCAATGCTCTTGAGCTGGCTGTCCGTATATGCCATGGCACTCATTCTGAGATTATTTGCTTCGTTTGTGGCACTGTCAAGTATCTCCTGTGCCTGCTTTGTTGCAATCTGCACTACCTCATTCGCCTGGGCATATGCCTGCTGCATAATCTGATGCTCGCTGACAAGCTCATTTGTCTGAATCTGAGCCTGCGCGATTATCTGATCAGCCTTCGCCTGTGCATCAGCAAGGATAGCCTCCTTATTGCTGATAATCTTCTGATATCTCTTGACCTCCTCAGGGGTCTTTGTACGAAGCTCTGAAAGAAGCTCCTCTAACTGTTCACGATTGACAAGAATCTTGTTTCTTGAAATAGGTGACGGCTTGCAGCCATCAATATAATCTTCGATTTCTTCAATAATCTGTTCCATTTTACTGCTCATAAATACTGTCTCCTTACCTGGTAATATTGTATTTGGCATAAATTCTATCAATGAACTGTTCAGGTACGAACTTTGATATATCTCCTCCGTATGATGCAAATTCCTTGACAATTGTAGAGCTTAAATATGAATAATTGAGGCTAGAAGTGAGAAAAACCGTCTCTATTTCCGGATTCTGCACTCCGTTAGCCTGTGCAATCTGCAGCTCATACTCAAAATCTGTCACTGCACGCAATCCTCTTATTATGATTGTTGCATTGATTTTCTTCATATAATCAACTAAAAGTCCTTCGAAGCACCCTACCCTAACGTTTGGTATATGTGCTGTCATTTCCTTTATCATACTAACACGTTCTTCCAAAGAAAACAACGAGTTTTTTGCACTATTATTGAGTACTCCGACAACCAGCTCGTCAACTATTTTTGCTGAACGCTCTATTATATCCAGGTGCCCAAATGTCACCGGATCAAAGCTTCCCGGATAAATTCCTACCTTCATATTGTATCTCCTATGCACGCTTTATGAAAACATGCTTGTTTGTCTTATAAATTTTTTCTTTGACTATCTCATAGCCAAGCTCTGTGAGATAATCAAAATCAGTATCGTTTGAAGCCTCAACCACGATAAGTGTATCATCCTTTAATATATCGCTGTCCGAAAGTGTAATAAGCACTTCCTTTTCAAGCTCCTTATTGTATGGCGGGTCCATAAACACGATATCAAATTTGTATTTGCCCTCAAGCGTACGTACTGCCGTGACAGCATCCGTCATCATAAGCCTTGAGACCTTATCAAACTTTGTAAAATGGATATTGTCCTCGATGCATGAAGCAGCTTTTCTTGAATTCTCCACAAATACAGCATAGGCTGCACCGCGGCTTAACGCTTCAAGTCCTATCTGTCCGCTTCCCGCAAACAGATCTAAAAAATATGCTCCGGGAACATCAAACTGCATGACATTAAAAAGAGTCTCCTTCGTCTTGTCAGTAGTCGGTCTTGTATCTTTTCCCTCAATAGTCTTTAGAGGGAGGCTTCTCGCCGTTCCTGCTATTATTCTCATACTTTTCTCCCTGTTATAGTCTATTTCTGGTCCTTTAAGACGTCCTTATTCTTTGCAATATAGTCAATAAGCGAAACAACTGTGAGCACAAGTGCCACATAAATGAGGATTGTTCCAAGGATATTTAACCAGCCAAGCTGCAGATTGATATTAAAAATAATAACAATAACCATAAGCATCTGGAAGGTTGTCTTAAACTTGCCCCAGTAGCTTGCCGCAATGACAATTCCATTGTCTGATGCAACGAGTCTGAAACCGCTTATGATAAACTCTCTTGCAATGATAATAAGCACAACCCATACAGGGATAAGCTTTAAATCAACAAGGCATATCATTGCAGAGCATACAAGCAGCTTGTCTGCAAGCGGATCCATAAATTTGCCGAAATTTGTAACAAGATTGTATTTTCTTGCAATTTTTCCGTCAGCCATATCGGTCAGACTTGCAATGATAAATATCGCAAGTGCTATATAATTTCCGTATCCGTCAAAAAACGGTGAAATAAGGAAAAATACAAAAAACGGAATAAGTATCACTCTTAAGATTGTAAGTTTGTTTGGTAAATTCATTTTACAAGTTCTCCTATCAAATCATATTCATACGCACCGGTCACCATAACCTTGCATATATCGCCGGTCATAAGTGTCTCATCAGTGTTGATGAATATATATCCGTCAACATTCGGTGCATCTCTGTATGTACGGCCGATATAAGCATTTTCATCAGCCACCTTGCCCTCTATGAAAACATATAATTCTTTACCCTTTAGTGTCTCATTTTTATCAAAAATGACCTCTTCCTCAAGCTCCATGACATCTGCCTGCCAGTCAGCCTTTATATCCTCATCTATCTGATCAGGCATTGCAGCTGCCTTTGTGCCCTCCTCCGGGGAATACGTAAAGGCTCCCAGACGGTCAAACTCCATATCATTTACAAACTGCATAAGCTCCTCGTGATTATCCTGTGTCTCACCCGGGAAGCCACATATAAGTGTGGTCCTTAGTGTGATATCAGGTATTCTCTCACGCAGCATTCTGATACGCTCCATAAGCTCAGCCTTTGTTGTTTTTCTGCCCATGCGCCTTAAAATATCGTCATTGCAGTGCTGGATTGGCATATCCAGATAATGGCATACCTTCTCATCCTTTATCATGGACTCTATAAGCTCATCGTATATCTCCTCAGGATAGCAGTACATAATCCTTATCCAGAACAGCCCGCTTATCTTGTTGAGCTCATCCAAAAGCTTATGAAGTGACTTCTCACCATACAAATCCACTCCGTAAAGTGTGGTCTCCTGGGCAACAAGTATAAGCTCTTTTGCCCCCTGCTCCACAAGGCTCTTCGCCTGCTCAATCAAATCCTCCATCGGCACGCTTCTGTAACGGCCTCTGACAGATGGAATGACACAGTAGGTACAGTTTTTATTGCACCCCTCTGCTATCTTAAGGTAAGCGAAATGCCCTCCTGTGGTGACAATACGCTTTGTCTTTATGCTGGGAAGTCCCTCTAAGGTGTGCAGATTGCTGTATCTGTGTTTTTCAAGTGTCTCATGGACAGCTTCAACTATAGTATCATATGAATTGGTGCCAAGTATGGCATCAACCTCTGGGATTTCCTTAAAAATCTCATCCTTGTATCTTTGTGCCAGACAGCCTGTCACAATAAGTGATTTGCATTTGCCTGTCTCCTTATACTGAGCCATCTCGAGAATTGTATTGATACTCTCCTCCTTTGCATCACCTATGAAGCAGCAGCTGTTTACGATAATGATATCAGCCTGCGTCTCATCATCAGTCATCTCAATGCCGTCATTTGCAAGCATGCCTATCATATACTCTGAATCCACAAGGTTTTTATCGCATCCAAGCGAAATAAATAATAATTTCATAGTACCTCTCAAATGTAAGTATTTACAATTAAAGGGAAAGACAAAACAGCCTTTCCCCTCCTAGATTAAGCCTCTTCGCCTTCGTTTAAATCCTCATCATCTGAGACGATTCTGACAGCTCCCGTGTACAGCTCCTCTACAGCAATAGATAATGGCTTATTGCACTTAGGGCGTGCGATAAGTGGTTCTGCACCATCAATAATCTGGCGTGCACGCTTTGCTGCAGCAATAACGATAGAATAACGGCTGTTTACTACCGGCTCTTCACCTATCTCTACATTGTTGTTTACTACCTTCATTAACTCTACATACGATGGATGTATCATATTATTTATCTCCTTTCGAAAAGCTTAAAAGCTCTTTTCTCATTTTATTTATAAAATCTATATTTGATGATACCAGATAATCCTGATTCTTTTTTGTGTCGTCAGAGCTGTGGATGATGTCATTCACAAGCTCTACACAATCGTCAAGCTTATCATTTACCACTAAATAATCATATTTCTCTATGCCTAAAGACTCCTCATATGCTCTTGAAAGTCTCTGTGCACAGACCTCTTTTGTCTCTGTGCCTCTTCCTACAAGCCGGTCCTTAAGCTCATCTGCACTCGGCGCTGACACAAACATAAGCACCGTATCAGGAAACTGCTTCTTTATCTTTAAAGCTCCCTGGATTTCTATCTCAAGAATCACATTCTTTCCGGCGCTAAGCTGCTCATTGACATATGACTTTGGTGTGCCGTAGTAATGATCTACATACTTGGCATACTCAAGCAGTCCATCTGCCTTTATCATCTGTTCAAATTCTTCCTCTGAGATAAAAAAATACTCTCTGCCATGCTCCTCACCCGGCCTTGGACCTCTGGTCGTGGCTGATACGCTCAGTGCATAATCATCACCATGCTTTGCCATAAGCTCCTTCATGATAGTACCCTTTCCGGAACCCGAAAAGCCTGAAAAAACAACTAATTTTCCTGTGTTACTCATCACAATCTCCTAAAATTACTCAATATTTTGAATCTGTTCCCTGACTTTTTCTATATCAGTTTTAAGACTGATGCCTGTGTCAGAAATCTTAAGATCATTGGACTTTGAAAGGATGGTATTCGCCTCACGGTTCATCTCCTGTGCGAGGAAATCAAGCTTTCTTCCCACACTGCCACCGGCATTTAGCGAATCCTTCATGGAAAGGATATGGCTTTTGAGCCTGACTGTCTCCTCATCCACACAGATCTTGTCCGCAAAAATAGTGACCTCCTGGGCTATTCTTGAATCATCAAGCTGATTGTCTGCAAGCAGCTCTCTTAGCTTTTCCTCAAGACGCGCACGGTATTCGACAATAATCTGTGGCGAACGCTCCTCAATGAAATCAACATATGATACCATATTATCGAGCTTTTCGCAAAGGTCTTTTTTAAGATTTTCTCCCTCGCGCACGCGGCTTTCAACAAATGGCTCAAATGCACCGCGAAGAGCCTTCTCAAGACTGCTCCACAGCTCATCCTCATCTACAGGCTGCTCCTCCATCACAAATACCTCCGGATATCTCGACAGCGTGCTCACTCTTATATCATTCTCCAGTCCGAATTCCTCCGCCATCTGATTAAGATACTTAAGATATTCTCCCGCGAGAGCCTTATTATACTGCAATGAGAGATTATTTTCTGTAAAATCCTCATATGTGATATAAATATCGACCTTGCCACGCTCTATGTACTCCTTAAGCAGAGTCCTTATTGCACTCTCGAAGAAATTGAGCTTTTTAGGCATCTTGATATTGACATCCAGATATCTGTGATTTACAGATTTTACCTCAACTGTAATCTTACGGCTTGCATCTGCGTACTCGTATCTGCCAAAGCCGGTCATACTTTTAATCATAATTTTTCCTTTCGCATATGTATAGATGAGTTTATTATATAACTCCTTGAGATTTTCGTCAAATATATTATAATATAAATATTCATGATTATAAATATTCAGCAGCTTAGAATATTTACAGGAAATAAGGAGGAACATCATGGCTTTAGACGGAATAGTCATTTCAAATATAGTTGCAGAGCTAAACAGCACGATACTAAACTCAAAAATCAGTAAAATCGCAGAGCCTGAGGCAGATGAGCTGCTTCTTACCCTAAAGGGACCAAACGGCTCTTTCAGGCTTTCGATGTCTGCAAGTGCATCTCTTCCATTCATCTACCTGACCCCCACAAATAAGGTAAGCCCTCTCACTGCCCCTACATTTTGCATGGTTTTAAGAAAGCATATAGCAAACGGCCGCATAACAAAGATTTACCAGCCGGGCATGGAGCGTATCATAAACTTTGAAATTGAGCACTTAAACGAGATGGGCGATCTATGCCACAAGGTGCTTATTATCGAGCTGATGGGCAAATATTCAAACATCATCTTTACCGACTCCGATGGTACGATAATAGACAGTGCCAAGCGTATTCCCGCATCCGTAAGCTCTGTGCGTGAAGTGCTTCCGGGCAGAGCCTACACCATCCCAGCGACACAGGAGGATAAATATAATCCTCTGACTGTAGATTCGAAGCAGTTTGTGGATATTATATCAGCAAAGCCGCTTACTGTTTCAAAGGCTATCTACTCATCCTTTTCAGGCATCAGCCCCCTTGTGGCAAATGAGCTGGCTCACAGGGCAGGCCTTGACGCGGATTCCCCTGTAGCTGCCTACTCACACGATGAGCTTTTGCACCTGGGAAGCAACTTCACATGGATGATGGAGGACATAAAAAATAATCGTTTTACGCCGAATATCGTGCGTGACGGCAATGAACCAAAGGAATTTTCTTCAATAGAGCTGACTCAGTATAGCGATTTAACGGTCACAAAATATGATTCTATATCAGAGGTTTTAGAGCTTTACTACTCTGAGAGAAACACCTATACACGTATACGCCAGAAGTCAGCCGACCTGAGAAAACACGTAAATACCCTCCTGGAGCGAAACCAGAAGAAATATTCCCTGCAGATGAAGCAGCTTAAAGACTCCGAAAAACGTGAAAAGTACAAGGTGTACGGCGAACTTATCAACGCATTCGGCTACGGACTTACACCGGACGACAAGTTTCTTGAAGCAGCAAACTATTATGATGACAACAAAATCATCAAAATCCCTATCGACAACACAAAAACTCCTGCCGAGAACGCGCAGAAATACTTTGACAAATACGGAAAGATGAAGCGTACTGCCGAAGCATTGAACGAGCTGATTCTTGAAACAAAAGGTCAGATAGACCATCTCGAATCAATTCAGAATTCACTGGATATCGCTTTAAGTGCTGACGACCTCGTCCAGATAAAGGATGAGCTGATAGAATATGGTTTTATCAAAAAAGGAAAGGGTTCAAAGAAACAGAAGGTAAAGAGCAAACCCTTCCACTATATCTCATCAGACGGCTTTGATATGTACGTTGGCAAAAACAACTACCAGAACGATGAGCTCACCTTCAAGCTGGCAACCGGAAACGACTGGTGGTTCCACGCCAAGGGCATGCCCGGCTCACATGTCATTGTAAAAGCTGAAAACAAAGAGCTGCCGGACAGCACCTTTGAGGAGGCCGGCAAGCTCGCAGGCTACTACTCAAAGGGCAAAAATGCCGACAAGGTAGAGATAGACTATCTGCAAAAGAAAAATGTCAAAAAACCAAATGGTGCCGCAGCCGGCTTTGTCGTGTATTACACAAACTATTCTCTCACGATTCACCCGGACATATCCGATATCAGGCAGATTGAGTAAGCAGATTATGCTTATTTCATAACCATTCCAAAACGCTTAAAGTAAAAAGCTGATATACACATGCATAGTCATGCATGCTATATCAGCTTTTATTTTAGCCATTTAAGCTCATCACAGATTCATCCTCTTTAATTGTTCTTTTGCAAATTCATCCATTTTCTTTTTCAGTATTCTGTTTTCCGCTGTACAAAGCGCCGGGTCTGCTTCAAGCACCTCATCCACCATCTCAGATGCTTCCTTTAGCACATCGCTGTCCTGATACACATCCGCAAGTGCAAACGCAAGGTCTCCACTCTGCCTGATTCCAAAGAAATCCCCGGGACCTCTGAGCTTTAAATCCTCACTTGCTATATAAAAACCATCATTTGATTTATTTAGTATCTCCAGACGTTTTTTTGATTTCTTTGAATTTGATGAATTGATGAAAATGCAATACGACTGTGCATCCCCCCTGCCTACACGGCCTCTTAGCTGATGAAGCTGTGCAAGTCCAAACCTGTCTGCATTCTCTATCATCATGACAGTTGCATTGGGCACATTTACACCAACCTCCACGACTGTTGTGGACACAAGCACCTGCGACTCATTATTTGCAAAGCGCTGCATCACCTCATCCTTTGCCTTGCTCTTCATCCTGCCGTTAAGCACATCTACCGTGATATCCTTTGGCAGTGCCGCTTTAAGCACATTTGCATAATCTGTGACATTTTCCCCTTCCGAGTTTTCGGTTTCCTCCACAAGAGGACATATAACATACGCCTGATGACCGGCTCTCACCTGCTCCTCGATGAAGCTGTAGGCCTTTGGCCTGAACGCCGTGCCAACCACACAGTTCTTGATCGGAAGCCTCTTTGCAGGCACCTCATTTATGACAGAGATATCCATATCACCGTATATGATTATTGCTAACGTACGCGGTATCGGAGTGGCACTCATCACAAGTATATGTGGCTTTCTTCCCTTATCCGAGAAGCTCTCTCTCTGCTTCACACCAAATCTGTGCTGCTCATCTGTGATAACAAGCGACAGATTGGAAAAATCCGCTTTCTCCTGTATGAGCGCATGAGTGCCTATAATAAGCGCATTTTTCTCGTTTTCAAGGCGCGCATAGGCTTCTCTTTTCTGCTTTGCCGTCATGGAGCCGGTAAGAAGCACAACAGGACTGTCAAGTCCAAACTGACTAACCAGTGAGCAAAACGTCTCATAATGCTGGTTTGCAAGCACCTCCGTCGGAGCCATAATAGCAGACTGATAGCCACATTTTGACGCCCACGCCATAAGAAGAAAAGCAACAATCGTCTTTCCTGAGCCCACATCGCCCTGAATAAGCCTCTGCATCACATAAGGGCTTTTAATATCCTGCTTTATCTCATCTATTGTCTTCTTCTGCGCGCCTGTCAGCTCATACGGAAGCTTATCAATCAGTCCGTCTATAAAAGCATCATCCGTAAACTCAAACTCATTTTTGTCCTTCTGCTGCTTTTTATTCTGATACCGCATGCCCATGATAAAGAGAAAAAATTCATCAAAAACAAGCCGTCTTCTTGCCTCCACAAGCGCGTCAAAGTCATCAGGGAAATGTATCTGCTTCATGGCATAATTGCACTCGCAAAAGCCGTATCTGTGCCTTATATCCTTAGGCAGGTAATCTGACAGCAGTGTATCATGTGACAGAGTCTCCTTTATCGTCTTCACTATCAGATTGTTTGTCACACCGCTTGTCACAGAATACACAGGCTGCAGTGTATCGCGTATAGCCTCGTACTTTTGCACCTCATACACCACAGGCTGCTCCATGACATATCTGCCGCCCTTTGGCTTAATATGTCCGTAAAATATAAGATGTCTCCCCTGCACAAGCTGTGCCTTAAGGTATGGCATACGGTACCATACCAGCTGTATCATATGCCCGGGCGAGCCGATATCCTGCAATGTAATCTGCATTCTCGCTGTATTTTTCACTACAGGTGCCTTTTTAATCACAGCATGGATGGCATAGGTGCTGCTTACGTTTACATTATTCAGTTCATCAATATCCGTTATTTCCGGAAACTTTACATAATCCCGGGGAAAATGAAGGAGTATATCACCAACGGTGTATACTCCCATTTTAGCAAATGCTTTTTGTGTTTTTTCCCCGATTCCCTTAACCGCGGTAATCGGTGAAGCTATATCCATATTTGCTCCTAAATATAATAAATATCTTTTATATTCTTTAAAAGGCTTTACTCTACAGAAATAACATAATAATAGATTGGCTGTCCGCCATCGTTGACCTCAACCTCTACATCAGGATATTTCTCTTCGATTGCTGCTGCAAGCTCATTAGCTGAGTCCTCATCAGAATCACTTCCGAAATAGATGCTGACAATCGCAGAATCCTCATCTACCATGGCATCTACCATCTCAAGTGTGGTAGCCCTTAAATCTGTTCCAACAGAAAGGATGCTCTTGTCTCCGATTCCCATGAAGTCGTTCTGCTTGATAGTTTTTCCGTCAATCTCAGTATCGCGGACTGCATATGTCACCTGTCCTGTCTTGACATTTTCTATCTCAGCCATCATCTGCTCTTTATTCTCCTCGGCACTGTGGTCAGGTATATAATTTACAAGCGCTGTGATACCCTGTGGGATAGTCTTTGTAGGGATAACAATAATCTGTTTATCCTCAACAAGGTCTACTGCCTGGTTTGCAGCCATGATAATATTCTTGTTGTTTGGCAGGATAAATACTGTCTTCGCATTTACATGCTCGATAGCGTTAAGCATATCCTCTGTGCTAGGGTTCATTGTCTGACCACCCTCTATGAGATAGTCCACTCCAAGGCCTCTAAACACTTCATTCATGCCTTCTCCGATTGAAACAGATACAAAGCCCATTTCCTTTGCAGGCATGTTATTTGTCTTTTCATCAGCCTGAGCAGCTTCATAAGCCTCTTCCTCAGCCTTCTGCTGTGCTGCAAGCTTCTGTGAATCCTTGATGAGCTTTTCCTGATGCTCCTCACGCATATTGTCGATCTTTATCTTGCTGAGTGAACCGAAGGTAAGTGCCTTCTGCAGTGCAAGTCCAGGGTCGTTTGTATGTACGTGAGTCTTTACGATCTCATCGTCAGCTACAACGACTATAGAGTCACCGATTGACTCGAGGAATGCCTTGTATGCGTGCTCCTCATTGTCTGACATTGGCGCATTGAGTACAATAATAAACTCTGTGCAGTAACCAAACTTAATCTCTGCCTCTGTCTCAGCCGAAATCTTTGCAGGAGCTGCTCCTGTTGGTGCGCCCTCGATTGTATAGTCAATCTCCTTGCCGATAAGGGCATCATATGCTCCCTTTAATACCTGAACAAGTCCCTGTCCGCCTGAATCCACAACACCTGCCTGCTTTAATACAGGAAGCATCTCCGGTGTCTGGTCAAGCACATACTCAGCCTGCTTTATAACCTCTTCAACAAATGTGACAACATCCTCTGTTTCGTCTGACAGCTCCAGAGCCTTTTCTGCTGCGCCCTTTGCCACTGTGAGGATAGTTCCCTCCTTAGGCTTCATAACTGCCTTGTAAGCTGTCTCAACCGCCTTCTGGCATGCCTCACAAAGAATAGTGACATCTATTTCATCGTATTCCTTTATAACCTTGCAGAAGCCTCTGAAAAGCTGTGATAAGATAACACCCGAGTTTCCTCTGGCACCTCTTAAAGAGCCTGATGAAATAGCCTTTGCAAGCTCTGCCATGGTAGGATTTGTGAGCGAGCTGACCTCCTTGGCCGCAGACATGATTGTCATTGTCATATTTGTTCCGGTATCACCATCCGGTACCGGGAATACATTCAGCTCATTTATCCAGTCTTTCTTTGAATCAAGATTCTTGGCTCCCGCAAGAAACATCCTTGCAAGGAGCTTTGAATTAATGCTTGTGATCTCCACTTTTTGTAGTCCTCCTTAATCAATTACCCTTACGCCCTCAACGTAAATATTGATCTTTGCAATTTTCATTCCTGTAAATGACTCAACCTTGTACTTAACCGTCTCGATAAGATTGTCCGAAACAGTGCCGATCGAAATACCATACGCTACTATTACATGAAAATCAATGGTAATTTCGTTGTTCTCATCTACCTTTACATTTATTCCATGGTTCAAGTAATCTCTCTTCAAAAGCTTTACAAGACCATCCTTCATGTTGACCGCTGCCATGCCTACTATTCCAAAGCACTCTACAGCTACAGAGCCTGCATAGGTTGCAATAACATCTGTATCAATTAAAATTTGTCCATATTGGGTATCCATCTGTCCCTTCATAATATATACCTCCATCATATTGTGACGTAGCTAATGTTATTATACCTTTTTTTTCACAAAAAGCAAATATTTTTATATTTTATCCTTGCATTCTTTATTTTAATCTGATAGAATACATTTGTTGTGAGCTTAAGAGTATGGTAAGCTTAGTGAAATGCAAGGAGGTGCAATATCATGGCAAAATGTGCAATTTGTGAAAAAGGTGTTCATTATGGAAATAATGTCAGCCATTCTCATAGAAGATCAAATCATGTTTGGAAGTCAAACATTAAGAAGGTTTCTTGCAAGGTCAATGGAGTTCCACAGAAGTTATATGTATGTACTTCATGTTTAAGATCTGGCAAAGTTGAGAGAGCTTAGTCTTTATTTTTGAATCTTTTGAATTTTAAAGGACATCCGTTTGGATGTCCTTTTTATTTGCTTTCATATATGAAATTAATCCTGCTTATCGTCCTCTGCCTCGTCTACCTTTACATCGTCGAGATTAAGGTCATCATTTTTCCCCTTTGAGAAGCGGCTTACAATGTCCGGCACCATATCAAGAATCTTTGTCATGCCGTCCTGATTCTTTACATTGACAAGCTTTGTCTGTCCATTCTGGATAACGAGCACTGCACTTGGCTGAATCTTTCCGCCCATACCGCCGGCTCCGTTATTTTTCTTTTCTGCTGAAAATGCTCCTGCTGCCACTCCAAACGACACATCCACAAGCGGAAGTATGATTGTATCCCCTATATGAATCGCATCACCAACCACCGTCTTTGTAGTGATAAAGCTGTCCATCCCCTTAAAAAGTGACTCTACCGTGTTATTGAAACTATTATCTGCCATAATATCTTCCTCCTATCTGCTTATCCTATTATATAATCTGCGGCAGTTTTTATCAAATAAAATTCTAAGTGTTGCCGCTAAAATACTTATTACTATCACATGACCCTTTATGTCAAAGCTGCCCTTTGCATACGGCTTTTCACTCTCGAAATCAGGTTTAATCCGCCATCTGTTTGTATAGCCGACAGGAAAACATGCTAAAATACCTAATGAAATGCCTGTTGTATCAGGCGAGCCGGTTGAATAAACCATTGTAAGCTTAAGCCTCCTTGGGCATATTCTTTTAAGAATGATAAAAAGCTCTTTTTTCAGATGTAAAAAAGCAGCTTTATTTCTCTCATCACTGTATTCTCTTTTTAGCTTATAGATACAGTTTTTTATTTTTTCTGACTTATCTTTAAATTGCTTTTTATGTGACTTTTTGTGTGGCTTTTTATACGTTTTTTGATGAGTGGGCTTTGTTTGTTGTTTTATATGCTGATTCTCATCACTGACTGTCCTTTGCTCGTTATGAGTCTGTGCTGTGCTTTCATTCTCTGTCTGTTCATCTGCGACATATTCTGACTCATCTGCCGGTATTTGAGGCTCATCTCCGGTGTTTTCACTGGCTTTATCTTCTGTTTCAGTTTTAGCTGCCTCATCCATATCGTCATCATCCAAAGCCTCATAATTATCAAACAACTTCTTCTTCACAAAAGCAAACCTTATATATCCGTCAGTTTCATCCGCATACTCTATATGCAATGCAAACAAATGAAAAAGCCACGACACATGCGCTTTTGCTCTTATGTCTGTATTGTCAAAGCTTCCGACAGCCCTGTACTTGACCGGCACAAACAGTACGCAAAACAGCGCTGTAAGTATAAGAGCAAGCACTACAAGGAGTATGATGCCTATGACCTTTAAAATCGTAAATATCATCTATCTATTTCCTCCGTTTGCTCTTTAAATAGCTCTTCACATCTGTTTTACCTGTATTTTCGTATGTCTCCTTAACAATATCACAGGCCAGCAAAAGTGCCTCATCATAATTACCCGCTACTGCGATTATGTGCAGATTCTTCTTCGGATATCCCTTCTGCAGCAATTCTCTTGTCGGAATGATATCCAAAAGATTTTCCTCATTTGACGGAAACGTGATGATGTATGTGTGAAGCATGCCGGCATTATGCTCTATCTTCCACTTGATTTTCTTTATCTTTCCGGTAACAGACTCTCCTACAAATAAATCCTCATACCATTTCATTCCAAAACCTCAAAAAGCAGTTTTTTAAAACTGCTTTTTAATAATACTAATAATACTTGTGTGTCCCCCATAAATTGCTTTTCTTTAAATCCAGGTACTCATTGTAAGCCTTCTCAAGTATCTGCTTCTCATTTGCAAACTTGAGCAGATGATATGCCTCGTGATACTTGTAAAACCCTGAATCCATGAAATACTCTTCTCTTTGCGGTTTACTATAATAACTTTCGCCCATCATAAGATACCAGTGTACATCCTTTTCCACTGTATCATGTGGCACGGTAAAAGAATAGTGGCTCTTACCCACGTATTGGATTATCGTTGCACTGGCACCAGTCTCCTCTTTCACTTCACGGATTGCAGTGTCCTTGTACTCTTCATCAGATTCCACAGTTCCCTTGGGCAGTACCCACCCCTCGTACCTGTTCCTGTAGTTCTTGTATAAGAGTAATATTTTGCCACGAAAGATTACCACACCGCCACAGCTCGTTGCTTCTATCATTGCCATTCCTCCAAGTGTGGTTTAAACGCTATCTGTCAGTTCAAGCGAAATATGAACGATAACGTCTGTCATTACACTTAAGTATAACCTACTTCTAAAAAAAGTGCAACAAGCCTATTCATTGAAATATTTATCAAATACCTTTTTTGCCACCGGCACCGCATATGTGCTTCCGGCACCCGAATCCTCCACAACTACTGCGATAGCCAGATCATTATAGCCATCCTTTTTTCCATAGCCCACAAACCAGGCATTGGTCTGGTCTGTAGAATCTGATACCTGGGCAGTTCCGGTCTTTCCAAAGGCCTCATAGCTCTGGTCGCTTAGCTTTGCGCCTGTTCCATCAGATACCACTGCTGCCATAAGATTCTGGAGAAAAGCTGCCTGATCCTTTGACATAATCTGCTTGTATGAAGCCGGTTTATTCTGCTCCACAAGCGCCCCGCTCGCATTTTCCGTATGGTCTACCAGATATGGCCTCATCAGATTTCCATCATTGCAGATTGCACCGGCAATCATGCACATGTGAAGCGGTGAAACAAGCGTGTTTCCCTGACCTATCGTGGTCTGCATGGTCAGAGCTGACGAAGCATTGTTATCCAGTGCAAATTTACTCTTTTTTGAATCAAAGGCTATAGGCAGATTCTTGTTGAAAAGCATATCGTCACACAAGGTATTAAGCTTATTGTTGTCCACCAAAAGACCTATATTGGAAAAGGACGAGTTACATGACTTTGCAAACGACTTTGTTAAGTCCTCCTGTCCGTGTGATTTATTGCCGGCACAGTGGATTGTAAAGCCGTCCTTTGTAATACTGCCGTCACAATCAAAGCTGTAGTCGTTGTATGTAGACGGATTTTCGTTGTAATACTCAAGTGCTGTAAAAATCTTAAACACTGAGCCCGGAGCATACTGTCCCTGTGTTGCCCTGTTGTAAAGAGAAGTGCTGCCATCACCGTTTACGCTCTCCCAGTCACTTGCGATGGTATTTGGGTCATAATCAGGCTTTGACACCATAACTGCAATCTTTCCTGTTTTCGGCTCAATTGCAATGACAGCCCCTTCGTAATCTCCAAGAGCATTGTATGCAGCCGCCTGTGCTTCGTAATCCAGTGTGGTTATGACATTATCACCGGTATTTTTCTTGCCGCTTATATCATTTACTATCTGGTCAAGGAAAAACTCATGTGAGCGAAGCAATGAGAAATTTTCCTGCTTTTCAAGCCCGGCCTTACCGTTTACGGCAAAGCCTGCCACATGCGCAAACATCCTGCCGTCAGGGTATTCCCTTGTCTCAGATGCATCTGAACCTACCTTTGTCCGTGCTATGACATGTCCATCCTTAGTCTGTATCTCGCCCCTCACTACGTTCTTAGAGAAAAGATCCTGCAGCGAATTGTATGGACTGTTGATGAATTCGTCGCTTTTTACAAATTGGAAATATAAGAAATAACCTATCAATCCAACAAAAACTATAAGGAAAAAATATGTAACAACCGCATACTCTCTATTTCTGTGTCTTCGTGCTGTTTTTGCCGCCTGCTGCCGGTTTTCTCCTTCTCTGTTGACTTCCCTGCGCCCCTGGCTCTTTAGCTGTCTGCTTTTGTCTGTTTTTTGTCTCATGGTCCTTTCGTCTCTTGTCATCTATATTTCTCCTTTTTTCAGGGGCTGCCTGCATAATATACATGCCCTGTATCATTCCAAAAATAATCATCGTAGATAGAAGCGAGCTGCCACCGTAGCTCACAAGCGGTAGCGTCACACCAGTCATCGGTATAAACTTGGTTGAGCCGCCGACAGTTAAAAGCACCTGAAGCGCATACACACTGCCAAGTCCAAGCGCCACATACTTGTAAAATGCATCCTTCATCTGCATGGAAAGATTAAATATCATAAGAAAGCAGCTGACACAAACCATAATGAGGCAGACAGCAAATATACCGCCCATCTCCTCTGATATAGCCGCTATGATAAAGTCTTTAGACACAATAGGTATCTTATTCGGCAGTCCCTGCCCCAGTCCAAAGCCAAACAGTCCGCCTGTACCTATGGCAAAAAGCGACTGACACACCTGATAGCCGGCCTTGTCTATGACAGAAAGAGGATCAAGCCATGCAACAATTCTGTTTTTCACATGTGAAAACAGATGATAGCCTGCGTACATTCCAAGCCCCACAAACGCGAGTCCTCCGGCAAAAATATAAAACCTTTTTGTCGCAACATAAATCATGACCAGATATGTAAAGAAATACAAGAGCGCTCCACCGAGGTCGTTTGATGCAACAAGTATCAACACAAACACTGCCGATATGCCGCTTGTTATGGCAAGCTGCTTTAAATCAGTTGATTTATACAGCATGGATGCTATAAAAAATACAAAAAGTATCTTCACAAACTCAGACGGCTGAATCGAAACAGGACCAAAGGTCAAAGAGAGCTTTGCTCCCCTGCTCGCCACTCCTACCACAAGCACTGACAAAAGACCAAGTATTCCCACACCGGCATATGTCCATGTCAGTTTTCGAAACATCGTGCCTTTTTGCATGATAAGCGGTATTAAAAACGCAAATATCGTTCCGGCAAGCACAAAAACAAACTGTCTTAATGCCTTGTCGAACGAAATTCTCGTTAAAATAATCATGCTTATACAAAGCATCATCACCATGTTGTTTAGCACAAGCTCTGAGGCATTCTTATAAAACTTATGATAAATCAAATAAATTGATTCAAAAAGCACAAGCTGTGCTATATAAAATCCTATTATCTTTGTATCCATTGTCGTGACAAAGAGCACCAAAAAACCATCTAAATGAATCAGAAACATATAAAATCTCTGCAGATTATATATATGCCTCTGCTTTTTCGGCTTGTCGGGATACTTGAATAAATGAAAGCATAAAAAAGTATATATGAGAAAAAGTATTATCATAATATACTTGGAAAGCTGTACTATCAGATGTACCATGTTATTCTACTCCTCTTTTGTAATGTCCGTTTGTATATTCAGCTACCTTATCATCCATAACCGCCTTAATCTGCGTTGGAGTCTCGATTGTAAAGCTGTATCTAAAACTTCTGATACCTGCCTCCTTAAGCTTACCTATATTCTTTGTGAGCATGGTAGGCAGTGAATTATATATTGTATTATAGCACTCCTTACAGTTGTTACAAACTGCAAAGGATTTATTGTATCTGTCCTTTAAATATATAAGCTTTTGCTTTTTATCACAGCCCTTTGTGTTTTTGTGCACACAATTGGCGGTGGTCATAAGCGGATAATATCCATAGACTATCATCTGCGAGCCTATATTGTTTCTATGCATAATCTCCCTTGAATTGAGTTCAAGCGGCACTGTATCACCACTTACTCCGTGCTCAAAAAAAGCACTCTTTGAAACATCATTAAAGGTATACATATTGTGGTCTAAAATAACTTTTTTCCCTGTAAACAAATTTTCTGTCAGATAAAGTTCCTCGTAATTTTTCACAACAAAGCCCTCGAAGCTTACATTATCAAGCTCTTTTGCGATAGTTACAAAATAATCCGATGAATCCGCCCTGAATATCGTAGGCAGCATGAGATACACTTTTTTATTTCGCTTTGTAAGGCTTTGCACATCATCTGCAAACTGCTGTATCAGAGTATTCCTGTCATACATGTCAAAATCCAGATAAAATACGTCAAAGCAGTCATAGCCAATAAGTGTATCAAGCTGCGCGCGTGTCATACACGAGCATATGGTGGTGTAATCATTTATAGCTTCATCATGTGCTGCATCACTTTTTACGACATGCTCAGGGAGTGCTGTAAGTCTTGACATATCAGCGTATCGTGCATCATTCCTGTAATACTTTTTCAACAGCTTATCACAAAGCCCTGAAATTGCATCACGCCGCAGCTTATTTAGTGCTCCGTTTGGCACAAAGACGTTTTCTCCGATTTGAGCTTTAATATGCGAAAACTCAAAGTCTGTATCACCGGTTTTGTTTATCCTGTCGATAGCGGCATTTTTATCAAGCGGTGCCTTAAGTGCGGCGCTGACAGGTTCTATTGAAGCTTTGTATGTCACATCACCTCTTTTTACAGTGAGGCTTCCGGGCTCGCCCTCTCTTAAAACAAGCTCGCCCTCTATCGAAAGCTTTCTTTTTTCAGGTGAAGGCTCTGCAGCATTTGAAACGAAATTAGGCTTCACATAAGTCACCATATCAGAGCCATTGTGGTCGAAATAATACCTGTCTGTAAAGCCACAGCGGTTTCCAAGTGCCTTTATCCTGTCATAATCAGCATCGGTAACAGGCTTCATACTGTCGATATAGCTTCTGTAGTATTTTACCACTCCGCATGCATACTCAAGCTGCTTCATACGTCCCTCAATCTTGAGCGAATAAACGCCTGCATCATGCAGCTTGTCAAGAGCCTTTATACCACACATATCCTTAAGGCTTAAAATGTATTCATCCTTTTTGCCCTTCACGGTATACGGCAGTCTGCACGGCTGTGCACAGCGGCCTCTGTTTCCGCTTCTACCACCTAAAATACTGCTGAAAAGACACTGTCCGGAATACGAATAGCACAATGCTCCGTGCACAAAGGCTTCAAGCTCCATGCCGGTTTCCTCATGTATGCGCTTCATCTCGGCAAGAGAAACCTCCCTTGCCATGACCACACGCGTCACTCCAAACTGTGAAAGAAAGCGCACTCCGTCTGCTCCCGTTACCGTCATCTGTGTACTCGTATGTATCTCCATTGACGGAAAGTACTCATGGATAGCCTTCACCACTCCAATATCCTGCACTATCACTGCATCAAGCCCTCTTTTGTAGTACACAAGCAGGTAGTCGTAGAGCTTTGAAAACTCACTGTTTTTAATCAGCGTATTAACCGTCAGATACACCTTTACTCCTCGTAAATGTGCAAAATCAATTGCCTCTAAAAGCTCCTCCTCTGTGAAATTATTGGCATATGCCCTGGCTCCAAACATGCTTCCGCCCACATACACAGCATCGGCGCCGCTTTCTATCACGCCCTTAAGTATCTCAAGGTTGCCAGCCGGTGCAAGAAGTTCAAAATCTTTATTTCTCATATATTTCCTCATATAGATGCTAATTTTATGTTATATAAATCTGCAATAAAATAGGGAACAGTGTACGATAACTGTTCCCTTTTATTGCTATTTATCGCTACTGTCATTTGCCCCTTTAGAAGCATGTGCAGATTTTTTAACAGGCTTTTTTCCATCAAGAAGTGACTCCTCAAGAGTTGCCTCAAGTCTCGCCTTGTTGAGTAAAAGCTCCTTGTTTTGTGCCTCAAGCTCCTTCATGCTCGCCTCGGCATTCTCGGTCTTCACCTGATTGGAAATTAAATCATGCTTTAAATCGTATATTTCCTTATCCTTATTCTCTATATCACCCTCGAGCTTTTCAACAAGTGCCTTTGCCTTGAAATAATCATCCGCAATATTAAGCTCAATAAGTGTGCTCTTCATATTGCCCGGAAGATGCTTATACTCATCCATATCATCAAACTCTGCAATCTTGTTGTTGATGTATGCCGCAACCTTCTGTAAGTATTCCTCATTCTCATATCCTGACAGTGTGTAAACCTTTCCGTCTATTACCACCTCGGCATTTGTTTTTGCAGACATTTAATCATCCTCCGTTTTCACATTTATTCAAACCAGCTATATTAATATCAATATCAATATCAAATACTTAATTATTATATGCCTTATAGATATAAATTGCAACTTTAAGCCCTTTTTCTCTCAAAATGTTCAAAGGCAAGGTCTGTAGCCACACGTCCCTTTGGTGTGCGGTTTATGAAGCCGTTCTTCACAAGATACGGCTCGTAAACATCCTCAATGGTTCCGGCATCCTCACCTATTGCCGCTGCAAGCGTATCAAGACCTACCGGTCCTCCCGCAAACTTGTCAATGATGGTGAGAAGTATATTTCTGTCGTTTAAATCCAGTCCGTACTTGTCCACTTCCAAAAGATCCAGTGCAAAGCTTGCCACATCATAGGTGATTTTGCCGTCATACTTGACCTGTGCAAAATCCCTGACACGCTTTAGCAGTCTGTTTGCAAGTCTTGGGGTACCCCTTGAACGACGCGCCATCTCGTAGGCTCCCTTGTCATCTATCTCAACTCCAAGCACTTTTGCGGAATTGACGATAATATGCTTTAGCTCATCGACAGTGTAAAACTCCATGTGATTTACCACACCAAACCTGTCGCGTAAAGGTGCCGAAAGCATACCCGCCCTCGTTGTTGCACCTACAAGTGTGAATTTTGGCAGGTTAAATCTGATTGACTTTGCAGACTCGCCCTTTCCAATCATGATATCTATGGCATAGTCCTCCATGGCAGGATAGAGCACCTCCTCCACCTGACGGTTTAATCTGTGAATCTCATCGACAAACAGTATATCTCCCTCAGAAAGTCCGTTGAGTATGGCTGCCATCTCTCCCGGCTTACCTATTGCAGGACCGGAGGTCACCTTTATCTTTGTACCCATCTCATTTGCAATGATTCCTGCAAGTGTTGTCTTTCCAAGCCCCGGTGGTCCGTAAAACAGCACATGATCGAGCGCCTCGCCCCTTGATCTTGCGGCTTCAATATATATTTTTAAATTGTCCTTTATCTTCTGCTGACCGATATAGTCATCAAAATACATAGGACGCAGGGATTTTTCTATTTTTATGTCCTCTTCCTGCAATTGTGTGGAAATTACTCTTTTCACGTTTTGTTCCCCGTTTCTGTTTTAAGCTTACAGCTTTTATCAATCAGCCCATATTTTTGAGTGCAAGCTTCAGCACATCCTCTACATCCATATCCTCTGTGATATCAACCTTGGACACTGCCTTAAGACTCTCAGTAGACGAATATCCAAGCGCATTGAGCGCCATGACAGCATCATTTTTCACAGTGCTGTTCATGGATACAGCAGCACCGGAAGTCTGATTCTCAAGCTTCTTTTCAAATGCATCCTCAAGCGACAGCTTGTCCTTTAAATCAAGTATTACTCTCTGAGCCGTCTTTGCACCTATTCCCGGTGCCTTTGATATAGCCTTTGAGTCGCCCGATAGAATCGCAAAACGTAAATCATCGGCAGGCAGAGTTGACAAAATCGCAAGGCCGCCCTTTGGTCCGATTCCGCTGACCGTAATCAGCAGCTTAAAGATTTCAAGATCATCCTTGCTCAAAAAACCGTAAAGTATCATGGCATCCTCCCTGACACATAGGTAGGTGTAAATTTTTACATCCTCTCCCTCGTCGGGCAGCATATCAAAATACTGCGTCGGTATGTAAATGAGATAGCCTACACCTGCTGCCTCCACTACAATGCTGTCTATATTTTTTTCTGCAAGCTCTCCTTTTATATATGCATACATTGAATCCATTTGTTACTGTTTCGACTGTAGCCTGACACACAGGCATAAAAACAGCAGCATCTCCTTTTGTTATTAAATATACGTAGATTACAGCCCATTAAAACTATACATGAAAGCTGTCAGAAATTCTTAAAAGCACCTGTGAAGCTACTATTCCAATCACAAGTCCCGTGATGCATCCTGCCACAAGAAGCACCGGAATATAATACACTACGCTGTAGGTTGACAAAACTATAGCCGCAACTATTATCTGTCCTATATTGTGACACACTCCACCGACCAGGCTTATTGAGACAGAGCTGAATTTATCTGATTTCTTAAGCAGGTACATAACGATAAAGCTTAGTATACAGCCTGCCAGTGAATATATGATGCTGAATGCATTTCCAAACATAAAGCCCGAAAGCGCCGCGCGAAATACACATAGCAGAAACGTCTCCATGGGTGCTGCTATATAAAGCATGATTACTGTCACTATATTTGTAAGCCCAAGCTTCACTCCCGGTATGCCTACTGCAAACGGTATAAGTGACTCAACATAGCTTAGCACCAGTGCCAGTGCCATAAGCATACCAAGATATGCAATCTTTCTGGTTTTCATTTATCTCATTCTTTCTATAAAAATGTTCGGGTATCACTTGGATATCGAATCTATATCGGATTTCATGTCGCTTTTTACCGTCACAACAACCTTATTCGGCAGACAGATAATCGACTCTCCCTCCTTTGATATCGCCTTCTGCTTCACACACAGATGATCCGGACAGTCGGCAGAGGTCATATCCGCCACACCGCCCTTTATGACAAGGGTGTTAGTAATATCGCCATCGCCGTTTTTTATCTCAATTGTATCATCCTTTGAAAGCGGATATGTGCCATAGGCCCTTCCATCGATAGTCACCTCGACGCATGCATCGCTATCCGTATCCTGTCCCTTTAAATATACAAGCTTCCATATAAGAAGCAGAGCGACAGAGATAATTACAATAACCGATATCAGGATTATATCATTTCTGCCAAAACGCTTACGCATCCTCTTTTATCTCTCCCATATAGTAAAAGCCTCTGCACTCATCAAGCTTCACATTATAGATATTTCCAATCATATCCTCGGTACCCGGAAAATGTACGATTGAATTATTGTCCATACGTCCGGTCACATAGCCATCCTTCTGGTCATCCATTTCCTCTGCAAGTACCGGCACCACTTTGCCCTCATAGCATTTTGCCTTTTCTGATGAGATAGTCTGAACCTCCTTTAAGAGCCTGTCAAACCTGTCCTTGACCACATCATCAGACACCTGATTCTCCATGGTAGCTGCGCGTGTGCCTGTTCTCTTTGAGTAAATAAATGTAAAAGCACTGTCATATCTGACCTGCTTAACAACATCCATTGTCTCAAGGAAATCCTCCTCAGTCTCTCCAGGGAAGCCCACAATGATATCAGTTGTGATTGCAATATCAGGAATCTGCTCACGAAGTCTCCTTACCTCGTCGAGATATTTTTCCTTGTCATAGTGCCTGTTCATCTCCTTAAGCACCCTTGAGCTTCCTGACTGAAGTGGCAGATGCATATGCTTGCACACCTTGTCGCACTCCTTTATCGCCATAATCAGGTCATCGGATAAATCCTTTGGATGAGATGTCATAAAACGAATCCTCTTAAGTCCTTCAATCTTATTGACCTCGCGAAGAAGCTCTGCAAAGGTTATAGGATTGTCAAGAGTTTTACCGTATGAGTTGACATTCTGTCCGAGAAGCATTATCTCGCACACTCCGTCTGCGACAAGCTTTTCTATCTCTCTTATGATATCCTTAGGCTCTCTGCTTCTCTCACGTCCTCTTACGTATGGCACGATACAGTAGCTGCAGAAATTGTTGCAGCCAAACATGATATTGACACCTGATTTGAAAGAGAACTTTCTCTTCACCGGCAGATCCTCGACAATCTGATTGGTATCCTTCCATATGTCAATCACCTGTGAGCCAGACTCGATATTGTTGCACAAAATCTCTGCAAACTTGAATATATTGTGGGTTCCGAATACGATATCTACAAACTTATAGTGCTTTTTGATATTTTCAACAACCTCCGGCTCCTGCATCATGCAGCCGCAGAGAGCAATCTTCATCAGAGGATTCTTTTTCTTGTAATTCTGCAGATACCCAAGTCTGCCGTACACCTTGTTGTTAGCATTCTCACGTACGGTACAGGTGTTGTATACAATAAAATCCGAGTGCTCATCAGTTCCTTCCACGTAGCCTATCTGCTCGAGTATTCCGACAAGCTTTTCTGAGTCGCGGGCATTCATCTGACAGCCGAATGTCTTGACGAAATAAGTCATGGGACGGCCGATTTCTTTAGATTTCTTTTCAACAAAATCCTTTGCCTTTGCCATGTAATAATACTGCCTCTCAGGCTCATGTGCCGGTGGTGTATTTGTTATATCTATATCGTAGCTCATGTTATATTATATTTCCTCTCAAATTAATTCTATGATACTTTACTTGACTATTCCCTGATCTGACCACTGCCGTAAATAATATACTTATAGCTTGTCAGTGCTTCAAGCCCCATAGGTCCCCTTGCGTGAAGCTTCTGTGTGCTGATTCCTATCTCAGCTCCAAAGCCGAATTCATTTCCATCAGAAAATCTGGTTGAGGCATTTACATAAACGCATGCAGCATCTATCTCATTTAAGAACTTCTGTGCGTTGTCATAATCATTTGTGACGATTGCCTCTGAATGTGATGTGTTGTATCTGTTGATATGCTCGATTGCCTCATCAATACTGTCAACAATCTTTACCGACATGATGTAATCAAGATACTCCATACCCCAGTCATCGGAAGCTGCCTCTGTCACATCGTCTCTTCCGGCAAGAATTGCCTGTGCTCTTTCATCACAGCGCAGCTGTACATGATGTTCTCTTAGCTTATCGTACAGCTTTGGCAGAAACTCCTCCGCTATGGCACTGTGTACTACAATCGACTCACATGCATTGCAGACACTGATTCTTTGTGTCTTTGCATTGTTAATAATATTAACAGCCATATCAAAGTCTGCATCCTTGTCCACATATACATGGCAGTTGCCTGTACCGGTCTGGATGACAGGAATTGTAGCATTTTTGACAACATTTTGTATGAGTCCTGCACCACCTCTTGGTATGAGCACATCCACATACTGATCCATCTTCATAAACGCATTTGTTGTCTCTCTGTCTGTTGACTCAATAAGTGCAAGTGCAGCAGCAGAAACCAAATTGTCCGTTAAGGCCTTTTTTAGTGCCTTAACTATTGCGATATTGGTATTTATCGCATCACTTCCACCCTTCAATATGACACAGTTGCCGGTTTTAAAGCACAGACCAAAGGCATCTGATGTGACATTTGGGCGCGCCTCAAAGATAATGCCAACAATACCGATTGCAACTCTTCTTTTTCCGATAATAAGGCCATTAGGGCGCTTTGCCATAGACATTACTTCCCCAATTGGGTCTGCAAGCTTTGCTATCTGTCTGAGTCCGTCAGCCATGCCAAGGAGCCTGTCATGATCAAGCGAGAGCCTGTCAATCATGCTCTTTGCCTTCATATTTTCCTCTGCTGTGGCCACATCCCTTTTGTTTGCCTCAAGGATTTCTTTTTCTGCCTTAAGAAGATTGTCCGCTGCATCGTTTAATACCTTATTCTTGATATCAGTATCCAGTGTTCCTATCTTTACTCTGGCCTCATATGCATCCGCACAAATTTTTTCTAAATCATTCATCAATAAACACCTCTCTCTTATCTGTTATCACCCCATCTAAGGGTACGTCATATTCATCTTCAAACGTCATGCCGCTAAGTAACTGGAAATCGTAGCCCACTCCAACTGCCATAACAGTGTCTCTTTTTGTGAAAGACGATAAATATCTGTCATAAAAGCCCTTTCCATAGCCGATTCTGTAACCGGTATCCGAAAATGCAAGCCCCGGCACTATCATAAGCGCCCTGCCATCCGCCTGCGTATACTCCTTCGTCATATCAGGCTCTTTAATATTAAATGAACCACAATTAAGCTCATCAAGGCTTCTTACCCTGTAAAAGGACATTGTATTGCCCGAAACCCTCGGATAATATATCCTTTTTGCTTTGTTTATTAAATAGGCAAAATACTCATCAGTATTCACTTCATTTCTGATAGCTGAATACAAAAGTATGTTGTCATATTCCCTGTCGAGCTCTAAAGCTATGAGCCTTTTATAAATTTCATGGCTCATGTTGTGGCACTCATCAACCCCCAGAAGGCCTCTTTGCTTTTTAAGCTTGCTACGAATTTCTTTTTTTGTTTCCATATTTCTCGCCGAGATTCTCAACCGAACCGTCATCGTTTACCATATCGATATTGTTGAGCTGGTTTCTTAAATTCTTCTTCACGTTTGCTATATACTCCTTGCGCAAAAGATCCTGCTCCTTTTTCTCTGCCTCAGAAAGTCCCTCTGCCTGTGATTTTCTGTAAAGCTCATTGATTCGCTGTATTTTTTCCTGTGTCATAGCACTCTCCTGATTTCAAATTGATAGCTGATTACTGGCCGCCTGTAGATGTAGGTGCCATCTCTCTTTGTATATAATCCGCAAGCACAAACTCTGCATCCTTTGCCCTGTGGAAAAGTGTTCCTGTATATCTGTCATTCATAATGTCATATAAAATCCCCATATTGCCGCCGTTTGCGATAATCATATCGGCCCCGGAATATGTGGCAATCTTTGCCGCTGTAAGCTTTGTCGCCATGCCGCCGGTTCCGACATCGCTGCCGGTTGATGACTTTGCCATGCCAAGTATTTTCCTGTCAAGCGTATCAACCTCTCTGATAAGCTTTGCATCCGGATTGTCATGAGGATCGTCGGAATACAGTCCGTCTATATCAGAAAGCAGTATGAGCAGATCGGCCTTCGTGATTGATGTAACAATAGCAGACAGCGTATCATTGTCACCAAACTGCATCTCGTATGTGCTTACCGTATCATTTTCATTGACAATAGGCACCACGTTCAAATCAAAAAGCTCCTCAAATGTATTCATAACATTGCGTCTGGAAACAGGATTGACTATGGTATTCTTTGTCATGAGCACCTGTCCGGAATTCTGATTATACTCGGAAAAAAGCTTCTGATATGTCATCATAAGCCTGCCCTGTCCCACTGCGGCGCATGCCTGCTTTATTGAAATGTCGCTCGGGCGCTCCTTTATGCCTATCACATCACGTCCAACCGCGATAGCGCCGGAGCTTACGAGGCACACATCCATACCGCTGTTTCTGTAATCACATATCGAGCGCACCAGACGCTCCATCTTTGAAAAATTGAGGCTTCCCGTCTCTGCATGTGTCAGCGTCGATGAACCTATCTTTATTACCACTCTTTTATAATTGTCTAAAAAACTCATTTCTATCATCTTTCCTATTGTAAGTCTAAATGCATACATAATTACATTACGCATACATTTACTACTTTACCATATATTCATGCAAAATACAAAATCATTTTTACTACTGTCTCATTTTTTTATTTTGTGTTATTATATTTCTGTTGCTTTCGGTTTTAAATTTCATAAAGCCCGGACGCAAAGTTATATTTATTCTTTTACTATGTAAGCTTTAACTATAAATAATTTACAACCAGGAAATTAATAAAGGATGCACTATGAAAAATAAACTAAAACACCTTGTCCCTGTCCTTTTGGCGCTTGCCACAATAACAGTAAGCCTGTCTGCATGTGAATTAAAGCCCAAGGCTCAGCAGAAGGTTTCAAAACAGGGTTTCTACTTTGACACGATAATACAGATTACGCTTTATGGCACTACCGACGAGAAATACATAGACGACTGCTTTGATATGGCAAAGAAATATGAGGATATGCTGTCAAACACAGTTAGTTACTCAGAGGTGAGCAAAATAAATGACGCTGCCGGCAAAGAATATGTCACAGTAAGCAATGATACGCTTGAGCTCATAAAAAAGGGCATCGAATACGGCGACACAAGTGACGGCAGGTTTGATATCACTATAGGAAAGCTGTCTGATTTGTGGAATTTTTCCGAAATAGCTGAAAATACCGACTCTAAAGATAATGAGGTGGATGCATCAGTCGTTCCGTCTGATGCGCAGATACAAAGCGAGCTGTCACATGTAAATTACCGCAATATACAAATTAACGGAAACGATGTGATGCTAACCGATTCAAAAACAAAGCTTGACCTTGGTGGAATCGCAAAGGGCTTTATCGCCGATAAGATGAAGGCTTATTTACAGTCCAAAAAAATCACCTCAGGCATCATAAACCTGGGTGGCAATGTCCTCACTGTCGGTGAAAAATCCGACGGAAGCGATTATACAGTCGGCATACAAAAGCCCTTCGACGAGAGCGGCGAGCCAATATGTACCGTCAAAGTCAAGGACAAATCCGTCGTCACCTCCGGCATCTACGAGCGTTACTACAGAGTAGACGGCAAGCTATATCACCATATACTGGACACCACAACCGGCTATCCCGTCAAGAACAATCTATACTCTGTCACCATCATAAGCGACTCCTCCTGCGACGGAGATGCCTTAAGCACCACATGTTTTGCTCTTGGCATTGATAAAGCAAAGGAGCTTATAAATTCCCTTTCCGGTGTTGAGGCAATATTTGTGACAGATGATTATAGTATTATCACGACATCAGATGAGTATAACGTAAGCAAAGAATAGCTGCCTAAAGCTTATAAAAAAGCTGCCACATATCATAATGATATGTGACAGCTTTTATTCATTACAGAATAATCTTCTTTGGACACTTCTCTGCGCAGATTCCGCAGCCTGTACATTTCTCCTGATCAATATAAGCTACATTGTCTACTACATGGACAGCATCTGACGGACAGTTCTTCTCGCACAGATGACAGCCGATACAGCCCACTGAGCATGCCTTCATGACATCCTTGCCCTTGTCCTTTGAGCTGCACTTTACAACGTGCTTTGTGTCATATGGAATAAGCTCGATGAGGTGCTTTGGACAAGCCTCTACGCACTTGCCGCAGGCCTTGCATGTAAGCGGATTAACGCATGCAACTCCGTCAACCACATGGATTGAATCAAAAGGACATGCCTTCACACAACTTCCATAGCCGAGGCAGCCATAATTACATGACTTAGGTCCGCCGCCAGGTACAAATGACATGGCAACACAATCCTCTACTCCTGTATAGTCGTAGTCTGTATTTGCTTTGTCGCAGGTGCCGGCGCACTTAACAAATGCAACCTTCTTTACTCCGGCCTCAACCTTTACACCCATAATCTCGCTAACCTTTGCCGCAACAGGAGCTCCACCTACAGGACACTGTCCTACCGGTGCCTCTCCCTTTGCAATGGCGGCAGCAAGTCCGGAGCATCCGGCATATCCACAGCCACCACAGTTGTTGCCCGGAAGCACCTCAAGTATTGCTTCCTCTCTAGGGTCAACCTCTACTTTGAATTTTTCTCCTGAAATACCGAGGAAAAATCCAAGAATTATACCGACAGCTCCAACAACTAAAGCTGCAATAATAATCGCAGTAACATTCATATCACTTTTCCTCCAATCCTATACAGAAACCATTCCTGAGAATCCCATAAAGGCGATAGCCATAAGACATGCTGTAAGAAGCACGATGGCTGTTCCCTGGAAAGGCTTTGGAATATCATTATACTCAATCTTCTCACGTACACCAGCCATAAGCACGATGGCAATAAAGAAACCAAAAGCTGTGGCAAAGCCGTAAACTACACTCTCTAAGATATTGTAGCCCTTTGTTACACTGTTAAGTGCTACACCGAGTACGGCACAGTTTGTTGTGATAAGAGGCAGATACACACCGAGTGCCTTGTAAAGAGGCGGCATCTGTTTCTTTAAGAACATCTCTACAAACTGAACAAGTGCTGCAATTACAAGAATGAACACGATAGTCTGTAAATATGACAGATTAAGCGGATACAGTATAAAATTGTAAATAAGCTGTGTAACGAATGTGGCGATTGTGATAACGAAAATTACCGCACCACCCATTCCTGCAGCAGTTTTTGTGTTCTTTGATACGCCGAGGAAAGGACAGATACCAAGGAACTGGCTAAGTACTACGTTGTTAACTATTGCATATGCTACTGCAATGAGCAGTAAATGACCTAATGTACCCATTATTTATCCCCTCCTTCTGTAGCGTTAGGCGCAACAGCGGCCTGTGCTGCTTTTGCTGATGGACATGATGCTCCACAATGTGCACAGTCTCCTGAAAGGCAGCCTGCCGGCTCTGCAAGAGGTGTACCCTTTGCTTCCATCTTTTTACGGATGATATTCATGCCTGCAACGAGGAAGCCAAGTACGAGGAAGGCTCCCGGTGCCATGATAAAGATTGTGATTGGTGTAAACCAGTCACCGAAAATCTTGATGTTGAAGAATGTTCCTGCACCTAAGATTTCACGGATAAGTCCGATGATTGTAAGACCCATGGTAAATCCAAGTCCCATTCCCATTCCATCAAAGATAGACTCTACAGGCGGATTCTTTGAAGCATAGCTCTCGGCACGTCCGAGGATAATACAGTTAACCACGATAAGTGGGATGTATACACCAAGTGCTGCTGAAAGACTAGGCAGATAAGCCTGCATTAAAAACTGTACTACTGTAACAAGAGATGCAACTATGACGATATACGCCGGCATACGCACTCCGTTAGGAATCACTTTTCTGAAAAGTGAAATCAAAAGGTTTGAACATATAAGTACCACCGTGGTGGAAAGTCCCATTCCAAGTCCGTTTACCGCACTTGATGTAACAGCCAGTGTAGGACACATACCAAGCATAAGTACAAAGGTAGGATTTTCCTTAATGATACCATTATATAAACGCTCTACATATTTGTTCATTAGTTGGCACCTCCCTGTAATTTATTCTGGAAGTAAGTAATAGCTGCGTTGCAGCCATTGGCCATAGCCTTTGATGTGATTGTTGAGCCTGTGATGGCCTCAATCTCATCATCCTTTGAAGGTGTGGCCTTTACAACGTCGAACTTGTCTACTTTCTTGTTCTCAAACTGCTTGTAGAAATCAGCCTCCTCGGCCTTCATTCCAAGTCCCGGAGTCTCACTGATGCTTGTGATCGAGTAACCGTTTACAGTACCATCATTCTTGATACCTACAGAGAAAGTGATACTTCCCTGGCTTCCATCCTTGGCTGTAACTGTGATGACATAGCCTAATGTCTCTTTGTTTGAATCAAGGGCAGTCTCAATATCATCGATTGTATCCTTGTAGCCCGCATCAGATACAAGCTTATCAGCTTCATCAGCATCATAATCATATTTCTCAAATGATTTTGCATCCGAAAATACTGCCTGATATGCTTTCTGTGCTGCTGCTTTATTGGCCTTGTCGATAGGCTCTGCCGTGATTCCCTGAACCAGGGCAAGAATAAAACCAAGCACCAGAGTAAAGGCAGTTAAAATCAAAGCGTCATGTACAATACGTTTATTCATTCTTCTTTGCCTCCTTTACCATACCAAAGGCTCTTGGGATAGAAACCTTCTCAATAATAGGAACAAGGCAGTTGCTTAAGATGATAGCAAAGGAAACTCCCTCTGCATTGGCACCGAAGCAACGGAATACTCCTGTCAATATACCACAGCAGATACCAAATATTATCTTGCCCATCGGCGTAATCGGACTTGTGACATAATCGGTCGCCATGAAAAATGCACCGAGCATCAGTCCGCCACCGCAGAGTTCTGCAACAACATAGTTGATATCAAATTGCTGTGCTCCGAAAAGGAACATGAAAACAGCAAATGTAATAATGTAAGATGCAGGAATCTTTAAATCAATGACTCCAAGTAAAATCATGATGATAGCACCTATTAAAATAGCTATAACTGATGTCTCACCGATAGTTCCTGCAGTATTTCCTATAAGCATATCTCTTACATTAACACTTGAAAGTCCCTCATTTTTGATGAGCGCAAGTGGTGTTGCTCCTGAATATACATCCACACCGTTTCTTGTGACATTGAAATTGGTCATGTCAGCCGCAAATGCGATGAGAAGGAAGCATCTTCCACCAAGTGCCGGGTTCATAAAGTTCTGTCCGAGTCCTCCGAACATACACTTGACAATGATGATTGCAAATACTCCACCGAGTACAGCCTCCCACCATGGAAGCGAAACCGGAAGGTTTAGTGCTAAAAGCAGTCCTGTAACAACCGCACTAAGGTCGGTAATTGTGCTCTTTTTCTTAACTATGTAGTCAAACACCCATTCTGATGCCACACACGATGCGATGGTAAGCAGAATGATAAAAAGTGCTCTAAATCCAAAATTGTAAATACCAAAAAGACTTGTCGGGAGTAATGCTATAATGACATAAAGCATTATTCTGTCAGTGGAATCCTTGGCACGTACATGTGGTGATGATGAAACATGATATAAATCACTCACTTTAATCCACCTCTTTCTTTATTTTTTACTGGCCTGTTTTCTCTTTTCAGCGAGAACAAGCTTCTTCATTGTCTTAATAGGCTGAGCCACCTGTCTCCTTGACGGACATGCAAATGAACAGCTTCCGCACTCAATACACTCAAGTCCGTGCCACTTCTCAAACTCATCCATCTGTCCACGCAAACCAAACTTCGCAAGACGGCTTGGAATGAGCTGCTCAGGACATGCCTCCACGCAACGACCGCAGTTAATGCAGGCCTGTGGCTCAAATGCTGCCACCTCATCATGTGTGAAGCACAGTATTGATGAAGAGGTCTTTGTAGTAGGGATATCAAGACTAAACATGGCAAAGCCCATCATAGGACCGCCTGATATAATCTTCTCCGGCTGGCTCTTAAAGCCACCTGCAGCATCAACCAGCTCCTGATATGAGGTACCGATGCTGTATAATATATTGGAAGGATTCTTCACAGCATCCCCTGTAACTGTTGAAATACGCTTCAAGACAGGCTGTCCATTCTTTACAGCATTGTATACAGCAATAATTGTCTCTACATTATCAACGATACAGCCTGCATCAGCAGGGAGCATCTTAGAGTTGATGGCTCTGCCGGTTGTAGCATAGATGAGCTGTCTCTCACCACCCTGTGGGTACTTTGTCATAAGCGGACAAACCTCAATACGTGGCTCATCCTTCGTGAGCTCTGTGAGCTTTTCGATACAGTCAGGCTTATTATCCTCTATACCAAGGATACCCTTTGCATTGTCGAAAAGCTGAAGTATGATCTTCATGCCGCCAATTAATTCCTCAGGATTCTCAAGCATACGTCTGTAGTCAGATGTGAGGTAAGGCTCACACTCTGCGCAGTTTGCGATAATATACTCAATCTTGTCCGGCTCCTTTGGAGAAAGCTTAACATGTGTAGGGAAACCGGCACCGCCCATGCCGACAACTCCCGCATTCTTGACCTTCTCGATGATTTCTTCCTTTGAAAGCGCAGTGACATCCTCGACGCTCTTATATGTTGTCTCAGTAAACATGCCATCATTTTCGATAACAATACTGTCAACCATATCGCCGACCGCCACACGTCGCTTCTCAATAGCCTTAACTTTTCCTGACACTGATGAATAGATAGGTGATGAAACAAAGCCACCGGCCTCTGCTATCATCTGTCCCTTCAACACAGTGTCACCTACGGCAACAACAGGCTTAGCCGGTGCGCCAATATGCTGCGAAACCGGATATACCATGTCGCCCTTGGGCAAAACTTCTTTAATTGGTGAATCCTTAGACAGCTCTTTGCCATCATATGGATGAACACCGCCAATAAACGTTTTATGACCCATTTTTGTGCCCCTCTTTCTTTTAGATTAATAACGTGGAAATGCTATTGCACATTACTATCCCTATTATACCACTTATGATTTTTAGTTAAATAGTATATTATGTACTTTTTTTAATACTTTATGTTATAATGTTTATACAAATGATATTCAAGGCAGGAATCGAAAAATGAAAATATTTCACAATGAAGAAATTTACATAAAAACCGATAATTTTTCAGACAGTATATTTAAAGAAAACACTATGTTCTTTGATATTGAGACAACAGGCTTTTCACCGGTGAAAGCGATTGTATACATGATAGGCTGTGCAAGACGCATAAAAAACCGCATTGTAATAGACCAGTATTTTGCCGAAGCGCCTGATGACGAAGCAGCTGTAATTGAAGCCTTCGCAGGAAGTTTGTCAGGTTGCAGCACTATAATATCCTTCAATGGCGTCGGTTTTGATATACCATTTTTAAAGAATAAATACAAGAAATATAAGCAGGAAGACCCTTTCTGTAATGTGCAGATACTCGATATCTTTAAGGAGATTTCCCCGATAAAGCCTCTTTTGTGCCTCGAAAACTACAAGCAAAAAAGCATCGAAGCATTTCTTGGTATAGATAGGGAGGATAAATATTCCGGTGGCGAGCTCATAAACGTTTATTATGAATATCTTGCCCAAAAGGATGATGAAAAGTTATCCCTGCTTTTGACACACAACTACGAGGATGTCCTTGGCATGACAAAGCTCCTTAGTATACTTTCGTATAAAGAATGCATACATGGCATTGCAGATATCACCGGTGTATCCGTAAACCCATATACAGCTTACGACGGCAGTCTGATGAATGAGCTTATCATATCATTTGAAAATAAATTTTCCGTTCCAAAATCTGTAAGCTTCCATGACAATGACATCTATCTGACCATCGGCACTACAAAAAGCTATGTGCGTGCAGAGATATTCGAGGGGGAAATGCGCCATTTCTACAGCGATTACAAAAACTACTACTATCTGCCAAAGGAGGACATGGCCATACACAAGAGTGTCGCAGCATATGTCGACCACGAATACCGTGAAAAATGCAAAGCGTACAACTGCTATGTGCGCAAAACCGGTACCTTCATCAGACAGTACTCTGACTTCATGAAGCCCGAGTTTCGATTCGATATAAAGGATAAGTACAGCTATTTCCTGCTGACTGACGATTTTATAAATTCAAAACAGATGGTACTGTCATATGTAAAACACATAACAGACCATCTGTTTAACCTCTGATAATATATCATGGCTTTCTGAAATAGAAGCTGCTTAATCTCTCAAAGCCGAGCTCACGATATGTAGTTATCTGCTCAGTACTGCCTATAAACAGTATTCCCTTGGATTTTAAAGTATTGAAGAAATTTTTGTATATCATATCCTTCGCATCATCGGTAAAATAAATCACCACATTCCTGCACAGGATAAGATCGTAATCCTTTGGATATGAATCCTTCAACAGATTGTGCTCCTTAAAGGTAACACACCGCTTGATATCATCAGATATCTTGTATGAGCCCTCCACCTTGGTAAAGTACTTCATCTTCAGGTCAGCCGGCACATTTTCTACAGACTTTGCGCTGTAAAGCCCGGCTTTAGCACTCGCAATCACCTGGTCGTCAATATCTGTAGCCAGTATCTTTATACGAGACAGTGGAACATGCTTCGAAAAAGCCATGGCAAGCGAATACGGCTCGTCCCCTGTTGAGCATGCCGCGCTCCATATCTTAATCATCCCTGTATTGTTCTTTAATATCTCAGGAATGACCTCTCTGTCCAAAAAACTCCACTGATCAGGATTCCTGTAGAACTCAGATACATTGATAGTGATAAAATTGATAAACTGTTTAAACTTAACCTTATCTGTAGAAATCATATCAATGTATGTCTCATAAGAATCAGCCCCGTTTTTTTTCGCAAGAGTATCAATACGCCTGCGCATCTGCTTTTCTTTATAATAATTGAGATCTATCTGCGTCAGCCTGTACACTTCATTTTTAAACCATTCATAATGATCAAACATCACAATCCTCCAATATGTGCCACCCGATACAAATAAAAGCTGCCATATAATTATATATGACAGCTTTAAAATCAAAAACTACTCGTTATCAGAAGCAACCTCATCGATATTTACATCTGCAACATCTGCTCCATCATCCTCTGAATCAAGGAGAGCCTTCATGCTTAAGCTGATTTTCTTATCGTCCTCATTGAACTCAACAACCTTAGCCTCAACCTCCTGACCAATCTTGAGAACATCTGATGGCTTCTCAACATGATCCTTTGAAATCTGTGAAACATGAAGAAGTGCGTCAACACCAGGAGCAAGCTCGATGAATGCACCAAAATCAGTCATTCTGGCTACTTTGCCCTTTACGATATTGCCAGGAGCAAATTTCTCTGTTGCACCATTCCATGGATTCTCGTCATCAAACTTCATTGAAAGAGCAATCTTAGAACCATTGATGTTCTTAACAAATACTCTTACAGTCTGTCCAACAGTGAATACCTTCTTAGGGTTCTCTACTCTGCCCCAAGACATCTCTGAGATATGAAGTAATCCGTCTACTCCGCCAAGATCGATGAATGCACCGAAATCTGTAACATTCTTAACTGTTCCTTCGATTACATCGCCAACGTGAAGATTTGCAAGAAGCTCTTCCTGCTGTTTAGCCTTCTGCTCAACGAGTAATACCTTTCTATTTCCGATAATACGTCTCTTTCTTGGATCGAACTCTGTGATGATAAACTCAATCTCCTGATCCTTGAACTTGTTGAGATCCTTCTCATAAGTATCTGATACAAGGCTTGCAGGGATGAATACTCTTGTCTCATCAACACTGACACATACACCACCGGCTAATACCTGTGTAACTTTTGCCTTTAATACTTCCTGGTTCTCAAAAGCCTCCTCAAGACGCTTGCTGCCCTTCTCTGCCTGAAGGCGCTTGTAAGAAAGGATAACCTGGCCCTCGCCATCGTTAAGCTTAACTACCTTGGCTTCCATCTTGTCGCCAACCTTTACAACAGTAGTAAGATCTACGTTCGGCTCATTTGTGTACTCGTTTCTAGTAATAATTCCGTCTGATTTGTATCCAATATTTAAGAAAATCTCGTCAGGTTTAACATCAATAACGGTACCTTCTACCACTTCTCCATTTCTTATAGTTTTAAAAGATTCTTCCAGCATTTGTTCAAAGCTCATTTCTGACATTCTTTGAAACCTCCTCAATGATATTATTTGGGGTTGAAGCCCCTGCTGTAATACCTACGTTATTGTTGGACCTGATTTGTGTATAATCCATTTCGTCACTTGTCTGTATATAGTAAGTATTTTTGCATTCGTTTTTACATATTTCAAATAGCTTCTGTGTATTGGAGCTGTGCCTGTCGCCTATGACAATCATGACATCTGAGCACTGTGCTACCTTTCTTGCTTCGGTCTGTCTGACCTCTGTAGCATTACAGATTGTATTTAAAACAGTTATATCATAACCTTTTTTTGCAATAATTTCAACTATATCTTGAAATTTATTGTAGTTAAATGTCGTTTGTGACACTATGCATAGTTTTTTTGTACTATTTTTCATGTAATTTTCGGCATCCTCAGGCGAATTTATGATGGTTACATGGCATTTTTCGTCTGCCCAGCCCTTTATTCCACACACCTCAGGGTGCTTTGGACTGCCGACAATTATAATATCATAGCCCTTTGAGCTGTAATCCTCCACATATCTGTGAATTTTTGATACAAAAGGACATGTTGCATTAAGCACCTCAAAGCCACAGTTTTTTATCCTGTCATACTCAGCCTTGCTTATACCGTGTGAACGGATAATCATCACACCCTTTTCATGAGAAGAAAGCTCATCGAGATCGTTTATGACGGTTACGCCATTTTTTTCCATATCCTTTACGACCTCATCATTGTGAATAATCGGGCCATAGGTGTATATAGGCACATTTTCCTTTTCAATTGCCTCATAGACCATATTTACTGCTCTCGTCACTCCAAAACAAAAGCCGGCGCTCTTTGCGATAGTAAGCTCTCCCATACGCTATGCCTCTTTCACAAGCTGTTTCATTCTATCTACCACCTCATCGATTGTCATATCAGACGAATCAAGCAGCACGGCATCATCCGCCTGCTTCAAAGGTGATGTCTCTCTTGTCATATCCCTGTGGTCTCTCTCTATAATATCCTTCTCGATTGCATCAATATCGCATTTCTCACCCTTTGCAGTAAGCTCATCGAAGCGTCTCTTTGCACGTACTTTAGAGCTTGCTGTTAAAAATATCTTGACATTGGCATCAGGAAGTACAACAGTTCCTATATCTCTTCCATCCATCACCACATTCTCTCTGGCAGCGAGCTGTCTTTGAAGCTCAACAAGCTTTTCTCTAACTACAGGATAAACACTTGTTGCTGATGCCATATTGCCGACAGCCTCCTGTCTTATAAAGCCTGTGATATTCTCACCATTTAAGATAACCTGCTGTTCACCGTTTTCATAGCTGATTGAAACCTCAACATCCTTACACAGCTTCGTGATGGTGTCAATATCCTCCTTGTCCACACCCTTTTGGATAAAATAGTATGCCATGGCACGGTACATGGCACCTGTATCGACATAAATTGCGCCAAGTTCCTTTGCAAGTCTCTTTGCTATAGTGCTTTTTCCGGCTCCTGCCGGTCCGTCAATTGCTATATTGTATCTCATAATTTCTCCTTAAAATATAATTGTTCATCATTTTTATTAAAATCCCAGCTGTTCAATTCACTATGCGCATATATAACTGTTATTATAAATGTCTCAAAATAGTTTTCAAAATCATCAAACCGCTGCACTTGTTCCTGCCAGATATCCGGTGGACCATGCTATCTGCAGATTGAAACCTCCCGTATATGCATCCAAATCCAGCACCTCGCCGGCAAAGTAGAGGCCATTCACAAGCTTCGACTCCATAGTGGATGGATTGATTTCCTTCACCTTTATGCCGCCCTTTGTGATAATAGCTTCATTATATCCTCTTGGTCCATTAAGAGTGACAGGCAGCTTCTTAAAAAGCATAAGAAGTCTGTTTCTTTCCTCTTTCGATATCTCATTGACCTTCTTATCCGGGTCAATGCCTGAAAGCTCAATTATCACCGGAATCATTTTTGCCGGCAAAAGCTTGTTTATCGAATTCTTAAACTGCTTGTTTTTTGCCTCCTCAAACTCCCTGAGAATCCTCTTGTCCAAGGCCTCCTGTGTGAGAGCCGGCTTCAAATCAATATACATGTCAAGAGGCTGCTTAATAAGGCTTTGCTTAATTGATGCACTCGCAGACAAAATCATAGGGCCGCTGACCCCAAAATGCGTAAAGAGCATCTCTCCAAAATCCTCATAAAGCTTCTTTTTGCCGCTATATATGGAAATAGCCGTATTTTTAAGGGAAAGTCCCTGAAGACTCTTTACCCACTCTTCCTTTACATTAAATGGCACAAGCGACGGTGTGCACTCTGTCACAGTATGACCTGCATCCTCTGCCATTTTGTAGCCGTCACCTGTAGAGCCTGTAGAAGGATATGAAAGTCCTCCTGTGGCCACAATAACTGCATCAGCATCCATTTTGGTGCCATCCTTTAATATGACACCTGTTATTTTTAATTCAGGCTTTTTATCACTAGGCTTTTTATCACTAGGCTTTTTATCACTAGCTTCTTCATCTGCCTTTGTATCAGTGATTTTCTCATAGCACAGCTTTGATACCTCCGTGTGAAGTAATACCTCCACATTCTTTTCCTTCAAAGCTTTCTGTAAAGCAAAAATCACATCCGACGACTTATCAGATACCGGAAATACACGATTGCCACGTTCCACCTTTACAGGCATGCCATGACTCTCAAAAAAATCAATCACCCTGCTGTTGTCAAAGCCATAAAAAGCGCTGTACAAAAACTTACTGTTGCTCTTTACATTTAAAAAAAGCTCCTCGACATCGCACGCATTGGTCAGGTTGCATCTGCCCTTGCCGGTTATATATATTTTCTTCCCAAGTTTTTCATTTTTTTCAAGAAGCGTAACCTTATTTCCTGCGGCTGCAGCAAAATATGCTGCAAGCATTCCGGCGGCTCCGCCACCTACCACAATAATTTTCTTACTCATCCTGCGAATCCCCCAGCTTAGCGTAATGTACCTTTATAGAGTCATCAATGTAATCAATCTCATCATTCTCGTACACCTGATACTCATTCCATATATCCTCAAGCTCTGTCAGTGTCTTTGCGACAATACTCTGCTTTTTCATGCAAAGAGCCACAATCAGGGCATTGATGACAGAAAGCGGAGCAACAAGTGAATCAACTATAGAGGCCATATCACTGTCGGCAATCAGATTGCATGAAGAATACAGATTCATCGGTGAATGAATGCTGTCTGTGATAGTGATAACCTTTGCACTCCTGTTGTTGGCAAATTCTAACGCCTTAAGAGTACGCATAGAATAACGCGGAAAGCTGATACCGATAATCACATCATCCTTGCCAATGCGCACCATCTGCTCAAAAAGCTCGCTCGAGCTGTTTGTCGTAAGCAGACACACATCCTCAAACATCAGATTCATATAAAATGCAAGAAAGCTTGCAAGAGGTGCACAGCTTCTGATTCCAACAATATAAATTTTCCTTGACTGTAAAATAGTATCTACCGCCAGGTCAAATGCATCCGCATCAATTTTTTCCAGAGTGGTCTTAATCTTGTCACGATCAGACTGCAGTACAGTCTCAAGAATCTGTGACTGGCTGATACGCCCATATGTGACCTCCATTCGCTGAACCGAATTGAGCTTGTTCCTTACAAGCTCCTCGAGTGCCTTCTGAAAATCGGGATATCCCTTATATCCCAGCGATGTAGCGAACCTGACAACCGTAGACTCAGAAATTCCTACCGTTTCGCCCATCTTAGCCGCTGTCAGAAAGACAGCCTTATCATAATTATCAGTTATGTATGTAGCAAGCAGCTTGTGCCCCTTGCTCATCGTACTGTATTTAGCATTTATCCTGTTAAGTAAGTCGTTAGTATTTGACATCTTATACTCCTGAGCTTTCCCGTTTATGGCTGTGCTTCACACATTTGTGTGACCTGCAGCAATTTTTTCATACCTTAAAATATTATCACTTTTTTCCTCTATATGAAAGAGCGAATTTATATTTTTTATTTTTGCCATAGAATAGACTCGTAAGTCCCGGGCACCGGGCAGGCACGCACACTTTCCCGTGCGCTACGCTACGCCACTAAGATACTATACGAAATTATGCTTGAAGTTGGTCTATGCTTGACGAAACCGGCTTTTATGCTCCATCCATGGCGCATAACACCTTGTCCTGCCGTCCATGGCAGGACATTTCTGTGTTTCATGGGCATAATTTCTATAGTATCTAAGAGGCTGCGCTATTCGCACACATGAAAGTGTGCGTGCCTGCCTGGTGCCCGGGACTTACTTTTCTCCATATCTCATCACCAAAAAACAGGCCCGGCAAAGCCGGACCTGCTTGAAATTCAAAAGCATGAATTATATTTTAAATACTATACAGGATAAGCCTTATTCTCAGTATCAGCGGCCTTTGCATCAACACCTGTCTGCTGTGCCTGTCTGTACTTGAAGAAATCAGTAGCAACCTGTGGGAAAAGAGCATAAGAAAGAACATCCTCATCCTGCTGTTTCCACTGCTTCATCTCAGCCTCAATCTTGTCAAGCTCAGGCTCAAGAAGATCTGCCGGACGACATGTGATGGCATTCTTCTTATCATCACCAAGAACCTTGTCAACAACCTCTGGGTTGAAAGGCTTAACTGTCTGACCATACTTACCAAGAAGGATATCCTTAGTCTCCTTAGTAGCAACCTTGTATCTCTCGCCCATGAGTACGTTAAATACAGCCTGTGTACCAACGATCTGTGAAGAAGGAGTTACAAGTGGTGGCTCACCGAGGTCTTTACGCACACGAGGTACCTCTGCGAGAACCTCCTCGTACTTGTCCTCTTTGCCCTGCTCCTTGAGCTGTGAGATAAGGTTTGAAAGCATTCCTCCAGGAACCTGATAACGGAGAGTATTGATATTTACTCCGAGTACCTTTGGGTTCATGAGACCTGAAGCTAAGGCTTCCTCTCTCATTGGTCTGAAGTAATCAGCAATCTCACTTAAGAGATTAAGATCAAGACCTGTATCAAACTCTGTGCCCTTGAATGCCTCAACCATAACCTCTGTTGCAGGCTGGCTTGTTCCAAGAGCGAATGGTGACATAGCTGTATCAATGATATCAACTCCGGCCTCAACAGCCTTCATGTATGTCATTGAAGCAACACCTGATGTGTAGTGTGTATGAAGCTCGACAGGAAGGCTTGTAGAATCCTTTAAAGCCTGAACAAGCTCCGTAGCCTTTGCAGGAACTAAAAGACCGGCCATATCCTTGATACAAAGTGAGTCAGCACCCATGTCCTCAACTCTCTTTGCCATATCCATCCAGTAGTCAAGTGTGTAAGCATCTCCAAGTGTATATGAAAGAGCTACCTGAGCATGTCCCTTTTCCTTGTTACATGCTGTAACTGCTGTCTGTAAGTTTCTGATATCATTTAAGCAGTCGAAAATACGGATGATATCGATTCCGTTTGCGATTGACTTCTGTACGAAATACTCAACAACATCATCTGCATATGGACGATATCCTAAGATATTCTGTCCACGGAAAAGCATCTGGAGCTTTGTATTTTTGAAGCCGTCTCTTAATTTTCTGAGACGATCCCATGGATCTTCCTTTAAGAATCTAAGGCAGGCATCAAATGTTGCACCACCCCAGCACTCTACTGCGTTGTATCCAACCTTGTCCATTTTGTCAACGATTGGAAGCATCTGCTCTGTTGTCATTCTGGTTGCAATCAGTGACTGATGTGCATCACGAAGAACAGTTTCTGTTATTTTTAATGGTTTCTTTACCACTTCTGACATGATTAATCCTCCTTAATTAAATCTAAATACCGAATATAGCCATGAAGCATCCGGCCGCTACGGCAGTTCCAATAACACCGGCTACGTTAGGTCCCATAGCATGCATAAGAAGGAAGTTTGTTGGATCCTCTTCTGCACCGACCTTCTGAGATACACGGGCAGCCATAGGAACAGCGGATACACCGGCTGAACCGATAAGTGGATTGATCTTGCCTTTTGTAAAGAAGCATAAAAGCTTTCCAAAAAGTACTCCGGCAGCAGTTCCCACCATGAATGCAATAAGACCAAGGATAACGATCTTGATTGTGCTCATATTAAGGAATGACTCTGCGCTTGTAGAAGCACCTACTGATGTACCGAGTAAGATAACTACAATGTACATAAGGGCGTTGCTTGCTGTCTCCTGAAGCTGACGTACTACACCAGACTCACGGAAAAGGTTTCCAAGCATGAGCATACCAACGAGTGGTGCTGTAGTTGGAAGCAGTGTACAAACAACGATAGTAACTACTACAGGGAAGAGAATTCTCTCAAGCTTGCTTACAGGACGAAGGTTCTGCATCTTGATTGCACGCTCTTTCTTTGTAGTAAATAATTTCATAATTGGCGGCTGGATGATAGGTACTAATGCCATGTACGAGTACGCTGCCACGGCGATAGGTCCCATCAGACCTGTCTGACCTAATTTTCCGGCAAGGAAAATAGATGTAGGTCCGTCAGCTCCACCGATGATAGATACGGCTGCTGCTGCCTTGTCATTAAATCCGAGAAGGATTGCAAGGAAATAAGCTCCGAAAATACCAAACTGTGCTGCAGCTCCGAGTAAGAAGCTGATAGGGTTTGCGATAAGCGGACCAAAGTCTGTCATAGCTCCGACACCGAGGAAAATCAGCGAAGGAAGAATTGACCACTCATCAAGTGTATAGAAATAATAAAGTAAACCACCTACTCCATTGCTTGAGTGCTCCGGGCTTACAATAATATCAGGATAGATATTAACAAGGAGCATACCAAAAGCAATAGGTACTAAAAGTAAAGGCTCAAATCCTTTTTTAATAGCCAAAAACAGGAATACACATGCTACGGCAATCATAACATAGTTTCCGACTGACAGATTAAAAAAGGCAGTCTGATGTAGGAGGTTTGAAAGTGTTTCACCTACGTAACTCAAATTAGTTTACCTCCTGGAATTAGTTTAATGTTGCAAGTAATGCACCTGACTCTACTGAATCACCAACAGCAACATCAATGCTTGCTACTGTTCCATCCTGTGGTGCAACAACAGGTGTCTCCATCTTCATGATCTCAAGAATAAGAAGTGTATCACCCTTCTTTACTGCATCGCCAACCTTAGCCTCGAGCTTAAATACCTTTCCGGCAGCTCCGGCCTCAACCTTGATGCTTCCTGCTCCTGCAGGTGCAGCAGCCTTTGGTGCAGCGGCAGCAGGTGCTGCAGCTCTTCTAGGTGTGCTTGCTGTGCTAGGTGTGCTTCCTGTCTCTTCTACTGTAACATCGTAAACATTTCCGTTAACGGTAATTGTATAGTTTTTCATCTCAAATGTCCTCCTAAATTATCTTCTATTGATTGAACGGACTACAAAGCCCTCTGTTGTAGTACCCTCGCTTGCTGCTATAGCTGCTGAGATAACAGCTACAAGCTCTGTATCATCTGTAAGGTCTGCAGCAGGTGCAGCTGCAGCAGTCTCTTTCTTTTCAGGCTCGCTCTTTGCTTCTGCCTTCTTTGGCTTATTGCCGATAAGAGCAATAAACTTGAAGCAGTAAATGATAAGAGAGATAAGAATAAGTACACAGAATACAATACTCATTGAAATTACTGTGTTCTGTCCTGCCTTAGCAAGCTTCTGCCCCATTGTCTGAACAGGAGTAAGTGAGATACCTGTTACCTCCATGGTAACCGAATCATATACTAATTCGTATGTTACATCCTGCTTGCCAAATGTAAGTGTCATATCGGTAGTGAGTGTACCACCTGACTTGGTTACTGTAAAATTCTTGCCATTAGTTGCATCCTTTACGTCTCCGTATTTGTCAACCAGATCAAGCCATGATGAAACAGCATCAAGCTCAGCGTCGATATTTTTCATTGAAACGCTTGCTCCCGACTGTCCGAGTGTGTTGTAAACAACCTCACCCTCTGTCATGCCTGTCTTCTCCTCAACTTCCTTGACACTCTTCTCATAGTTGTCATAACCGCCACAATTATCTACGAGCGCAATGTAGTTCTGGATATTGCCAAGGCTGTCTGTTGCCTCAGTATGAAGCTCGTCTGTTGTGTATCCGCCGTATGTCTTTTCGGCATTGTCAGAGCCACATGCTCCAAGCATACATACAATCATAAGAAGGCTAAGGATATATGTTATTTTTTTCTTCATAACAAAATGCGCCTTTCTATTATTTAGTTCCGTGTTTCTTCTCTGGTGCATCTACATATTTGGTGTAAAGCATCTCAAAAGCACCTACAAGATATTTTCTTGTGTCAGCCGGATCAATGATGAGATCTACATATCCTCTGGCTGCTGCTGATGAAACAGAAGACTGAAGCTTCTCATAATCAGCTGCCTTCTCATCGATTTCCTTTGCATCAGCGCCCGGATACATAATCTCAGCTGCAATCTTTGAATCCATCATACCAATCTTTGCATCAGGGTATGCATAAACCATATCAGCTCCGATTGACTTAGAGTTCATTGCAACATATGCGCTTCCGTAAGCCTCGCCTGTAATCAGGTTAACCTTTGGACATGTTGCACTTGAGAATGCGTATGTCATTCTGGCAAGAGCCTTTGCAAGCTTCTTCTCAGAGCACATGCAGTTCTTGAATCCGTTTACATTTGTAAGTGTAAGTACAGGAATTGAGAAAGCATCACAGAATGATACAAACTCAGCTGCCTTGTTACAGCCCTTTGCAGTAAGAGAAAGTGCAAACTCCTCTGCCTTCTTGCCCTCAGCATCATATACTGTGCTGCAGTTTGCAACTGCACCGACTGTCATGCCGTTTAATTTAACAAAACCTGTAACCATATTCTTGGCAAAGTCTTTCTTTGTCTCAAAGAATACATGATCATCAGAAAGCTCTGATAAGAGGAATCTTGGATCAGCCTTCATATCAGCCATGCTGTTACATGCTCTGTTGAGATCATCCTCACATGAGTCTGTATATACATCTCCCTCGTTGTTGAGTGGAAGCATGCTGACAAGAGCTCTGATATCAGCGATAATATCATCCTCTGAACCGATTCCGTCTACACATCCGTTGTTCTCACTCTGGAATGAAGCTGCTGCTGTATCGCATTTCTCAACGCGGTTACCCTCTATTGCATCAGGAGTATTAACAAACATTCTGCCCTTAGACTCTTCGATATAAGCGAAATCACAAAGAGCCGGTACTACAGAAAGTCCGCCACCACAATTACCGAATACACCACAAATCTGTGGAATAACGCCACTTGCTGCAACTTCCTTGGCGTAGATAAGACCAAATCCGTCTAATGCATCAACTGACTCCTGAAGTCTGATACCACCGCAATCGATAAATCCGATAACAGGTGCGCCCATTTTCATGGCCATATCATATACAGAAGCAATTTTCTTTGCATGCATCTCGCCGATTGTTCCGTTAAGAACTGTTGCATCCTGGCTGTAGATAAATACAAGATTTCCATCAATCAGACCGTGTCCGATAATAACACCATCTGAAGGAGCTTTTGCTGCAGTAAGGTTAAAATCTGTACTGCGAGCTGTCACAAGAGAACCAATTTCCATGAAACTGTTCTCGTCGACTAACTTAGCAATACGCTGCATTGCCAAGCTTTGATTGTTACTACTCATTTTATATCCTCCATCTATAAAAAAATAAAATTTTTCGCTAGTATGATAATAGACTATTTCTAAATTTTTTTCAACTAATTTGTTAAATTTTTAACCTTTATTTTTGTTTAGAAAAAATTTCCTATATTAATTGTAAAATTCTTGAGAAAATTCTTGCAAATTTTCTTATTTTTCTTGTTATTTTCTATATATTTTAAGTTAATTGTGTTTCGTATATCACCGGTCTGTTGTGTTGTTACACAAGCAGCATCACAGTAAGAATCTTCGGCAGCATCTGAAACCGCATACTCCACCAGACTCTTTGCATCAGCCCACTTATAGTTTTTATTGTTTGGCCACCCACAGCCCAAGAGAGAAAGGCACATTCTCCTTCCATCCTTTTCAACTGCTGCGACATAGCAGTAACCTGCCTTTGTGGTAAAGCCGGTCTTTCCCGATATGCAGTAGTCCGTCTCCGTAAGGAGCCTGTTGTGATTGTTAAAAACCATCTGACCTTTCTCTGTCTCAAACGTGTACTGCATAGTCTGTGTTATCTCAAGAAACTGTGTTGATTTTTGTGATTTCCACGCACAATAAGACATTATAACACACAAATCTCCCGCTGTGGAGTGGTGAAAGCTTATATCATTCTCAGCATCCAGCCCGTTTGGTGTAATAAAATACGTGCCGAGGCACCCTATCTCATTTGCTTTTTCATTCATAAGCTTTGCAAAACCCTCCGTCGAGCCGCCCACATGCTCCGCAATCGCATAGGCACAGTCATTGAACGACTCAAGCATCATGCCATAGAGTAAATCCTTCATATTATAGCTATTCCCTGCCACAAGTCCAAGCTTGACCTCAGGCTGTGATGCAGCATTTTGTGAAATCGTAACAGTATCATTTATATCAGCTTTTTCAAGTGCCACAATGCACGTAAGAAGCTTCGTGGTGCTGGCATTTGCCATGCTGTCTCTCATGTTTTTACCATATATAAACGTCTCGTCATCCGCATCATATAATGCTGCTGAAACAGCATGAAGCCTGGGCTCATTTACGGCTTTGTCAGTATTCTTAGCAACAGTATTTTCAGCTGCCATAAACACACTTTTCTTTTCCAAACCGGGCATTTTTTGCTTTTCCAGCGTCTTAAAATCAAGCAAACAGCTGACAGTACAAACCAACACACAAACGAAAACCATTAAAGCTATTTTCGACTTATATTTTCTTAAAAAAATAATCATACAATTACCTCCATCGGTAATATATATGATTATTTGCATGTCCTTATTATATGAAATGGCAGCTTACACAATACACCTGCACTACACATCAAGCTTCACGTGCATCTCTTCCTCTGCCTCCTGCTTAAACTCCTCAACCTGCACGGGGCTTAGTACCGGCAGCTCGTCGATAGACGAAACCCCAAAGCTCCTTAGAAATTCCTCTGTGGTACCAAACAAAAGCGGCCTTCCCGGAGCATCAAGCCTTCCAAGCTCCTGCACCAGATTGTACTCGACAAGCTTGCTTACGGCATGTTCACTTGACACACCTCTGATTTTTTCTATTTCTGCCTTTGTTACAGGCTGCTTGTACGCTATGATTGAAAGAGTCTCTAAAAGCACATCCGTAAGCACCCTCTTCTTAGGCTGCTTTGCAATGCGGATGAGATATTCATACATCTGTGGCTTTGTACACATCTGATAAGCACCATCAAGCTCTATGATATTCATACCTATATTTGAAGAGCTTCTATACTCCTTAATCAGCTCGTCAAGCAGCTTTTTTGTTTCTTTTTCATTTAATTGTATTGCATCGGCTATCCTTCCAAGCTCCACGGATTCTCCCATGGTAAATAAAATAGCCTCTATTGCAGCTTTATAATTCATATATCCTCAAACCCTCTTTATGCAGCAATCCTTGACTCAATCCTGATATCATCAAAAATATGCTCCTGAACGATAGTTAATTTGCCTGTCTTCATAAGCTCCAGTATGGCAAGAAATGTAACTATGACTTCCACTTTGCTTGACGATGCGGTAAGCATCCCTCTGAAGCTGAAGTGCTTGTGTGAGGCAGCATAGTCTGTCAGAAAGTCCATCTTTTCCTCTAAGGAGACCTCTTCCTTTTCAATCTTTCCAAACTTCGAACGGACCTTATCTATCTTTTCTTCCTGTCTCTTCATTATACTTTGAAAGATTCTGTTTAAATCAGAAAGACGGATATCTCCGACAAGCTCCTCAAGATTAACAGGCTCCTCATATGCAAGGACCTCATCAGGTATGTCCTTCTTCTTATACCACACCTTGCCGGCATCCAGCTGGCGATCCTTAAGCTCGTTTGCCATGCACTTGTACATCTTGTACTCAAGCAGCTGCTGCACAAGCTCTGCTCTTGGATCTTCCTGCTCCTGCTCTTCTTCCTCTTTCTTTGGGAGAAGCATCTTTGACTTTATGTCGAGGAGCGTAGCTGCCATCACGAGAAACTCGCTGAGCGTGTCCAGGTTATCCTTTTTCATCTGATTCACATACTCCATGTACTGCGCTGTAATCTCGACAATCGGGATATCATAAATATTTACTTTATTTTTCTCTATCAGGTATAAAAGCAGATCAAGCGGTCCCTCAAACACCTGAAGCTTAAAAGTCATATCCATAATTTGCTCTCCGTTAATCCTTCAAAAACTGTGCCATAACGTAATTGGCTACATCCTTTCCTCTCTCCGATAAATAGATATGCCCGGCCTTTACCACGAGCAGCTCCTGTTTTTTCAGGCTGTCTATCGTATCCTTGTAGATTGCATCTATCGAAATACCAAATGCCCTCTCAAAGGCTTCTCTTGTGACCCCCTCATTCATACGAAGTCCAAGAAACATAAACTCCTCCATCTGTCCCTTTTTGTCTATAACATCAGCTGCCACATGCAGATTGGCCTTAAATATATCATCACCCACATCATGTATATGACGGCAGCGCGACAGATATTCATCCATATCGGATGTATTGGTATATCTGACATTTGATATAAGCGATGCCGCCCCTATTCCAAGTCCTAAATAGTCAGCTCTGGTCCAGTAACCTATATTATGGCGGCACTCCATACCTCTTTTAGCATAGTTAGATGTCTCATACTGCCTGTAGCCGGCATCCATAAACGCCTTCTGTCCCGCCTTTTCCATATCATATAACTCGTCCTCATTAGGCAGAAACTCCGTTCTCATGCCCGCCTCCTGGCGCACCATGTCAAACTTGTACTTTTCATAGAAAGGAGTACCCTTTTCCACTATAAGAGAATACGCCGATATATGATCCGGATGAAGCCTTATAATCTTGTTTACTGTCGCCATATACTGTGACGCTGACTGTCCCGGCAGACCATACATCAAATCTACATTGATATTTTTAAAGCCCACGTTTCTGGCCACTTCGTAATTCGTCACAAACTGTTCAAAGGTATGTATACGCCCGAGCAGCTTAAGCTCATCATTATTTGCCGACTGCAGTCCTATGGACAGGCGGTTGATTCCCGCATCCCTGTATGCTAAAAGCTTTTCCCTGCTAAGCGTACCGGGATTGCACTCTATGGATATCTCAGCATCAGGCAGCACATTAAAGCAGTCAAACACGCCCTCCATCAAAGCAGCAATCCACTGCTCATCTATATAGCTTGGTGTACCTCCTCCGATATAGACAGATGACACCTGATAGTTCTTCATAAGCGGGCCGTAAAAAATCATTTCCGCCATAATCCCCTTGACATAGCGAAGCTTTGCATCATCATCTGCAGGAAATGATAAAAAATCACAATATTCACATTTTCTCACACAAAATGGTATATGAATATAAATCTCAAGATTCTTCATATGTGCGATTACTCCTCATCCAGCTTAAGCACACTCATGAATGCCTCCTGTGGTATCTCTACATTGCCCACCTGACGCATCCTCGTCTTTCCTTCCTTCTGCTTCTCAAGCAGCTTCTTCTTACGTGAAATATCACCACCGTAGCACTTGGCAAGCACATCCTTGCGAAGCGCCTTAACCGTCTCTCTTGCTATAATCTTGCCACCGACTGCTGCCTGAATAGGTATCTCAAACAAATGCCTTGGTATCTCACCCTTAAGCTTCTCGCACATCTTACGGCCTCTTTCGTATGCACTCTCCTTGAATACGATAAATGAAAGTGCATCGACCATTTCCTTATTGATTAAGATGTCAAGCTTGACAAGCTCTGAGCGCTCATAATCCTTCATCTCATAGTCAAACGAAGCATATCCCCTCGAGCGTGACTTTAAAGCATCAAAGAAATCATAGATAATCTCATTTAATGGCAAGTCGTACTTTATGAGAGCTCGTGTTTTTTCGATATACTCCATGCTGATATAGACTCCTCGTCTCTCCTGGCACAGCTTCATAATCGCACCGACATAGTCACTTGTGACCATAATCTCTGCAGATACGTATGGCTCCTCCATATACTCAATCTCTGACGGATCCGGCATATTTGAAGGATTGGTCAAATCTATCACCTCACCGCTTGTCTTGTGAATCTTGTAAATAACACTAGGTGCAGTGGTAACGAGATCCAGATCAAACTCTCTCTCCAGTCTCTCCTGAATAATTTCCAGATGTAAAAGACCAAGGAATCCGCATCTGAAGCCAAAGCCAAGTGCCAGTGATGTCTCAGGTTCAAACTGTAATGAAGCGTCGTTGACCTGCAGCTTTTCAAGCGCATCCCTTAAATCAGGATACTTTGCACTGTCCGCAGGATAAAGACCACAGTAAACCATAGGGTTGACCTTCTTATAGCCCGGAAGCGCCTCATCGCACGGTCTGTCAACGAGTGTAACTGTATCACCCACGCGTGTATCCCTGACATTTTTGATGCTGGCCGCAATGTATCCAACCATACCGGCCGAAAGCTCATCGCATGGTATAAACTGGCCTGCGCCAAAATAACCCACCTCTGTAACCACATCAGATGCACCTGTAGCCATCATCTTTATTGTGTCTCCTACCTTTACAGAGCCTTCTCTCAGTCGGCAGAAAATAATGACTCCCTTATAAGAATCATATGTTGCATCAAATATAAGCGCCTTAAGCGGTGCATCTTTATCGCCTGTTGGTGCCGGAATCTTTTTTACAATCTGCTCCAGCACATCCTCTATATTGAGTCCTGTCTTTGCGGAAATACGCGGTGCATCCATAGCTTCAATACCGATAACGTCCTCAATCTCCTGTGCCACCTCATCCGGGCGCGCACTCGGCAGATCCACCTTATTTATAACAGGAAATACATCCAGGTCATGATCCAGTGCAAGGTAAACATTTGCAAGTGTCTGTGCCTCAACACCCTGGGCCGCATCCACTACAAGTATAGCTCCGTCACATGCCGCAAGACTCCTTGATACCTCATAGTTAAAATCCACGTGTCCCGGTGTATCTATCAGATTAAAAATATACTCTTCGCCATCCTTTGCGGTATATATAATACGGACTGCCTGAGACTTGATTGTGATACCACGCTCTCTCTCTAAATCCATATTGTCGAGCACCTGAGCCTGCATCTCCCTGCTGGTAAGTGTGCCTGTTTTTTCTATAATTCTGTCCGCGAGTGTAGATTTACCGTGATCAATATGGGCAATAATACAAAAATTGCGGATTTTGCTCTGATCTATTGACATATGTCCTCCTAATGCTTTCAATAACTCATCAAAGTTTATCAGATTTGTGAAATAAAGTCTATATTATTTTAACACTTTATCAAGTATATCTGCAAGTGGTTCCATTGCATTGTACGCTTCCTCCTTGGTATTTGTCTGCGCTCCCACCTCCACGAGCAGCGATTTCGGACACAGATGCATATTATATCTGTAGCCCTTTAAGTATATGCGCCTTGCAAGCCCCGGATAATACTCATTTGCCATGAGCTGCAGCTGAAATGAAAACGCCAGATTATCCCCCAGATACTCATTGGGCAGACTATTAATCGGCCCCCTTGCAGCAGTACGGCACAGCCCGTTAAAAAACATAATCTGTGCCATAGGCTTTCCATCTATTGTGGCAGCAAGCCTTGTAGTCTCAGCCACTCCATCCCTGTGCAGGTCAATAACCACCTTTATAGACGGATTTTTCTCAATAATCTCTGTAATCTCAGGAAGTGAATTAGAATACGCATGGTCGCGGTCATTCACATCATACTGCCCCTTGTGATGCAGCACATTGTAGCCGTATTTTTCCCTCAAAAGTGATTCAAGCCTATCACCCACTCCAACTACGGTCTCTGTCTCTGACGTATCAAGGGAATCACCGTACCCCTCCTGCGAATGTGTATGGTATATGAGTATATCAGGACCGTCGCCTGACTTTTCTATAGACATATCGCGCCCAAGCAAAGCCTCCTCACACAGCTCATCGGCTCCTATATATGTAGTCTTGTCCACCTGATAATAGTTTTTTACCAGATTGTCAAAGCTCATATCTACCTGCGGCATTTTCACGTTCTGCTGCTCCTTGAGCTCTGCCAGCTCACCGTTTTTTTCAGCTTCATCAACAAATGCCAGCTGGTCGGTATCCGGCAGCATATTGTTCCTGACACTTGCATTTTCATTTTCCATCGCAGCAAGCTCCTCATATGAGAGAATACCTCCTGCTGTACCCTCATCCTCCACAATACGCAGCTCCTTCTTTTTTGAATCATCACACTCCTTGTCAGAATATGTAAGGTGCGGAAATTTTTCTTCCACGAACTTCTTTCCCACACCATCACCGCAAAACAGCATAGACGCAATATATATAAATGCTATAAGCACAATCATTTTCTTCTTCACAATATCATCTCCCATCTAAAGCATCAGGCAGCCCCTGCTACATGAAGCTTATGCGGCTGGCTCTAATGATATTCGAAGCAATAAAATTATTCACTATAGTCATCATATTCATCGTTTGAAAAAGCCATATTTATGCCCTCAGACAAGAGCCCTGCCAGTCTCTTAACCGTCTCGTCAATATCCTTCGGCGTCACAAACATGCCGTTTAACTTAGGCGACATGAGCTTTGCGGTGTTCTCCCGGCTGGCATTTACCGCATCTGAAACAATAGTCACCGCATCAATGACTGTCGGAATACCAATTGCGATAACAGGCACTCCGAGATTGCCATGGTTAATACCGTCCCTGTGGTTTCCTACCCCGCTTCCGGGCACTATTCCTGTATCCGTCAGCTGTATGGTACAGCCCAGCCTCTTTGTACTGCGTGCCGCAAGCGCATCAATTGTCACAACAAAATCAGGCTTCACCTCGCTCACCACACCCTTTATTATCTCAAGGCACTCCATGCCTGTCTGAGCCATTACGCCCGGCACCAGGCCGCACACACTGTTTACATTCTCGTTGCTAAACGCATACCTGCCATATTCCTTTACTATATGGCGAGTGATAAACAAGCTGTCAACGCATCTTGGTCCAAGCGCATCAGGAGTTACATTTCTGTTTCCAAGTCCGACAACAAGTGCCGCATATATACGCTTGTCACAGACAGCCTTTACAAAGCTCTTAAGCTCTCTTGAAAGCTCCCTCGTCACAGCCTGACAGCACTCCTCATCTCCCTCGGACAGCATAGCAGCCTCAATTGTCACATATTTTCCTTTAGGACGGCCTGTAGCCCTGACTGCATTTTCTGAGTCAATTGTCACTACACTGACTATGATTCCATTATCCAGCTTTTTTTCAGAGAAATTCACACCTCTCATATCTGTGTTTGCCTTTTTAAGGCTCTCCTGCGTCTCAAGCGCCAGATCAGTTCTTGCACACCATTTATCAGCCGACAAATCAATACACCTCCCTTGTATGATATTCCAAAATCACATATATGTTAATTTTTTGCAATTTTTTTCAAAATATGTATTGACAGAGCAGAAAGGTTGACATATTATATTCTAGTATGTTTGTGCCAAAGCGTCCGTGTCTGTTTTGGCATACATTAGATTAAATATTTGGAGGTGTACGAGTTGGCTAACATTAAATCAGCAAAAAAGAGAATTTTAGTAACAGAAACTAAGGCTGCAAGAAATAAAGCAATCAAATCAGGAGTTAAGACAGCAATCAAGAAGGTTGAGGCTGCTGTAGCTGCAAATGATAAGGCTGCTGCTGAGGCTGCATTAAAGGATGCAACTTCTGTTATCGCAAGCGCTGGTTCAAAGGGTATCTTCCACAAGAACAACGCAGCCAGAAAAGTATCTCGTTTAACAAAGCTTGTTAACGGATTAGCTTAATTACTATATAGCAATAAATAATAAACCCATCGGTGCCGTCATACCGATGGGTTTTTTTATTTGCTTTTTTGTATATTTGCGTTATATCATTTACTGCCTGTCGCATGAGTGCCTGTCATATCTGCAGAGTACTGCACTATAAAAAGCTCCACAGCCATCTGGTCATTCATCCTGCCGGTCTTCACAGCCTCCTCATACGCCACACCGTCTCTCACAGCCCTCTTTAAATCATCCAGCGAATATGCCCTGCACTGCGCCTGATATTTACGCACCGCCCACTCCGGACATCCGGCCTTTGATGCTATATCCTTGTTGCCAAAGCCCTTATTTGTCATGGCTTTCACATTCATCAGTATATTGAACTGGCGCGATATAAGATACATAATACGCATGGCCGGCTCTTTAAGTGCCAGCAGATCGTAATACAGCTCAAGCGCACGCTTTTGTCTGTGTGATGCAATCGCATCAACCATCTCAAACACCTTGTTTGTGATCTGCTCTGTCGTTACAGCCTCAACATCCGAAAGCTCAATCACATCCTTGTCCATGCAGTAGCACAGCAGCTTCTCAAGCTCCTTGTCGATATTTTCCATATCTGTTCCGGTTTTTTCTATAAAGCTGTTGTAGGCAGCCTGACTCATGCCCTTTCCATCTTTTCTAATCCTCATTCCTATCCATCTGGCAAGTGTCTCATCCGTCTGTTCCTTGAACTCCACAGGATTACCGCACTTGGCTGCCGCCTTATAAAGCTTTGAGCGCTTATCAACGCTCTCCTCAACAAATATAAAGTGCGTGCTCTCAGGTGAATCCTTTAAATACTCTCCAAGCTCATCGCCTGCCTTTGAAAAAATGCCTGCATCCTCTATAAGAATCACTCTTTTATCCGCAAAAAACGGAAGTGTCTCCGCCAGGTCAATTATCTCCTTCTGGTTGATTCCATCGCCCTCAAACGATGAAAAGTTCATGCTGTCGCCCTCATTTACCATAGCCTTTATCAGCTTGTCCCTGTACTGTTTTATGAGGTATCTCTCCTGTCCATACAGCAGATAAACCTTTTTGAAATCTCCTGCTTTTATATCATTGTCTATTGTTTTCATATATAGTACTCTCTTTATACTTAATCTGACCGCTTTGCATTGTGTATAAAATACGGCACTTTGCATCCATAAGCCTATCCATGGCTTCATCAGCCGGATGTCCATAGCGGTTTTCTGCCGCGCATGATACTGCAGCCCACCTTGGGCTTAAAGCCTCAATCCAGTCTGCAGAGCTTGAATACTTGGAACCATGATGATTTGCCTTGTAAAAATCCACAGAAAGCTCATCCCCATACTCATTAACAAGCTTCTTTTCTACCTCAGATGATATATCTCCGCCGAAAATACCACTAAACCTGCCATCCGTGAGCTTCAGCACAAGACACATATCGTTTCTGTCTAAGGCAGTATCAGCTGGCCCCGGATACAGGCACATGATGCCATCAGCTTCTTCATTTGCAGTACTGCGCGAACCTGATGCATCATTTATTTCAATCGAATCCCCCTTTGACATAAGGCATATATCAATTCCTGCTTCCTTAGCTTTAAAAAGAAGCTCCTCCATAGCTTCCTCATTAGCCGCCGCTTCTGCCACAACTATATGCTCTATAGTATACCCACTGTCTATCACCTCAGACAATCCGCTTATATGATCACTGTCTGCATGTGAAACAAACCAGTATGATATACTCTGTATGCCGTTATACTTAAGAAACGGCATAATCACATTCTCGCCAAGCTGTTTTCGGTCAGAACTTCCTCCATCAATAAAGATGCATGTGCCTGACTCAAAGCGGTAAAATATGCCATCTCCCTGCCCCACATCAAGTATATCAAGCTGCGCAGCAGTTTTTGGCTTCACAAGCAAAATTGCAAGCAGGACTGCTGTACACACCACTCTTTGGACACTGTAAAGGATTTGGCTTTTTTCTTTTAAGCCACACTCTATTGCACGTTTTTTAAGCGAAAATACCACCAAAAAGCCACTCATAACAGCATAAAAAAGGAAAATCCTGTATCCATCAGGAGCTCCTGTGATAACCGTTGCCCCCGGAAGCTTCATAACAAGACCGCAAATCACCTCATAGAGCTTTAACACCGCAAATGCAGGAAACACCAGCAGTTTGCCGGGCATCACGCCAAAGCAGCCTGCGGCAGACGCAAGCAGACCCGAAATAAATACGACAGGCAAAGCCGGTATCACAATGAGATTTACAAACACTGCAAAAAGAGGCAGCTCATAATAGTTCATAGCCACAACCGGAAGCATCGGAAGCTGTATGGATACTGATGCCCAGAATTTCCCGCCCTTAGGAGCACTAATCACAGGCGTCACAATACCTATAGCAAGTATTGCCCCTACCGAGAACACAAATCCGGCATATTCCAAAACCATAGGATTGTCCCACAGCAGGTAAATGACCATGATGCCAAGAGAATTGAGCATATCTGTGCATCTGCCTAAAGCTGCCGCAAGCATTGTAAGTATGAACATCCCCACGGCACGCCTTGTGGACACGGCATTTCCTGTCATAACAGCATAGCTTAGTATAAGTGCCGCAGAACAGACAAATGCCGCTGTATAGCTCACCCTTCTTTTTCTGAGAAGCTTGTAAAAGGCCATGCCAACTATAGAAATATGAAGTCCGGAAATAGCCAGTATATGTGAAATACCGCTGACCTGATATAAATCCTTTATCTCATCATCCAGATACGACTTGTCTCCAAGCAGCATGGACGAAAGCACTCCTGCCGTTGTCTCATCAGTCACCTCAAGAAGTGAAGCTGACAGCGTATCACGAAGTTTTTCAAGTCTATGGTAATACCATGCATGTTTACCGGCGCTTGTCTTAATACTGTCTGCATTCACCGAGAAATCAATTCCCTGCGAGCGGTAAAAGCGCGCTCTGTCAAACTCTCCCTCATTGGTTGCAGACTTAAACAAGCCTATCTTGCCGCAAGCTTTCATATAATCGCCCAGATGTGCGCTTTTGCTGTCACAGTATACCACGACATCACCACAGGATATTTTTCTGCCCAAAGCCTTGCCGTACCCAGGCTGCACTACGCAGTCCGTCATATAATACCTGTATGAGAAATACTTGTATTCAGTTTTATAAATCTTCCCCCAGACGATGACAGATTTTTCATCTGTCATATACTGCATATAGCTGTCACGGTTTTCTTCTACCGAAGTGTATCTGAATTGTGCTGTGGCAAAAACAGCTGACGATGTCAGGATAAGCAAAACAACTATGCGCCTGATACCGGAAAAACTGCCCTTAGACACCACACACTCAGCTATTAAAGCCACAACCAGCATGGCAAAACCCAAAAAGCCAAAGCCCCTGCCATACATACCTGAAACAGTTCCTGCAGTATAGACCAACGCAAATAAAAACATCGGTCTTTTACTAATACTCTTCTCCTCCTAATCCAATCTATTCTATTTTTCAGTTTTTTCCGTGGAATCATCAGAATCCACTATATCCTTATTAAACTCATACATGTCACTTAGCTTGTAATTATAAAGCAGCATGCCGTCATTCTCACCGTCAAGTGAGATCTGTACCTTGTCCACAGTAGGAAGTGAGGTGAGTGAATTAACTATCGAATACAGCACCACATCCTCTGTCAGCTTATTGTCAATAGTATTTCTGAACGATGAGTCAAAGTTCAGATAGCATATTCTATCTGCCACAGACACATTGATAAGCTTTGTTGTGCCCGGAAGAGTTGCCTTGAGCTTAGAGCCCTTCGGTCCCTCAATAAGCTGCTCAACAACAAGCTTTTCAAGCGCTATATTTGAGCTGTAATGTATCACTCTTGTCTGTTTTTCAAGCCCTGTACCATCCTTGTCAGCAAAATAAAGCGTGAGTGTCTCCTTCACACTTGTATTAATCTGCTCACCCGGATTCTCAACAAAGTCATCAGCAGCCATGCTGCCGACAATCTCATCATCCGAGTCCACAAGAGGAATACTGTTTACGGTAAATGTCACATATGAAATACTATCCAGCTGTGTGAGCGTGCGGACTACAGAAGCTCTCAAAAGCACCTCCTGCGCAGCCGTAAGGTCATAATACTCCTTGCTGAAATCCACAGTGCAGTTATAGTTATTCTCGTCATGACCTCTCACAGACACCTCATCCGGAATCGCCTTGCGTAGTCTTGAGTCTTCAGGCTTATCCTGCAGTCTTCCTAGAAGCTCATCCACCTGCTTGTCCACATCTGAGTTTTTGCTTCTAAGCACATATGACTCCGGCACACTGCTCGTAACATCCATATTCAGACAAAACACCTCAACCGTATTGTCTGCTTTTTTCTTTGTGCAGCCGCCCATGGAGAGCAGAATTACTGCAGTGAGCACGAATATAATTATTCTTTTCACGTCAAGCCTCCTATACAATATAGTTGAGCGGTATACGCACATCAAAGGTAGTGCCCTCTCCCATCACACTGTGAGCCTTTATAGCTCCCCTATGCATAAGAATAGAGCTTCTTGTAATGGCAAGTCCCAGACCTGTACCGCCAATCTCTCTCGAATGTGACTTGTCCACGCGATAAAATCTCTCATAGATGTGCTCTAAGGACTCCTCCGGTATACCGATACCGTTGTCCTCCACCTTCAGATAGAAATACTGATGATCCGCATTTAAGGATACATGAACATAGCCACCGGTCTCGTTGTCATTGTACTTGATGGCATTCTCAATGAGGTTTGTAAAAGCAAGCGTCAGCTTCACCTCATCTATCTCTGCAGTTACCGGTCTGAAGCTCTCGAGTACAAGCTCCACCTGCTGCTTGTCAGCAATCGGCTGAAGTCTCTTCATAATCTGCTCGAGCAGGTCATTGATATTAACACTCTCGATATTCAGCGTGGCAGCCGACTTATCCATCTTGACCAGTGATAACAGGTCATTTATTATCTTTGTCTCTCTGTCTATCTCGCTTGTGATATCTCCCATGAACTCCCTGTACATCTCAATCGGAGCCTCATCACCCATGCTGTTGATGGAATCTGCGAGTACCTTCATGGAAGTAAGAGGTGTCTTGAGCTCATGTGACACATTCGATACAAACTCCTGTCTGGACTCATCCATGACCTTCATTCCGCTCATCAGCTCATTAAAATTCCTGCTTATTATAGCAGTCTCCGCATAGTCATCTACATCCAGCTGCTCTTTTCCAAAGCCATCCTTAATATCTGATATCTCGTCAGAAAGCTTCTTAATCGGTACAAAAAGGTGCAAAAGCACAAGCACACCAAAAAAGAGCACCACCGCACCTGCGATAATGGCAACCGTCACCGCAATCTGTGTCAGATACGACATATTTAGCGATATATTGTCCGTCGACACACTTACAACAAGTGCTCCCTCTATCTTTGAATCCTTGTCGTTTGGATTGCTTATCGGAACAGAAAGCTCGATATAGTGGTTTTTAGAATCGTAGTTTGTAATCTCTGAAGCAGAGAAGGTCTTGATAACCTCCTCTGAGACAATAGTATTGCCATCATCTAAATTGTACGTATCCTTAATAATCTTAAAATGCTTGTCAACTATGAGCACACGGCCCTCATATATAGTAGTAAGAGTGTCAATCTGAGCATCAATATTGCTCAAGTCACTGCCATCCTTATCAAAGTATTTACTTGTGGATATCTTGTTTGCGAGAATCTTTGCCTGACTAAGCACTTCACTTTCGCGGATTGAAACCGCTCTGGACTCGTAGGTGTTAAGTATGCCGAAGCACAGCACCACCTCCGGTACCAGAACGAGAACAAAAATCATGAAAATCAGCCTGGATTTCAGACTCTTATAAAATGCAAAATGTACTTTACTCTTAAACATTTTAGAACCTTTCTGAAAGTATTACTTCTGGTTGTAGTAATATCCCACACCCCACTTGGTATGAACGTACTTCGGCTCGCTTGGATTTGCCTCAATCTTTTCACGAAGACGTCTGACATGCACATCAACCGTACGCACGTCACCCGGGTAATCCTCGCCCCATACAATCTTTAAAAGGCTCTCCCTACTGTACACTTTATTTTCATTTTTGATCAGAATCTCGAGCAGTTCAAACTCTCTTGCAGTCAAATTGATTTCATTATCGTTTATGAACAGACGTCTGCTGTCACAGTCGAGCTTGATATCACCCTTTTCAATTACAGATGACTGTACCTGTGGTGCGCGTTCCGGTGAAGTACGCCGCATGATCGCCTTGATTCTGGCCTTTACCTCAAGAATATTAAATGGCTTTGTGATATAGTCATCAGCGCCGTACTCAAGTCCTAAAATTTTGTCCATGTCATCGCCCTTTGCAGTGAGCATGACAATCGGGACATCAGAAAACTCCCTTATTGCCTGACACACCTCAAAGCCATCCATCTTTGGAAGCATGACATCTAAAAGAATCATATCATATGAATTGGCCTTCGCCATATTTAAGGCCTCCTCACCGTCATATGCGCAGTCTACCTCCATGCCATCCTGCAGCAGACTGAAACGTATTCCTTTTACAATTAACTTTTCGTCGTCAACGACCAGCACTTTTTTTGCCATTTATACACTCCTAATTTACTGTTATATCATCTTTTATTTTATTGAACATCGCTTCACCGATACCGGACACCCTCGTGATATCCTCAATCGAAGAAAACAATCCATTTTTGGCGCGATCTTCAACAATACTCTTTGCCTTGCTCTCACCAATTCCGGAAAGAGCCATTAGCTGCTCGACAGTTGCGGTATTGATATTGAGCTTGCCATCCTTTACGCCTATATGCTCCTCAGCACCGCCCTTCATCAGCGAGCCATCTATGCCGGTGGTATATGTGCCCTCAGGTATGTGATCTGACTTAAGCTCCTCTACAGTCGGGAAATACAGCATCTGCCCATCATACAGCTCTGCTGCCAGATTCCAAAAGCTCTTGTCAGCTGTATCCAGCATGCCTCCTGCCATATCAACGAGCTCACAGACTCTCGCGCCCGGCTTTACTCTGTATACACCGGGATTGGCAACCTGACCACAGATATAGACGCACCACTCAGTAGATTCATCAGTGTCATCTCCTGTGTCTTTTGCCTTCTGCTCCTGTTCTCCATCGGATGAAGCTTTCTTCTCCTTGGAATCAGCAGTCTGTCTGTTTACATCACTTGAAACCACAGCAGTCTGCTCCGTTTCAGAAGCAAAATGAACTGTGGCATCATCCTTTTTACAGCCGCAAAGGCCAAACGCTATTGTTAAAATAAACGCACTTAATAATATTATTTTTTTCATATGGTCTCCTTTGATTAATATCATAATCTCAAAGGAGAAATCGATGTCCTCTTTATTTTACAGACTTTTTGACAGTATTACAAGTGTTGTTTCAAGTTTTTCTATCATTTCGTCAACATCACTCTTTTCGATAACAAGAGGAGGCACAAATCTAAGCACATTGCTGCCTGCCGTAATGACTATAAGGCCTTGATTTAAAGCCTCTGCTGAGACCTTTCCTACAGGAAGGCTACACTCCACGCCCTGCATGAGTCCCATACCCCTTCTGGCTGTGAGACAGTCGAATTTTGCAACAAGCTCATCAAGCTTCTTCTCCAGATAAGGTGCAACCTCCTTTACATGGCTTACTATGTCAAGACGCTTAAACTCATCAAACACTGCACTTACTGCGGCTCCTACGAACGGATTGCCGCCGTATGTAGTGCCATGGTCGCCCGGTGCAAGGGATTTATCTGCCACCCTCTGTGTCATGAGAAAAGCACCAACCGGCACACCACAGCCGAGTGCCTTCGCACAGGTCATGATATCAGGCTTCACATCATAGTTCTGCCATGCGAACATTTCGCCACTTCTGCCCATGCCGCACTGTATCTCGTCAAGGATAAGAAGAATATCCTTTTCATCGCAGAGAGCTCTCACTCCCTCGATAAACTCCTTCTTTGCCGGGTAAATACCGCCCTCACCCTGAATGGTTTCCATAATAATGGCGCAGGTTTTGTCTGTCACCTGAGCCTTAACGCTCTCTAAATCATTGAAATCCGCAAATTTAACGCCCGGCATAAGTGGCTCAAACGGCTCCTGATAATGCGCATTGCCTGTGACAGAAAGCGCTCCGATGCTTCTTCCGTGGAAGGAATGGTTCATGGCAATTATCTCATGACCTGCATGGCCATCTCTTGTGAAGGCATATTTCTTTGCTGCCTTGATAGCTCCCTCAATAGCCTCTGTACCACTGTTGGTAAAGAAAATACGGTCCATTTTGCTTGCATTAAGCACCTTGTCTGCCGCCTCGATGACAGGCGCATTGTAGTAAAGGTTTGATGTATGTAAAAGCTTATCAACCTGTGCCTTTAATGCCTCCTTGTGGTGCTCATTGCTGTATCCAAGTGCACATACGGCTATTCCTGCAGCGAAGTCCAGATATGCATTGCCGTCTGTATCATAAAGATGTACTCCCTCTCCGTGATCAAGCACAAGCGAAAATCTGTTGTAGGTGTGAAGAAGCTCCTTTTCTGCCTCATCAATGTATGACTGTTTATCCATATTATTGCTCATTGTTAAATTTCTCCTCCGAATCTCCAAGAATAGCTGTTCCGATTCCTCTGTTTGTGAATATCTCAAGCAGTAAGCAGTGCGCGATACGTCCATCAAGAATATGTACTCTTGAAACTCCGTTATCGATGGCATCTATGCAGTTGTTGAGCTTAGGAAGCATGCCTCCGCCGATAAAGCCATCACCTATAAGCTTCTTTGCATCTGAGACTGTAAGCTCTGAAATAAGTGTATTCTTATCTGAAGGGTCCTTGTATACACCCTCGATATCTGTGAGGAATGCAAGCTTTTCTGCTGAAACTGCTCTGGCGATAGCACATGCTGCATCATCTGCATTGATATTGTATGTATTGTATTCGTCATCAAGACCGATCGGACACACAATTGGAAGAAAATCCTTCTCGAGCAGGTCATAAAGAATTTTTGGATTAACATCAGTGATTTCACCTACAAAGCCTATATCCTCTCCGTTTGAATACTTTTTCTTAACCTTTAAGAGGCCACCGTCCTTGCCACTCACTCCGACAGCCTGCACACCAAGCTCCTCAACAAGTGTAACGAGAGATTTGTTTACCTTATTCAGTACCATCTCGGCAATCTCCATTGTATCAGCATCAGTCTTTCTGAGTCCGTTTACAAATACAGGCTCCATACCGACCTTTCCTACCCATTTGCTGATTTCCTTACCGCCACCGTGTACGATGATAGGCTTGAAGCCGACCAGCTTGAGAAGTGTGACATCCTGGATTACCTGCTTTTTAAGCTGTTCGTCAACCATTGCAGATCCGCCGTACTTTACAACGATAATCTTTCTGTTAAATCTCTGTATATACGGAAGTGCCTCTATGAGCACCTGTGCCTTTTCCATTACCTGTTCCATGTTCTTATCTGCCATTGTACTGCTCCTTATTTGTTAAATCTTGTTATATTTTCTTCGTTAAGTGTGAAATCATAGTAGTTTAAGTCTTCTCTGAATGTCCAGCCCTCTTCCTTCCAGAAGTGGTTTCCAAGCTCATTCACCTTGAAGGCTATGATTGACACCTTGTTGATATGCTCTTCCTGAAGTGCTCTCATGCAGGCAACCACCATGCTCTTTCCGATGCCGCACTTCCTGTAATGCTCATCCACGCATACATGATACAGGCAGCCTCTTCTGCCATCGTGACCGCAGAGTATGGCTCCAACAATCTTTCCATCTTCTACCGCTACAACACTCGTAGTCGGATTTCTCTTAAGAAATCTAAGGACTCCCTCTCTTGAGTCATCAATAGAACGGATTCCAAAGCCATGGATGGTCTGCCAGAGGCTGTACACCTCGTCATAGTCATCTATCGTCATAACCCTTATTTCATATTTATTCTCATTACTCATTTTATTAAATCATCCTTATATTTTTATATAACTATCAGCATTATAATGCATCTTTCTGATAATTACTTTCCTATTATTAATTATTACGGGAACATAGGAACCATATTAAGTCCCTCTGCCTCATCGAAGCCAAATAACAGATTCATATTCTGAACCGCCTGTCCTGCAGCACCCTTTACCAGATTGTCAAGAGCACCCATCATAATAATTCTGCCGGTCCTCTCATCAATCACAAAGTTTACATCCACATAGTTGCTGCCCTCAACCCACTTTGTCTCAGGGCAGACACCTTTTTTGAGCACTCTGACAAACTTCTCATTTGCATAATACTTATCGTAAACTGCCTTAATCTCATCATATGTAGGAAGTGTTCCATCAGGCTTTTTCTTAAGTGTCGCATACTCTGTAGCGAGGATTCCTCTGTTCATCGGAACAAGATGCGGAGTAAAGTTGATAAGAATTTCTTTTCCTGCCGCATATCCAAGCTGTTCCTCTATCTCAGGGGTATGTCTGTGTGAGGCAACGCCATATGCCTTCATGCTCTCATTTACTTCACAAAACAGATTAGGTGTCTTTGCACCACGTCCTGCGCCAGATGTGCCTGACTTTGCATCGACAATAAGTGTATCTGTATCAATAAGTCCCTCCTTCACAAGCGGATAAGCTGTAAGGATGGAGCATGTGGTATAGCAGCCCGGATTTGCAACAAGCCTTGTCTCCTTTGTGACCATGTCCCTGTTTATCTCACACAGACCATATACAGCCTCATCAATAAACTGTGGCGACTTGTGCTCAATCTTGTACCATTTCTCATATGTGGCTACATCCTTGATACGGAAGTCCGCTGACAGATCGACAATCTTTACCTTACTTAATATATCCTCAGTGAGCACGCCTGCCAAAAAGCCCTGTGGGGTCGCAGTGAAAATCACATCAACAGACTCTGCAAGCTCCTCCATATTGTCATCCATGCACTTTGCATCAACTATCTGAAACATATTTCCATAGATATCGGCATAATTCTCATCCACATAGCTTCGTGAGCCATACCATGCAATCTCTACCTCTTTATGATTCATCAAAATTCTCACGAGCTCTGCTCCGGCATATCCGGTGGCTCCAATAATACCAGCCTTTATCATAGTATTTCCTCTTTTCATATTGTATTTCTGCATAACCATATAAAATGGGTCTGACGCATCATACATAATAATATAGTACAGTAATTTCAATCCGTAAAGAGAAAAATTATACAAAATTATGTATATTTATACATGAATAATGTATATTTTTTCACTTGCAATATGTAAAGAACTGGTATATATTTATTCTAAAGTAATTATTCAAGGCTTTTAGACACAAAAGCAGTTAATGGTTACCATCATAAAGAATAAACGAAAAGAGGACACGCACTTATGAAAGACAAAGTTGTATTAGCTTATTCAGGCGGACTTGATACCACTGCTATCATTCCATGGCTTAAAGAGACTTATGACTATGACGTAATCTGCTGCTGCATCAACTGCGGACAGGGAGAGGAGCTTGACGGACTCGATGAGAGAGCTAAATTATCCGGAGCTTCAAAGCTTTACATAGAGGATATCTGTGATGAGTTCAGTGAGGACTACATCGTACCTTGTGTACAGGCCGGCGCAGTTTATGAGCACAAATACCTCCTTGGAACAGCAATGGCAAGACCGGGCATCGCAAAGAAGCTTGTAGAGATTGCAAGAAAAGAAGGCGCTGTAGCCATCTGCCACGGTGCTACAGGTAAAGGAAATGACCAGATCCGTTTCGAGCTCGGTATCAAGGCACTCGCTCCTGATATCAAGGTAATCGCTCCATGGCGTCAGGACAACTGGAAAATGGATTCACGTGAAGCCGAGATCGAGTACTGTAAGGCACACGGAATCGACCTTCCGTTCGGCACAGATTCAAGCTACAGCCGCGACCGTAACCTCTGGCACATCAGCCACGAGGGACTTGAGCTTGAGGATCCTTCACAGGAGCCAAACTATGACCATCTGCTCGTATTAAGCGTCACACCTGAGCATGCTCCTGACGAGGGTGAATATGTTACAATGACATTTGAGAAAGGTGTTCCTACATCTGTCAACGGCAAAAAGATGAAGGTAGCAGACATCATCAGAGAGCTCAACCGTCTCGGCGGCAAGCACGGCATCGGCATCATCGATATCGTTGAGAACCGTGTAGTAGGTATGAAATCACGTGGTGTATATGAGACTCCGGGTGGAACAATCCTCATGGAGGCACATGACCAGCTCGAGGAGCTCTGCCTTGACCGTGCCACAATGGAGGTCAAGAAAGAAATGGGCAACAAGCTCGCTCAGGTAGTATACGAAGGAAAATGGTTCACACCACTTCGTGAAGCAATCCAGGCTTTCGTAGAATCAACACAGGAATATGTAACCGGAGAAGTTAAATTCAAATTATATAAAGGCAATATCATCAAGGCCGGCACTACTTCACCATATTCACTCTACAGTGAGTCACTTGCAAGCTTTACTACAGGAGATTTATATGATCACCATGATGCAGACGGCTTCATCACACTGTTTGGTCTGCCACTCAAGGTGCGTGCAATGAAGCTTCTTGAGCTTGAGAACAAGAAAAATAATTAATTGTTACAACAAATAAAAGAAAAAGAGATGTGAAATAACAGCAATTATTTCACATCTCTTATTTTTTTAATAATTTCATTCTTTAAATCAAGTGCCTTATCCTTAATGTGTCTAGAAGCACTTTTTGATATAAGCACCCTTGCAATGAGCTTTGAAGCCACATCCCAATGGTCAAGCTTATAATTCATCTGAGCCAAAAGCAAATCAACCGTATCCTGATTCATACCACATATAGGGAAATGCTCAGTCGCAACCGCTCTTGTCATTCCATCAAGAGCCTGCTTATAATAATATTTTTCTGCCTTTTGTGCACTTACAAGCTCTTCACTTTCCGTTGAGATACCATCAGCCGTAAGCTGTTCGATTAAACCGCGATAAAGCCAGGATAGCTTAAGACAAATATATGCCTTTTCACTATACATAGCCCTTTTAACAATCGCTGAAAAAAGTGCCAGCTTAAATCTGTCTATTGCCTCATCATACGAATATAACAAAGGCACCGACTTGCTGCCGGGCTTAAATTTGGCAGCAACCTGCTCCTTAAGCAGCCTTATCTGTGTACTCGATACATGTACAAAGTCGCCATTCATCGCACTATAACCACAATGCGGACACGATGTGACACCATACTTTATTGTATCAATTCCCTTGTAAACCGGTCTGAAATCATCATCAGAGCCAGCAAACCTGATCTTTGATGTCCGTACCGTCAGTGTTTGAAAACTCTGATCACACACCGGACATGTTATATTCTTTGCAAAAACAAAATCCGTTTCATCCTCTGTCTGAACAGTAGCTGCCACCGGAGCATCCCCGGTGGCAGCTGCTTTATCCTCATCATACAGATCATTTATGTCTTCAGGATTTAAACCGAATTTGTCAATACCTGACTTTAAATCCATATTTTACCTCTATTCTTCTCTTCTGTTTATTTTTAGTCAAAAACTATTTAGCTGTCGGAAGCTTGAATGAGCTCTTTAATGAGACGATTCTGTTAAATACAGGCTGTCCATCCTTTGAGTCCTTGCAATCCGCGCAGAAGAAGCCATTTCTGACAAACTGGAAGCTGTCATAAGCCTTGGCACTCATAAGCTCCGGCTCCACTACACAGTTATCAAGCACTGTGAGTGAATTAGGATTAAGATTTAAGCTTCCGTCCTCATTGTACACTCCAAGCTCTTCATTAACGATATTCTCGTAAAGACGTACAGTTACCTGCTTTCCATACTCGGCTGAAACCCAGTGGATAGTTCCCTTGACCTTTCTGCCATCAGGACTGTTGCCACCCTTTGATGCCGGGTCATATGTACAGTGAATCTCTGTAACATTGCCGTTTTCGTCCTTCACACAGCTATTGCACTTCACAAAATAAGCATTCATGAAACGCACCTCATTGCCAGGGAACATACGGAAATACTTCTTCGGTGGCTCCTCCATGAAGTCCTCTCTCTCCACATAAAGCTCTCTGGTGAAAGGAACCTTTCTCTTTCCAAGCTCAGGATTCTCCACGTTATTGTCCACTTCAAGATACTCAACCTGTCCCTCAGGGTAATTGTCGATAATCACCTTGACCGGATCAAGCACAGCCATCATACGAGGGCGCTTAGCCTTTAAATCCTCTCGGATACAGTACTCAAGCATAGCGTAGTCAACAGAGCTGTTAGCCTTTGATATACCACACAGATCAACAAAATTCTGGATAGACTCCGGTGTGAAGCCCCTGCGTCTGAGCGCGGCTATAGAAACAAGCCTCGGGTCATCCCAGCCATCAACGATGCCGTCCTCCACAAGACGCTTGATATATCTCTTTCCTGTTACAACATTAGTCAGATAGAGCTTTGCAAACTCAATCTGCTTTGGCGACTCCTCAGGAGAATTCTTAAATCCACATTCAATAACCACCCAGTCATACAGCGGTCTGTGGTCTTCAAACTCAAGAGTACATATAGAATGTGTGATACCCTCGATAGCATCCTCTATAGGATGAGCAAAATCATACATAGGATATACACACCATTTATCACCTGTATTGTGATGTGTCATATGAGCCACACGGTAAAGAATCGGATCTCTCATATTGATGTTTGAAGAGCTCATGTCAATTCTCGCACGAAGTACCTTTGTGCCATCCTCGAACTCACCGTTTTTCATGCGCTCAAAAAGGTCTAAGTTTTCCTCAACACTTCTCTTTGAGTATGGATCCTCCTTGCCGGCCTCTGTGAGTGTACCTCTATACTCTCTTATCTCATCAGGTGTCAGATCAGATACATATGCCTTTCCCTTCTTTATCAGTCCTACTGCACACTCATACATCTTGTCGAAGTAATTGGATGCAAAAAACTTCCTGTCAGCCCAGTCAGCACCAAGCCACTTAACATCGGCCTCGATAGACTCTACAAACTCCAGACGCTCCTTGGTAGGGTTTGTATCATCAAACCTGAGATTGAACTGTCCGTCATACTTCTTTGCCAGTCCATAGTTTAAAAGAATAGACTTCGCATGGCCGATATGCAAATAACCGTTTGGCTCCGGTGGGAATCTGGTCTTTACAGTCTTGCAATGACCCTCAGCCAAGTCCTTCTCAATAATCTGTTCAATAAAATTTTTCGAAACTGTTGCCTCGTTCTCCATAAATGTTCCTCCGAAAATAATACTGTGTCCATTATAAATTCATCAGTTTACTTTGTCAATGAATTAGAAAAAGTAGTACATGTATATTATACGTGCGTATGTGTAAACAGATGATCCTGACAGTATTCCTTGTTGCCGGTGCACTTCGAGCAGTATCTGAATGTTAATTCAGGATTTGACAATTCCGTTCTGCCGCATATATAGCACTTGTGACGTGAGATACCACTTCCCGGGCGAGGTTCGGAAAACTGAGCCTTAAACTGTGCCTTTCTCCTCTTCTGGTGCATATTCTGTCTGAATGAGAGCCTGTGCTTGCAGCCATAAATGAATACCAACAGATTTATAAGTGCAAGTACGATTTCTGAGCCGTATGCCAATCCAATCTGCCATCCAAAGCTCATATAGGTATACACATCATATGCAAACATCACGAAGTAAACAAGCACCATCCACTTCATCTTTATAGGAAGCACAAAGTAAAGCCTCACCTCTGCCTCCGGCATCAAAAGACCAAGCATCAGATACATAGCTATAAGTATATAGTACATAGTCAGATTGATGGATACATGTGTCACTGCAAATGCAAGCATTCCTACTATATCATACAGCAAAAAGCCTCCGAAAAAGTACACATTCATCCTAAAAGAGCCAAGATATGACTCCATGCTGTCTCCAAGCGTCCACAGACAGAATATAAATAAAAGCTGTAAAAATGATATGCTGCCGCTCGGCACAAAAATCCAGCTTATAAGACGCCATACCTGTCCGTGCAAAATAGCAGAAGCTGAAAACTGCAGATAATAAAGGACAACATCTCCCTTTGTCAAAAGCAGCACACTGCCTATCAGATTCGCAGCGATAAATATTCTAGTGATATTCGGAATCGCTTTACTTCCATATTTTTGTTCTAGTTTGTTAAGCCAGTTCATACATTTTAGCAGACATGGTTTTGATGCAATAAAAAACCACGCATCTGCATCCTCCTGTCATATTATTGCTGCCTTTTACACTATAGTGCAAAGGGCAGCGGTTATTACAAAATTTATTATGATAGTTAAATCATACTTTGTCAACGAGACTGCGAATTATTCACAAATTCTTTATAATTATAGTCATTGTAATTTGTCGATATCTGTCGTATAATAATCTCTGTTTTGATAATAGAACAATTATATATTTTAATAAGAAGAAAGATATATAAAAACATATAAGTAATACATTATGGAGGAACCACTATGGAAAATAACAGCTTACATAAGTTGGGCATTGATATCGGCTCAACAACCGTCAAGATTGCACTTCTTGATGCCGATGACAATATCCTCTTTTCCGATTATGAGCGTCATTTTGCAAATATACAGGAGACACTTGAGTCCCTTATCAGAAAGGCCTACGACAAGACAGGTGACCTTTCAGTTTGTCCTATGATAACAGGCTCCGGCGGACTCACTCTTGCAAAGCACCTTGAGGTGCCATTCGTACAGGAGGTTATAGCTGTATCTACCGCACTCACACACTATGCTCCACAGACCGATGTGGCAATAGAGCTAGGTGGCGAGGATGCCAAAATCATATACTTCGAGGGCGGCAACGTGGAACAGCGTATGAACGGCATATGTGCCGGCGGTACAGGCTCATTTATCGACCAGATGGCTTCTCTCATCCAGACAGACGCTACAGGACTAAATGAATACGCAAAAAGCTACAAGGCCATCTACCCTATCGCAGCCCGCTGTGGAGTATTTGCCAAAACAGATATCCAGCCTCTCATCAATGAAGGAGCCACACGCGAGGATTTATCCGCTTCAATCTTTCAGGCCGTGGTAAACCAGACCATCAGTGGCCTCGCCTGCGGTAAGCCAATCAAGGGACATGTTGCTTTCCTTGGCGGTCCTCTGCACTTTTTGTCTGAACTTAAATCAGCATTTATCAGAACCTTAAATCTCGATGACGAGCACACTATCGTTCCTGAGAACTCTCATCTGTTTGCAGCAATAGGCTCTGCATTAAACTATAAAGACAACTCTGTCACCACACTCTCATCCTTAATCGACCGCCTCTCAAACGGCATAAAGATGGAATTTGAGGTGGCACGTATGGAGCCTCTTTTTAAGGATCAGGCTGATTACGATGAATTTACAACGCGTCACGGCAACAACCACGTAAAGACCGGTGACCTTTCTACATACAAGGGCAACTGCTATCTCGGAATAGATGCAGGCTCAACCACCACCAAAATCGCTCTCGTAAGCGAGGACGGAGACCTTTTATACTCATTCTACAGCAACAACAACGGAAGCCCTCTCGCGACAGCCATCCGCTCCATCCAGGAGATTTACTCAAAGCTACCTGAGGATGCACACATCGTACACTCCTGCTCTACAGGCTACGGAGAGGCTTTATTAAAGGCAGCTTTAAAATTGGACGATGGCGAAGTTGAGACTGTAGCCCACTACTACGCAGCAGCATTCTTCGACCCAAAGGTAGACTGTATCCTCGATATCGGTGGACAGGACATGAAGTGCATCAAGATAAAGAACCAGACAGTCGACTCAGTACAGCTCAACGAGGCCTGCTCTTCAGGCTGCGGCTCATTTATTGAGACCTTCGCAAAGTCCTTAAACTACTCAGTTCAGGATTTCGCAAAGGAAGCCCTTTTTGCAAAGAATCCTATCGACCTCGGAACCAGATGTACGGTTTTCATGAACTCAAAGGTAAAGCAGGCCCAAAAGGAGGGCGCATCTGTCGCAGATATATCAGCAGGACTTGCCTACTCAGTAATAAAGAATGCACTTTTCAAGGTTATCAAGCTTTCTGATGCAAGCGACCTCGGTGAAAATATCGTAGTCCAAGGCGGTACATTCTACAATGATGCCGTTCTTAGAAGCTTTGAAAAAATTGCAGGTGTACATGCAACAAGGCCTGATATCGCAGGTATCATGGGTGCCTTTGGTGCCGCACTCATCGCACGCGAGCGCCATGAGGCTGATTACAAGACAACAATGCTCACAATCGACCAGATAAACGAGCTCACCTACACCACAAAGCTCGCACGCTGTCAGGGCTGTACAAACCACTGTCTTCTGACTATAAACAAATTCTCCGACAACAGACAGTACATCACCGGAAACCGTTGTGAAAAGGGTCTGGGCAAGGAGAAGAACAAGGATAACATCCCAAATCTTTTTGAATACAAGAACAAGCGTATATTTGACTATGAGCCACTTGACCCAAAGGATGCTCCACACGGTACAGTCGGCATCCCAAGAGCCTTGAATATGTACGAGAACTACCCGTTCTGGGCTACATTTTTCAAACGTCTCGGCTTTTCTGTAGTGCTGTCACCACAGTCTACCAGAAAGATTTATGAGATGGGTATCGACTCCATCCCAAGTGAGTCAGAGTGCTACCCTGCAAAGCTCACACATGGTCATATAAGCTGGCTCATAAAACAAAATGTAGATTTTATTTTCTACCCGGCAGTGCCATATGAGCGCAAGGAGTTTCCTGATGCTAACAATCACTACAACTGCCCTATTGTCACATCATACTCTGAGAATATCAAAAACAACGTGGACGAGATTACTTCAGGCGAGGTTAAATTCATAAATCCGTTTATGTCATTTGAGAGTGAGGAAACTATCTCACAGCAGCTTGTTGCCACCTTCTCAAAGGGTGATTTCAACCTGCCTGAGTCACAGATTCGTGATGCGGTAGCCGCAGGCTGGAAGGAGCTTGCCATGACAAGGCTTGAGATACAGCGAAAGGGCGAGGAAGTGCTCGACTACATGGAAGACACCGGACGTCGCGGAATCGTGCTCGCAGGCCGTCCGTACCATGTGGACCCGGAAATCAACCACGGTATCCCTGAGCTCATCACAAGCTATGGCATCTGTGTTCTGACAGAGGACTCCGTATCCCATCTGGGCGAGCTTGAGAGACCTCTCATCGTCATGGATCAGTGGATGTACCACACCAGACTGTACTCAGCAGCCAACTTTGTAAAGACCCGTGATGACCTAGACTTAATCCAGCTCAACTCGTTTGGCTGTGGTCTCGATGCTGTCACAACCGACTGTGTAAACGATATCCTGACAGGCTCAGGCAAGATATACACCTGCCTGAAGATTGACGAGGTAAACAACCTGGGCGCAGCAAGAATCCGTATCCGCTCGCTCCTTGCCGCCATAAGAGTCAAGGAAACCAAGCATGAAAAGCGTGACTTAAAACCGTCTAACTACGAGCGTGTTGTATTCACCGAGCAGATGAAAAAGGACAACTACACCATCATCTGCCCTCAGATGTCACCTATACACTTTGACCTTCTCGTGCCAGCCTTTAAGGCAGCCGGCTACAATATGGTCATACCGGATATCCCTGCAAGGGAATGTGTGGATGTGGGACTTAAGTTCGTAAACAACGATGCCTGCTACCCTTCACTCATTGTCGTGGGACAGATTATGGCAGCCGTCAAATCAGGCAACTATGATATGACACACACAGCCATCCTCATCTCACAGACAGGTGGCGGATGCCGTGCAACAAACTACATCGGTTTTATCCGTAGAGCCCTCGAAAAGGCCGGATATCCTGATGTGCCTGTTATCTCAATCAACATGGTTGGTCTCGAGAAAAACCCGGGCTTTAAGTTTACTCCAAGCCTCATCCAGCACGGACTGTATGCACTTGAGTTTGGCGATATCTTTATGCGCTGTCTCTACAGGGTACGTCCTTATGAGAAAGAGCCGGGAAGTGCCAATGCACTCCATGAGAAGTGGAAAAAGAGAGTCATCGACTTTGTCGGCAACACAAAGATGCTCTCTCACAAGAAATACAAAAAGATGTGCCGCGAAATCATAAGGGATTTCGACAATCTGCCTATGACAGATGAGGTTAAGCCGCGTGTCGGCGTGGTCGGTGAGATTCTCGTCAAATTTCTGCCTGCAGCAAACAACTATGTGGTTGACCTGCTCGAAGCTGAAGGAGCCGAGGCTGTAGTGCCTGATCTGACTGATTTCTTACTCTACTGCTGCTACAACACGAATTTCAAGGCTGACTATCTCGGTGCTTCTAAGAAAGCTAAGTTTATGAACAACCGACTTATCGCCTTCTTCGAGTGGCTAAGAAAGGATGCAAGGGATGAGCTGGCTAAGAGCAAGCATTTTGAGCCAACCGCTCACGTGCAGGATCTCGCAGAGTATGCTTCTCCTATCGTTTCTTGCGGTAATCAGACCGGTGAGGGCTGGTTTTTGACAGGTGAGATGCTTGAGCTCATCAATGAGGGCGTCACAAACATCATCTGTGCACAGCCATTTGCCTGCTTACCGAACCATATTGTGGGTAAGGGAGTTATAAAGAGAATCAGACATGAGCATCCGGATGCCAATATCGTGGCTATCGATTATGATCCGGGTGCTTCTGAGGTGAACCAGCTGAACCGTATTAAGCTGATGCTTTCTACGGCACAGAAGAAGCTTAAGAAGTAAAAAATTCGCCCATGCATTCATGCATGGGCGTTGTTGGTTTTCGTATGCAATTCTACAGACTCTAAGCAGCTTCGTATATGCGGGCAAGGGCAAAAAGCCTCGGCTGCGCCGGGTTCTGTCTTTGATAACTTTCTACTTTTATATGTGTATATGTTGCTCGTTGCACTCGCTTATATGCTTGCTAGCTAGGACAAATGCTTTAAAATCTCATCATATTGGGTATACATCTTCTGCACTTCATTTTCCAGTGTATAGTAGTGCATGATATATGGCACCAACAGCACTAAGAATAACAGTGTAAGAACAAGAAGCATTGGGTTGCTTATCATGATGGATGCGATTATTGACATCATGGTGAGTATGGCAAAGGTTACTGTCACTATGAGGTGCACAAGGCGCTCATGCTGGAAGAAGGCTATTTGTGTCAGGTGTTCCTGCAGTATTTTCTTCCACTCTTCTTTTGATATCTTATCAGGATTGGCAAGCAGATTGTCAATCTTAAGTCTATAATTAATTATTCGTTTTTTCATTTTATTTTCGACCTTCTTTTATCAATCAGACAGCAGTTTTAATTAAGCTTGGATTTAATTTCTTCCATCCTTGTATCATCCAGCTTATAAAACCTCTTAAATACAAATATGCCCACGATGAGCAGGATAACAGACGGAATTGTCATCCACATACGAAGCGCATCAAGTGTATCCTGTGTCTGTACCGCAGCCGCGGTATCCAGATGTATCCAGTCAACCACCAGCCCAGCCAGAAATACTGCTACACCGGAAGCGAGTTTTACCGTAAATGTCTGCATTGAGAAAATGACCGACTCCTCTCTCGTGCCATTCATCACCTCACCATAATCAACAGAATCTGAAAGAAATATAGTCATGATAACATTGAGCATACCATAGCCAAGATAAATCAAAATACCCGGCAGGCAGAGTATGTACCAGCTCTGCGGCGTGTAGAGCTTTGCAAATGCCATGATAAGTATCACCGCAAAGCCTGCTATCTGAATAATAAATCCTGATATAAAAAGCTGGCTTTTGCTGAATCTCTTGCGAAGCAGCGGTATAACCATCATGACAAGAACCTGTGCTGCAAAAGCAACTGCAGCAAATATAGAATATGCGCCCTCGTTTCCCACATCAAACCGGAAGAAATAAAGCACCAGGTTGCCACAGATATTGAGTGATGTATACACGAGAATGATTGATACTACAACAGTCATAGCCTGGTCGTTCTTAAATAAGGCTTTAAACATATCAGATATCTTTCCCGGCTTCTCATTACAGTCAACCGGTCTTTCAGGCACACATGCCACGCATACAAGCTCAGAAATCACAAATACTACCGCTATAATAAGTGCCCACCACTTAAATCCAATCTTGTAGTCAGCCATAGAGCTTCCTGCACCAAGAATCGGCACCACTGTCATCGTGAGCACCGTAGGAATAGAATCTCCAATGCCAGAGCATGTCCTTGCAAGCGATGTAAGCTGCTCCCTGTCGCTGCCCGGCTCAGTGATTGCAGGAATCATAGACCAGAACGGAATATCCATAAGCGTATATGTGATGCCCCATGCAAAGTAAAACACGGTAAGCCACACTCTCTGTGCTGAATCCCCCATAGACTCAGGAGTAGCATATAAAGCATAGATGGTCACGGCATTGAGCACCGTGCCGGCAAAAATCCAAGGCCTGAACCTGCCCCACCTGGTACGCGTCTTTGCTACGATAATACCCATCACCGGGTCATTGAATGCATCAAATATCCTGGCCGCCATCATCACCGTACCGATAAACACACTGCTCATCCCAAGCACTACATTGTAGTAGTAGAGCAAATACGATGAAATAAGCATATACACAATATCTTTTCCGAATGCGCCAAATCCAAATGCGCACTTTTGTCCTGTTTTAAGCTTCATAGAAATACCTCCAAAAAAATCAGCTATACCAGCCTCTGGTATAAAGTAAAAATAAATTACAGCTTCTCACCAACCACCCTGCACCGCTTCCTGCAAAAAGCAATGCCATAGACTAAAATATCACACCGGCCCTCATCCCGAAGAGCCTCATCATAGCGCTTATTCTTAATCTGTGCCTATCTCAAAGAAGCTTTTTAGCATGCTCATATTGAGAGTCTTTCCAAAACGGCGAGGGCGGGTAAAAAGAGTAACCTTCCCCCATCCCTGTAAGAGCTACTCAATAAGCCTTGTCTTGTCAATATAATAGAAACCCAGTTTACGAATTTCCTCAAAATTTTCAATTCCAACAGGTAACTTCAAAGTACTTGCCATAAAAGCCTCCAAAAAATAATCCGCTATACTTAATACTAGTATAGCGGATTGCTAGGTAAAATACAATTTAAAGTTACTGCTTATAAAGCTTATACCGTGAGTGTAAAATCTGTAATCTCATCCTGATATATTAATCAATGAATATTTCACAAGCAGCAACATCCCACAACAACTGAAACATAATGGCTACAATACCAATATTTAAATAATCAAATGTTTCTCCTAATCCATGCATTATACAATTTCTAATATTAAGTTTACAAAATATAATATCAATAATTTTCATATATTCTGATAAAATTTCTTTTTTTGCAAAATCAGATTTAATTAAAGCTCCAAGTGTCCTGTCTAATCTTCTTCCCTTATTATGACCCACACCCGTCAATATCATTTCATTATCCATTGATGGTTCTAATACTTCCTCACTTACAAAAAGAGCATACATTTTCCCCATCACATAACTTTCCTTTGCATTAAACAACACATTATCTTTATTATTTAAAAAGATTTTGATATATTTATCCTCCTCATCATCAAGAGGTCTTTTTAATTCTTGCTTATCCAGTAATCTGTATATACTTTTAAATAACATTCTATTTTGTAGATTCATTCCTATTCCACGCTCTATCAATGACGGTAAAGCAAAACTAGCTGTTATAGCATGACGTTTTTTGTTAATAATTGAATCCACATAGTCTTCCATAGCCCTTATATAAATTTCATTATAATCTATCATACAATTATCTAATTGTATGGTAGGTAAAGTGCCATTGTTATTATATATCAATATATGATATTTTTTATAAATACTTCCTAAATATTGAACTGTATCTTGTAATAATATCTTCTTCCTTATCAGTGCTGTTTTTTCATTCTCACTATCAAAATGCCCAATTAGTTCAGGAAAATCAGCATCTTGAATATCAAAAGAACACACCGAATAAAAATCTCTTAGAACAGCTATCTTTTCCTCATGAAGCCTATCCATACTTCGAGCCCCTGTTAAATGACTTAACAACTCATCACAATGTTCTACAAGTTGGTCCGGATTATCCAGATAAACCGTTAAATCTGGATTCATTTTATAAATTTTATGATATAACTCCATAAAAATACACCTTCAATTACATACATAAACAGATTACTCCGATATGGTTATATATTTAGTTAATCTATATTACTATCTATTTTAATAAATATAATTTTATTATCATCCATATTTTTTTCTACAATATCCCGCCCAAACAGAGTTATAAGATTTATTACTTTTAACTCAAAATCTTGCTGATCATAATAATAGATAATAACTTTCCGCGCCTTCATTTGAAACTGATTTCTATCATCAAAATCTCCAATAACAAATTTCAAAACATCCTTGTCTGTTTCATCCAAAGAATGACCATATATGTACAACTCATAATCATTGTATTCTTTATCAAATTCGTCACTAGATTTAAAAATACATGGTTCATTTACAAAATACTTATAATCAACTCCACAATGCTTTTGTATTCTTTGGAAATACTTAACAAAATATATAAAATCCTTATTATCGTAATCATTCACACCAAGAACCATATTATTACTGCCACAATCAAGATCATCTCTAATAACACCATGAATATGATGTACATTATTGATTCCATAATACTTCTCTGTATGAGTATAATTAAAACTTATAATATAATTAGGTTCAATTTCTCTAATCTGACTGATAGGATGTACATCAGAAGCTTTCTCAACAAACTCATAAAAATATATTTCTAAAGCTTCAATAAATTCTAAAAATTCATTTTTCAAATCTCTTAAAAGCGTCTTTTTCATTAATCCATAACTTGAATCAATATAATAATTTTTAACAAATATTTTATTGTTCAAAATAGTAAAATATCTAGAAAAATAACAATTAAATTTGAAAAAGCTATTTCTTTCAAATTCAATAGACCCATCTTCAAAATTAATATCTGCACTTAATATAAAATCAAATATATCTAAAACAGGAACAAGTTCTCTTTCAAAATCTATCCATAAATCAAGTTCTGCTCCACATCCAGAGTAATACTCAACCCACGAATTATTTCTAATAATTTTATCTAACTTCTCAAGATTCTTTGAATCATATGACTCTAACGCTTTTTGGATATTATCAGCTATCTTCTCATCAAATCCTGTATCAATCTTTCTATTTATATACAAACCATAAAATGACTTCCGCTTTTTGAACACTTCTAACACATCACTATATCTGGTCTTAAGATTATGTGCCAAGTCAAATCCATTTCCTACTATTAATATTTTTTTATTATCCATTTCTTCCAACGTATTTCCCATCTCCATCATCACTAGTTAAACTGTTTATGATTCCTTATCTTGTCCATCATCTTCCCTCTTCATTGTCCAGCCATAGACCATTATACTGTCCTTATCAAGAAAAAAGGCTTCATAATTTTTCCTGCTGGAGAGTCTTCAATAACCTTGATACTCCATGTACATTGTAACAGCTTTTACGAGAAAGTGACATCATATTTTTATCAGAAAGCAGCCACCTAAAATGAATTTCTAAATTCCACCGCCCTCTTGCACTGGAATTTACTTTTTCAAGTCAGCTTTATTATTTATTATTGATTACTCAACTTCTAGACTGAAAGGCCCTAATCTACAGCAGGACAATCAAGAGGTCAGATGCTAGACAAGATAAGAAATCATAAACAATACTAATTATGAGTAGATAATTAACTTGTTGCAATCTAATGAATTATTTTCCAGTTACAATTAACCGAAATGCTCATGACAAATAGCCATGAGCATTTCTAAATCCTACCCCCATTCCTTCTCGCACATATTAAGTACAGAAGCGATGGTAGTATCCATATCATAGTACTTTATAATAATTTAGATTACATTATTGGTAATTCCCAATCATCACGAGCACTTGCTGGTATAATAGATAAACACTTCTCAAATACTAGTGTATCTGCACTGCTTAAACTCCTGTTATCACTGTACGAGAATAACAGTCTGTAGCTTGCCACATCTTTTCCGAGTGTATATGTTTTTCCGGTCTGCCAGCCTGAGTCCACTATCTTCTTTCCGCTTGCATCAAATCCCAGCACTGCATATCTGCTTCCTGTTGCCTTGCTCACATCCACGCTGAATGTCTTCTCTGATGTCTTGTAGCTTACCACTGTTCTGGCCCTGTTTGTTGCTGCCACGTTCTTTCCGTCTGCACCTACTGTTCCAACTTCTATTACACTGCTACTATTCTGTACTGTGCTTAATGTAAGACAGTTCTCGAATTTCAATGTGTCTGCACTGCTTAAATTCCTGTTATCACTGTATGAGAATAACAGTCTGTAGCTTGCCACATCTTTTCCGAGTGCATATGTTTTTCCTGTCTGCCAGCCTGAATCCGCTATCTTCTTTCCGCCTGCATCAAATCCCAGCACTGCATATCTGCTTCCTGCTGCCTTGCTCACATCCACGCTGAATGCCTTCTCTGATGTCTTGTAGCTGACCACAGTTCTGGCTCTGTTTGTTGCTGCCACGTTCTTTCCGTCTGCACCTATTGTTCCTAATTCGATTTGATTAGAAGCATTAGCTCCAACTACATTTATTGAATCTGTTTCATAACTATCGGCTAATACAACATCAGAACCTATTCCTCCTATTAACAATGAAACCACCAATAATAGTTTTAATATACTTGCTATTTTTTTCATTCTACTATCTACTTTCCCAATTTTAATACTAAATTAAATTCTCACTTTACCAACTATTTTTAATACTTTTTCACTCTTTTGACAAATCACCGCCCCTCTGTGAGCCATTTCTGGATATAAGACAATGTAATCACCTTCTGATAAAACGATCTTACTTATATTTTCTGGAACGTTCCAAAACATAACATCAAGATTTTCATTATACGACTGTTTGACAGATAATCTTGAAATATCACTAAATTCCAAACATTCCTTTCCAGACACCATAAACTGTATATCAATATATTTTCTATGAGATTCAAAATCGCATAAATCCGGTGATTTAGTATCATAATATTGAATATTATAATAAAAATCATCATTAACCTTAATTTTCTTTCCTATATCTTTTAAAGACACATCAATTGACTGTAAATAATTAACAGCAGCATCTACACGTCTTTTTATATCACGAACATCTCGTTTTTCTGTAATCAACCATTCTGTAAACTCTCGTAAAGCACCTTCTCCTGCTTTATTGATACATACATAATCCGATAATTGCTTTACTTCCCTAACCGCATCGGCCGGACAACCAACTATACCACCTGCGTCCTTAATAGGCTGCATACAATTAATATCAATAATATCATCACCAAAGTATGCACAATGTGATAGGTTATTATCTCCGACAATGTCCATAAGCGTCCTCTGTTTATCTGTTTTTCCCTGATAAACTTCTGTTATTCCCAGCTCTTTGCACCTATTTTGAACAATTGAGCTTGTCCTGGCAGTTATAATAACAGGCTTAATACCAGCCGGTTTCAATATATAATTCACAACATAACCATCCTTAATCGAAAAAGCCTTCATAGCTTCCCCATTTGGTCCCATATATATTTTCCCGTCTGTCAACGTTCCATCAACATCCATTATTAAATATTTAATCATCACAGCCTCCAATAATGGTATCCTAATTTATTCAGCAATTAATTTTTGAACTTCTCTAGCTTTATTTTCTTCAAGTTCAGGCATAATTTTACATGTTTCCCATTTAATCTTAGGTATCAATAAAGTTCCAGAGGAAAGCATAACATTTAATAAGCACGGCTCATTATCTATTAACCAATCCTTATAATCATCAAGTTTTTTATAATTCTCAACTTTTGCAGCCTTAATTCCATAGGCATTTGCAACTTTAACGAAATCAGGCACCGTATAACCACTATTTTCAGTTGTAATAAAATACCTATCATCATATGATCCATGCTGAATCTCACTTATTTTTCCAAGTTCCTGATTATTAACAACTATTATTTTTATAGGCAAATTTTCCCTACGAACTGCCTCAAGTTCCTGAATATTCATTTGTAAACCACCATCACCGGTAATACAATAAGTGATACCATTTTTATTACTTATTGATGTTCCTATAGCATATGGCAATCCAACTCCCATTGCACCATAACTTCCACCAATAATGATTCTGCCTTTTGTGCCTCTTAAACATAAGGATTGTGCAGCCCAGCAGACAGTTTGTCCAATATCAACTGTAACAACAGGATCAACCGGAAGCAATTCTGATATCTTATTCATCAGTCTATTACCCTCTGTATCATCATATCCATCCAGAAGTTTTTTAGCTTTCATACAATTATTCCACCAACCTGAATAATCAGATATTTCTTCTGCTAACAATTGTTCCATAAAGTACTTTGCATCCAGGTTATATTTTTCTTCATCAGACTTTATTTGCCTTGCCAATTCATACTGATCCACATCACAACGTATTAATTTTGCTTTTGAAGCAAATAGTTCTTTCATATGTCCTATTTGTCTCAATCCCAAACGTGCCCCAACAGAAATCACAAGATCTGCTTCATTCAGCATCATGTTAGAAATCCTATTACCATATGTACCGATAAATCCAAATCTATATTCATCCTGAATCATATCAACAGTATTCATCGTTGTTAAAACCGGAATATGTGTTTTCTTTATAAACTCATAAATTAAATCTGAAGCACCCGCTGCTCTGGCTCCGTTACCTACAATTAATACAGGTTTTTTGGATGTCATATGGAAAATCAATCACAACACCTCCCTTTCTTCCAGTTGTAGCCAAATTATATGCTCTTGAAACTATATCCGGAAACGACTCTGCACTATTTGGCGACACAGAATATTTAGTTATATGCTTTGTCATAGAAACTATTTCCATTTCCTGAAAACCATTTTGTCTAACTCCGGAATATCCTCTTTGTTCATTTGTTGGAACATTTCCACTAATTCCTAAAAGCGGTATTCCGTCAAACCACGCATCTGCCAATCCTCCGAATGCATTAACTGCCCCCGGTCCGGAAGTTGTAAAATACACTCCAAGTTTTCCACTAGCTCTGGCAAACCCATCGGCAGCATAAGCACAGCCCTGCTCATTGTAACAAACATGCACTTTTATTTCATTTTTCCTCGCATATAAAGCATCCATGAAAGGAACTATATATCCACCTGAATAGCCAAAAACATCAGTAATGCCTTTTTTTATAAGAAAATCAACTAGATATTCTGAACACTTCATTATTTATTTCCTTCCTTATAAATTTCATATGCCCTATCTAAAATTGAAAAATCTGTTTTAGAATATCCTGTTCCATATCTTGTCCTTTGTTGTGACGATAACGTTTCAACAATATCGTACATTTCATTAGCTGTACACGTATATTCCTTTTTCAAGTGATAAACATTATCAACATGTGCATGTTTTGTACCACAAACATACATAGGCAGATCATAACCCCAGTTAAGATTCTTTAATTCCGGTGTTATATATCTATCAATCGTTTCAAGCAATTTCTGAATATCATATTTTCCATTACAATGCTTGTTTATATAATATGCCAGTAATTCTGTCTTTGCATTTCCAGCGCCACGTCCCATACCATATAAAGAACCATCGACAATAATATCTCTTCCAGTTTCTTCCGATAATTCTATCATTCTCTCTGCCAGCGCACATGATAAACCTAAATTATCATGCGAATGCAGTCCAATTTTAATATCCTTATCTAGTAATCTATCTACTTGCTTAAAAATATGAACCAAATCAATCATATCCATTGCACCAAATGTATCCACAATTGAAAAAGAGGCAGGTTTTACAGCATTCACTTTTTTGATTAATTCTTCACGCGCCTCATCTGTATAACTTATTGAATCCATCGGATTGAATTGAACAAAATATCCTTTATTTTTCGCACCTTTGCAAAATTCCAGAGATTCATCAATTTCATGTTGTGCAAAAGAAATTCGCAGCCATTTAAAAGATTTCCCATTATAATCATCCAAGTTTTCCAATGAATACCTGCTATTATCACAAAATCCCAAAAACTGTGTATTTCTTCTATCATCCGGTAAATATTTAATAACATCACCCGAATCCTTGTACACAAGACTCTCCCCTGTTACATTTTTCTGAAGGAAACCAGTTTCGACATAATCTATACCAGCTTCTGCCAATCCCTTCATTATACCTTTCACAAATTCAGGGGCAAAATTCTTATTAAATAGATAGCCACCGTCTCTAATTGTACAATCAGTTATTTGAACACTCATTTTTTAATATCTCCTTATATATCGCATTGCAAATTTCAAAATCCTCCGGATAATCAATATCCATAGCCTCAATCTTATCAACTTCCTTTATATATGGATGAGATCCCAATCTTCTATTATGTTTAATAAATGATTCTTTTGTAAAAACATATGCTATAGAGGTTTCTCCATATATCAACGGAAGATCCTGTGTTCTTGGAAAATGATCCGGATCAAAATTTATAGGCTTGTTATCTTCCCACATAAACGTTCTTATTGCCTCAGCACAAAACGCTGAATCGTATTCTCCACTAGCAACTTTTGCAACACAATCCTCTATAGTCGACACATTTGCAAACGGAGATGTAGTATGTGCGTTTACATAAATATCTGCATCAACAGAATTCATAAATTCCTTTATGAAATCATTGGCATTAATATTATCGCCATCTAAATACTCCGGTCTCTTCAAATATTTCACTCCTGGTAAAATATAATCTTTCACTGCATCATCAGAGCAATAAATATACACTTCATCAATATTTTTTGCTTCTAAGCAAGCTTTCTGAATAAAATGCATTAAAGGTGTACCATCAAAAAAAGGTTTTATATTTTTTCCTGGTACCCTTTTTGAACCTAATTTAATTGGAATCAAAGCTACTGTTTTCATTTGTACGTTCCTTCTTTCTTTTATAAATCGACTTATCTTACATACATTATTTAATTATCATAAATTAATTTAAATTTTTATTATAATCACATCATTTAAATTATTTATATTTTTTTATATATTTTAATAACTTTAATAATAATGACATATAGTATTTTTTGTATGTACATATTATTAAAATTAAAATTACAATTTGTAGTAAATAGATATGACTTGGTGACATTGCACAAATTAACTGAATTATCAGAAGCCAATACACCAATATTGATTTTTTCCAATCAATTGACATCTTTATATATTTTGCTGAAACAATTAATCTTATTAACCATGATATAAAATATGCTATAGCTGTTGATATAGCAGCTCCTAAAATTCCAATTCTGCCTATTAAAAGAGTATTCAAAACAATATTTACACCTGCACTTACAAATGTAGAATATGCACAAGTCTTTGTATCCTTTACCGCCGAAAAAATACCTCCTAAATATCCAGCCATAGCGCTAAATAAAGTAGCATACAAAAGAACAGGAACATAATACCATGCTTGATAAAATTTATTTGCATACAATATTTTAGAAAGGAAAATATTAAAAATCATAATAATTGAAGTAATCAAAACCATTCCTGCATTATATAACTCATATGTTTTCGTAAAAAAACCATCTGTATCTTTCTCGTCAAAATCTACTACAGCGGATATTGACCATGCCTGTGTAAATATGGTCTGAAAAACCCCTAATATTGTCGGGATTTTATAAGCAACGGAATAAATTCCATTTTGACTTACACCGCAAATTCCTGTAACAAAATACTTATCAAGACTTGAATTAATCCACCACGCCATCCCTGTAAATACAGTTGGTATACAATAAGATAACATTTGTTTATTTAATTCATTTTTCTGTAAACTTTTAAGCCTTATTCCCGTAAAAATATTTTCATTAAATTGCATAAACAGAGTTGATACTAATAACCCTAAAAATAAAGCAAAATAATAACCACAAAATCCCCACTTCATTATTACAATAAAAAATATATCTGCAGTTAACATAACTACTGTATTAATCAAACTTGCAATAATCATTATAGGAATACGATCTATTGCTCTCAAATAGTTTTGCGAAATACTATATATTAAATTAAATATAAATCCAACAAACATCCAAGGAAAATATATTCTATACTCGCTCATCATGGGGATAAAACTTAAAACAACTCCAAATAGTGCCAAAATCAGAGCACCCTTTTTCGCCACCAATATACCATATGCCAAATAATCCTTACTATTCTTTTCCTCAAGCGTAAATCTCATAATTCCTTCAGCAATATTAAGTGAAAAAATTGGAATTATTATATTTATTGTAGTCGCTACTAAATCTATAATTCCATATTCCTGTGTATTTAAATAGCTTGTATATAATGGAACAAGTAAAAAAGATAATATTTTTTGTCCAAACGAACTTATTGTAAATAATTTTACATTATTAGATAAATATGAATACTTTTTTTTCATTTTCAATTTTCCTTCCTACAATAATATACTTATCTAGTATTTTGAAAATAATCATCTAGCATTTCATATATTTCCGATTCTTCTTTAGGCAACATAAATTTATCAGGTTCTTTATATGATTGTTTAAATTTTTCGTATTTATCAATAGTTTTTTCATTTACGCGTCTATAACCATTGATTGGTTTTATTATATCTAAGAATAATCTAGCCAAAAGCATCTTAGGTCCTTCATAATCATACAAAAATTTATCTGACATCATGGTTCCACAAGCTATACTTAACTGTAACAAATCAGATTTTTTTGATATTATTCTATTCCATAAAATAAGTTCCCAAGGCGCATTATTATTTTTAATAACTGGAATTAATCCCTCAAATCTATTAACTTTTGTTCGTGGATGTAACTTTATTGCAAAATGTACATTACTATATTTTGAAATAATTTTTTTGTAAAAAATATAATCTTCATTATTTGGAATTAGTCCATCTTCAAAATGACTTTCTTCCATGATTAAACACTCTATATTATCTAATTCATTTTCATTTTTATAATCAAAAACATAATTTATCGTTTTTAACAACTTATAATCGCCTATTTTAATTGCAGGAAGTTTTTTTATATCAACAGAACAATCATTTGGAAATTTCATATACTCGGGACATCCCGTCCACCAAGTTTTTATATTATAATACTGTTTTTCGATTCCTAACCATCTATAAATATGACTCCACTTGTATTGTTCTGGTTTATAAACCTCATATCCTCCCGGTCCATCTTCAACACAATGAAATTCAAAATTTTCCTGCGATTTATTAAGATTAAACAATACTTGAGAAATCACCTCCTCAATGTTAAAGGAAATCACTTTATCATATATATTTTTTTTAAAAATATCCCTATATTTTTTCCCATAAATATAATGTAAAACTTTTATAGATTTATATTCATTTACATTAAAATAAAATACATTATCAAATTCGTTTGTATTTTCCAATCTCCTTATAAATTCCATATTATTAAACATATCATGTACTAAATATAAATCAGCTTTTCCATAAAATTCAGGTATTTCTTTTTTTATTTGAAACATTCTCATTATTTGAACGTAGGTACTACATACAAACGCTATCTTATTCTTTTTATTACACATTTTTATCCATCACTTCTATAATTATTAAATTTTATTGCATTACCATATTATTTTGTTTATCGTAAATTGCCATTGGAATCAGGATATAGCAACAATTACACAAAAAATAACTATATATATTATCTGTCAAATACAAGATTATTGCATATATTGTTAATAACAAATAAATCTCTGCAACTAAAAAACCTTGTTTTTTATACAAAATTTTTGTTTTAAAAATCAAAATATATATTAGCCATATAAAAAAAGGAATCATTCCAATTTCAACATATTTTTTAAACAAATCGCTATGCATACCTGATAACACAATAAGACCATTGTTTATTAAACCATTTTTTCCATGTAACAAAAAAGTCTCTTTATCAACATAACCAATACCTAGCCCCCAAAATCCGATGCTGAATTTGGTTTTATTTGCCCAATATTGCCACGTATCTAAACGATGATTGAAATTTATATTATATTGCATAGCAATCGTATTTAATCTGTGATCATATATAATTGCAATAAATAAAAAACAAATCAAAATAGCAATAATACCCGGAACTATATATTTACGACTTGTAGTTTTGGAATATCTATCAAATAGATAATAAAACAATGCAACAACTAATATTGCAAGTAATTCTATTCTTTTGTAACCCAAAAAAATATATATAAATGAGATTACAATCTTCAAATTCAAATTACTTATATTACATTTTTTTCCAAAAACCAAAAAAAATATAAGAAAAAATCCTAATGCAAATGTTAAATCATGAACTTCTAGATAATTATTTACATTAACCAAATCTTGAAAGAAAAAACACTTCTAATAATGTTCATTATTCCACACTTAATTATTCCCCTAAATATACCCAAAAAAGAATATGACAAAATCATTGATATCCATAATAAATCTAAACAACGAATACCAAATATCCTATATGCTCTATATATAAAAAAACCCGTAATTATCAAAAAAATAGTATTAGAAAACAACCTTGAGTAATATTCAATTTCCCCTCCAATTCCAGATGGACTAGATACAAACCAAATAATAATAGTATAAAAACACATGACTATTATTGGAACAACAAATAATCTCAAGTGTAATTTAGCCAATATCCTATTACCGTCTTCTTTTTTATAATTATAAGACCATATTATCCATAAGCATGCCAATGTATATGTCCAATATGTGCTTATTGTAAATGGGTATAATTTAGATACACCACATAAAAGTGCAAATATAACAAATACACATTCTTTAGGCTTTATCCTTATTGACTTCATTATTTTTTTCCACCTTTAACTTCAACGTTTTATAAAATTCATTATACATATTTGTTATCGAATAATTTGTTGCTTCTAATTCAGCGTATCTTCCCATTGCCTTTCTCTTATCTTTATTTTCAATTAGGTCTTTTATTTGTTTCGCTAAACTATATTGTAAATTTGCGTCTTTCTCAACAATTATAGAACACTTTTTTCCAGCATATTCTGGCATTCCACCAGAATTTGTTATTATTATTGGCAATCCTGCTGCCATATTTTCAACACATGCCAACGGAGCAGCTTCCTCTATTATAGTCGGAATAACAGCTATATCTGCAATATTTTGATATTTATACAGTTCATTGTTCTTTATATATCCAAGTTGAATTATATTATTTGATGATTTTTCTATTAATTCTTTTACTTTTTTTTCATATACAGTCATACCATTAAGCGCAAATTTAGCAGCTCCTATTAATAATAAAACTACATTATCATTATTTATAATATTTATGGCTTCTATTAATTCACTTATACCCTTTTCTGGAATAATCCTACCTACATATAGTATAATGAATGCCTCATTATTAATTCCTAATTCATTTCTTATTACTGTTTTTTTTTTTTCGGATAGTTTTTTATTAAATTTATCAATATCTATTCCATTTTTAACAACAGACACATCTATATAAGGATGACTACAGTTATTTATCCATTCATCACCTACAAATTTGCTAACTGGCAAAAGTTCTGAAAAAAAGTAATTTGTTTTTTTATTTGGATCTCCAATCCAATGCAAATGGCTTACTACCTTGTTTCTGTCTATATTCTTAAATAGATAAGGTAACATATATGTTAAACCATCCTCATATACTATCAAATCAAATCTATTGTTATTTTTTTCAAGCCATTTCTTTACCTTAATCATTCTAGGATATGCTGGTATATAAATTCCAATAATTTTTTTAATGATTCTAAAACAATAAAACCACATTTTATCAATTGCAGTTTTATTAAAATATATAAAATTGGTAAATTTATAATTGTTCTTTATAATATCTTTCGACTCAGTTGCAAGAACTGTAATATTTAAGCACTCCCTTTTCTCATTTTCAACGCATAAATTCTCAACAACTTGTTCTAACGCCCCTCCTTTTATTGCTGGAATCGGATAATCAAATGGGGCCACTATACAAATATTAATCATATTATTGTCACCTCTTATATCTAATAATCATAAAAAAATATATTAAAAAAAAGTGTTTTTTTAATATTAGTCTTTGTAAAATCCTCAATTTTCTATTATTAATTACCTTTTTTTCATTTAAAACAATAATGATTTCTCTATTTAAACATATTTTTTTTATTTCATTAATTTTTTTTATAAAAGACAAATGATCATAAAATGCTATATGCTTAAAAGAAACCAACAAATTAATAACAAAATTATTATATGCCCTCATACACGCTATATTATCCAATTCAGCACATTGTATTATTTCTTCCATCTTTCTATACAACACAACAGCTCTATATGGTCTTTGCGGATTAAAACTGTTAGTCAATGAACTTCCATTATCACAATAAAAATACAAATTATCATTCCAAAAACCAACTTTTGGCTTATTGATTAACAAATTTGCTGAAAACAAATAATCTTTACTTAAACATATCCTTTCAGATTCAAAATAAAGATTTTTATCATTTAAAAAATTTTTTCTATATATCGCCTTCCATGCAGGTCCAATTTCATATCTATCTGATTTTAATGGTTCTCCCAAACTTAAACCAGCTAATTCTTTGTATTCTGGCATATTTTTCGGAAAAAAATCATGTCCTAATACAATTTTTCCTTGTTTATCAATATTTCTTCCAAAAAAGGCTACATCTAATTTTCGCTTTTTCATAAAATCTATCAAATCATATAAACTATTCTTTTTAATATAATCATCAGAATCTACAAATAATATATAATCTCCTCTAGCTCTATCCATACCATAATTTCTTGTCAACCCTAATCCTTCATTTTTTTTATGATAGACATATATATTATTGTATTTTTTTTGATATATATCACTGATTTTTCCAGAATTATCGGTGGATCCATCATCTATAATTAATATTTCAGTTTCTACTTTTTCCTGCTCTAATAAAGACTCTAAACATCTATCTAAATATTTTTCAACATTATATACTGGAACAATAATAGATATATCCATTTATGCCCACCTATTAACCCTTCCATATATTTTTTTTATAAACGGTCTAGCTATAAAATAGCACAATAACCCTACTCTAGTTTTTTTTCTAGCATTGATATCAGTTAAAACAATTATTCCATATTTTTTTATTATTTTTTTTATCTTTTTGATTTGAATATTATATTTTTCCTGTTTTGGACAGTTTAAATATAATCTTAAAGCAGCAACAACATAATAAGACATTGCAGATTTTACAATAATATTGTTATTACTATAATGATCAAAAATCTCTTCAGCTATAATCAAAATATCAAAATTACGAGCATCAAACTTTTGTGTTGTAATACTTCCATTTCTATGGAAATATGCATATATTTTCGCATTACTATACACAATTGTTTTAGCTTTTTCAAATATCTTATACATAATAGCACTATCTTCATAAAGCATTCCAACCGGAAAAATAACATCCTCAAAAAATCTTCTTCTATACATTTTGCTCCAAGCAGATACCAAGAATTTTTTTTGATACAATAAATTATTTATTGCACTATCCGAATCTAATACTTCTAAATATGTAGACATACTAAATTGTATATCAGTATCATCAAAGCAATGAACACAATTGCAAATACTAATATCTGCATTATTGTTTTTTATTAATGAATATAATGTTTCAATATATTTACATGAAACAATATCATCACTATCAACAAATGTAATAAACTCACCTTTAGTCACTTCAATTCCACAATTTCTTGCATCAGATAATCCTCCGTTATCCTTATGTATAACTTTCACTCTAGAATCTTCTTTAGCATAAAAATCACACATTTCTCCACTATTATCCGTAGCTCCATCATCAACCAATATAATTTCTATATTGCTATATGTCTGTTTCATTACACTTCTTACGCATGCATCTAAATACGTTTCTACATTATAAACGGGAATTACAACACTTATAAGTTCATTCATAAAAAACACTCCTACATTTAGTTCAAAACTAATCACACAATTAATGAAAAAACACTTTCATATATTTTGAGCATATTTCATCCCATGTATATTTACTTAACACACGTGCTTTGGCTTTTGTTCCTATTTCATCTATTTGACATTTTTTTAACACTTCAACTTGATTTATTAACTTTGCCAACTCCCCTAGCTCTTTACTCCAATATAAAGCACAATCCTCTGCCACCTCCCTATTAAATCCAATATCAACGAGCAAGTTCAAATCAGTACTTCCAAGAGCCTCTATAAGGCTCGGATTAGTGCCACCAACAGTGTGTCCATGAAAATATGCATACGCATTCTCTCGAATCTTCTTCAGTAATTCTTGATCATAAACTGTACCTACAAATTTAATTCTTGGATCGCGCCTAAAATGTAACTTGTTTTCCAGTTCATTTAAAAACTTATCATTCACATTTGTTATAAGTGCAAAATCTTTCTTTGATTTAGATTTCATAAATTCTCTAATCATAATTTCAAATGAGTTTTCCGGCACAAATCTTCCTACAACCAAATAATAATTTTTCTTGCTTAGTCCTTTTTCTTTGTACCAGTTCACAAGTTTTTCATCATCATCAGATAATTTACTAGGTGTCAAATCAGCTCCATATGCAATAAATGTCGTATTAGGATTTTTACCATTTATGCCTTTGCCATCATATTGTTCATGAATATATTTTTCTATATTCACTGAATCACAAATAGCAAGATCACAATATTTAACCATCATCTGCTCAGATGCTTTCCAATATTTTCTTATAGGTTTGCTCCACTTTGCTCTCATCCACTCATGTCCATCTGGATTAAGATACACTTTCCCACCAAGCTTATGTATTTCCTTATAAAAATGTTTTGCAAATGGTCCAATTCTACATGCCATGATATAAACTATTGGTTTTTCTATATTATTCTTCTTTATATATTTGCAACATTCTCTTAAAGCAGCAACATCATAATAAATAGCCTGTGCCGCTCCAATTTGTGGAATATGAATTTTAAAACATCTCGCATTATGAAATTCAAATTCTGTATCAGATATTCTTTTAACATTATCCAATTTTGTTTCATCCATATAGCCATCACCATTTGCCTTACATGCTACGTGATATTTTATATTTGGATTGTTCTGATGATATTCTGTCAATTTGTATACAAAAGTCTCATATCCACCATACGCACCAAGACTTTTTGCTCCAACTAAGAAGACATTTTGCACGTTACTCATTTTGTCCTTACATCGCTCCTTCATTTTTCAACACACCAACTATAGTTTGAAAAATAATTTTCAAATCCCCCTTCACACTCCACTCCCCAATATACTGGGTATCCAGCTTCACAACCTCTTCAAAGTCCGTGATATTGCTCCTGCCGCTCACCTGCCACAGTCCGGTCAGTCCCGGTCGAAATGACATTCTGGCTCTGTGGTGTGGTTCATACTTCTCCCACTCATCGAGTGTTGGTGGTCGTGTTCCCACCAGACTCATATCTCCTTTTAGGATGTTCCAAAACTGTGGCAGCTCATCTATGGATGTCTTCCTGATAAACTGTCCTATGCCGGTTTTCTTTGTTCCATCCGGCAGTATTTTGTTTCCTATGATTCTCGGGTCGAAGTCCATCTTAAACATCATTCCGTCGCTCACTTTGTTTTGTGCCATGAGCTCCTTCTTTCGCTCCTCGGCATCCATGTACATGCTTCTGAATTTGTACATCTTGAACTTTCTTCCATTTCTGCCGATTCGCTCCTGTGCGAAGAAAATCGGTCCCGGTGATGCTATATAGATTGCCGGTCCCACAAATATCGTCACTATCAAGGTGATGATGCATCCAACCAGCCCTCCGATTATGTCCATGCCTCTTTTTGCAAGAAGCTGTGTGGTGCTGGCATAGTTCATGCTGGCTGTGATGACTGTGTAGTCACCTATTTTTTCTATCTGATTAAAGCTGCCTGCCATGACCTTGTTTTTGGTGATGCCTCTGTGAACAGCTATTCCCATCTCCAGGAATATGTCTGCCATTTCGTAGGGATATTCGCTCTCCGCACACGGTGGGATAAGCACCTCGTCAACCCATTCCTCACAGGCGTAGTCCACTATCCCGTCATGGTTTGCTACGATTGGTATTTCGCATATTGTTTTACCCTTCAGGTCGGTATCTGTTGCCGCTGCTACAATCTGTGTGTATCCAAAGCCATTTTTCTTTAGTCCGTGAAGTGTCTCCTCAAGGAGCTTTTCCGGTGCTATGACAAAGAGTGATTTTTTCGATGAAGCAAAGCTTCTTTTTTTGATAATTTTCTTTAACACCACTCTGCCTAAGTACGATACGAGAATATATATTGGAATCATGATATAGTAAGACATACGCGAATATATCTCGCCCATCTGTGTGGTGAACAGGAAGAAGGTTGTTAATATTTCTACAAGCACCACATGCTTACATGTAGCTATGAGCTCATCGAGATAGCCGCGCTTCAATACATTTTTGAAGGCATCGGATACTATTTCCACGAAGAAATCTATGAGCAGAAATGCTGCTGCCAATATCCTGTAGTCCTTATCTGTGTATGGATTGCCAGGTCCAAAGCGCCATATGTATGAAACTATGAATGCTATCTGCATGCACAGGACATCCATGAGCATAAAGTCTATATGCTTGGTCCAGCCTCTTCCTTTCTTTCTGTACATTTTTTCTATGTCTCCCTGTATTTCCTGATTACCCTATTTCCAGTTCATCCCTATGCTGTCAAGCCTTGCTATGCGCTCTGTGTCGAGCACCATGCCGCTGGCCTTCGGGTTTTTTCTTTTACATCTGATATTTGATATCCAGCGCCCCAGCTTCACTCCGTCTGTGGAATATGATACCGGCACGTCCAGATTGCCGTTTTTCTCGTAATATGTTTTTGCAAGCTCAAACTTTCTGTTCCACTGTATAGTGGTCTTGCTTTCTGACCTGTAGCCTATGCTCTGCAGGCGCTTTAGCTGCTCGTCTGTCATTGAGTGGCTATTGGTCTGGTTTGACAGCCACCGGCCAAGCGGTATGCCGTCTGCTGTGACGTACTTTGCAGGTACTTCGAGGTTTCCATGCTCCTTGTAGTAGGCCTTGGCTGCGCTGTAGTACTCTTCCCACTTCTGCTTGTTGTGATCCCATATCATGCCAAGCTCCTCGAGTGCTTTTCTCTGCTCATCGGTGAGTGCCTGCTCTATGCCATACTTTTTCACCTTGAAGCGCATGTTGTTGATCCATGAGCCGAGCCTAAAGCCTGTAGGCGATACGTATTTGGCTTTGATGTCCAGATTGCCGTAGGTATTGCGGTAGCTTTTCAGCTCTTCAAATACCTCCTGCCAGCTTGAGTCCGTAACATCCCATATCATGCCTATGTCGTTTAGCTTTTGTATCTTTTCCCAGGTGAGGTTTCCGGATATATTGCCCGACTTCACTCGCCTCTGGGTGTTTATCCATGCTCCCAGTGTGAGTCCTGACTCAGTGACATAGCTCTTTGGTATCTTGAGATTTCCATTTTCCTCATACCATTGCTTGGCAGCCTCATAGTATGTGTCCCACGCGCTTCCCAGATTTTCCTGCAGGCGCATGAATATCTCCCTGCTGTCCTTGGTCTCATCTATGATGCGGAATCTGTCGTCAAAATGCTCTCTTTTCGAATGAGTGTCAGGATACAGCAAAAATGCTTCCTGCATCTCGTTTTTCAGGCAGTCTATACAGTAGAGGCTGTCAAAGTTGTTGACCAGGTCAAATATGACCGGCTGGGTTTTGCTTCCTGCTGACAGTGCTCTGCCTATCTGCTGCAGATAGATGATTGGTGACACCGTAGGGCGAAGCAGTATTACTCCGTCCACGTCGTCCACATGTATGCCCTCGTTTAGCATGTCTATGCAGTAGAGGAGCTTTAAGTGGCTTCCTGTGTCCTTTTTGAATTCGGCAAACGCTTTGCTGGTCGATGCTTCGTTGTAGTACGCTGTATATATGTGTGGCTTTTTGTCCACCTTACTAAACCAATCGCCTGCCTGCTCCTTCATCTCATCCATATGCTCTCTGCCCGAGCAGAATACTATGTATTTGCCATCAGGCTTTGTCATCTGTCTGGCAAAGACCTCTGTAAGGCCGTCTGCTTGCTCGAGTGCACGCTTTAGCTGCTCTAGGAGCTTTTCATTTTCCGATACAAGTCCCGGGTTTGATAAGCCCTCGATTCGTTTTTTCAGTTGCTCGAGCTCTTTCTTGTATGAATACATGGCTATGACATATTTAGGCTCCGGAAGTATTTCCCTCACGATTGCTTCTCCGAGTGTCATCTCTGAGGCTATGTTGCCCTCAAAGAGCTCCTCTGCCATATTGCGCTGGTTGTCCAGATACCGTATGTTTGTCGCTGAGAGCCCCAGGCGCTTTGCGTTCGGATATGCTTCCAGAAGCTTTTTGACACTCTTGCCCCATTCTGCCGCTCCACAGCGGTGGAACTCATCGAGTATGATATAGTCAGGGTGCAGGGTGTCTATGTTGTCCTCATGCTTCATGAGTCTGCTGTACGACATGTATTCTATGTTTGAGAACTGTGTGTCTATGTTCTCAAGCTGTGTCTTGTAGATGTACTCACTTGGCGATAGCCATAGAAAGTGTTTGTGTGGATGCTGCTCCACGAGCTTGAAGGCTATCATCGACTTGCCCGTGCCGGTCGGATGGATGACGGCTGCCATCTGCTTTTCCTCCAGCATGGTCTCGACTGCTCTGTATGCATCTTCGTTGTGCTTGAAAAGATGTATGCTCATTTGCTGCCTCCGGGTGAAACACTACATTAAAAGGGAGGTTGGATTTCGCAGATTATTACAATCTGCGAAATCCAACCTCCCTTATGTATAAAATGAGCATTTTATATAAATATGACCATTTTTCTGACCATTTATGGAATAACTATAGAATTGATTGCGGAGCGCTTGGTCTCCAGATTTGGATGCACATAGCGATTTAATGTAATATTTACATTGGAATGTCCAAGAATCTCACTTACACTCTTAGCGTCAGCCCCACTGCTTATACAGTTTGTGGCAAAGGTGTGGCGCAATGCATGAAAGTGAGTATTACCGATACCTGCTTCTCTTGAATAGATATGAAATCTATTCTGATAAGTGCGAGGATCCATAGGCTGATTTTCCTTTAGAAAATAAGAGTCACCTTTCATTGAAGTGTTATAATAATCTGACAGCTTGTCATATATAAAGTCCGGGATAGGAATCTCACGAAGTGAATTTGAAGTCTTTGGTGAATCTATATATAAAGAAGTCTTTCTCGTGGCTGTGTGGTTATTTTGTGATGAACCGAATGTGTGTACCGTATCTACCGGAAGTCTCTGCACTGTGCGATTGACATGCAGAGTGCGACTAATCATATCGATATCTTCCCATTTCAGGGCACAAATTTCTCCTAAACGCAGCCCCATAAAAAGGCACAATAAAATACCGAGCTTATAGATATCAAGCTCGGTAAGAAGATACTCGGTTAGCTTTTGCTGGTCTGTTGTATTGATTGTATTTATGTTGTTTGAGAATGTGACGGATGAACGTTTTGCCCTGTACGACAGATGAATTTCTCCGGTGTCATATGTGGCAGCTCCATATGCAAGGATTGAATTGAATATACAAAGTATGCTCTTTGTAACGCTCTCACCGGCTGTCTCAGGCAGTAGCTTAAGTATTTCATTGTGATTTAACTGATCTATGACACTTTCTCCCCAGTTTGGTTTGATATATTTGTTGTATATAGTAGAATACTTTTGAATGGTAGAGCACTTCCGGCTGGATGCTATACTTTCAAGCCATTTCTCAGCGACTTCTTTTACGGTGATAGCAGACTGCTTTGGGGCTATAGTTTGATTAAGTGAAGCTGCTTTTGCTGAAAGCAGCCTTTCTGTTACTTCCTTATAGCTGTGGCCGTATACCGATTTGCACTTTTTACTGCCGGCTGTGTCTACTATGTAGTAGCGGCCCTCCCAGCGTCCGTCGGCTCTCTTTCTGATGTTGGTTCCTCTTCTTGACATGTCTGTTTCCTCCTTAAAAAATATATATGTATATATAATTTATAGGAAGAAGAATATTAACTCCATATAATATCTTCAGTTTTATTTCTGACCACAATTTTGACCATCTAAAACTAAAAAATATATAAAATACATCCCAATATTTCCTTAAAAATGCAAAAAGATACAAAAAAAGACACAATAGTTGACATAAAACGACTTAAGTTTTATTATATATCTAGTGTTTTTAACCGAGGTGATTTTCGCAGATTGTAATAATCTGCGAATTTTTTATTACATTCTTTCTGATTAGGCATTAGCAAAAAAACACCTCCATTGCACTGCAATAGAGGTGTTTTCTTGTATCTTTACTCTTCAATCATCGAAAGACGTTCCTTAGCAATCTTAATGTCTTCATCTGACGAATTAAGCATTTGTTTTGCTGCAGCTACAGTACCATCATTTTTGAAGAAGGTCACCAATGTAGAAATTCGCTCTTCTCTTCGTCCTTGTTCAATTCCTTGTTCAATTCCTTGTTCGATTCCTTGTTCTTTTATTCCTTGACTGAGATTACACATAGATTTCAACAACTCCTTTCTGTCACCTTCCATTTTGATATCAAACTCATTCTCCAGCATATCGTTTTTTTCCTCAGCACTTAGTTCTGGCAGAAACAAAGCACCCAGAAACCGATGAAGTTCATGTTCTGTTTGCAAGTCCAATGTTTTAGCCAGTCTAATAATGACAACATTAACAATCTCATACATATCTTTCCATCGTGATATTCCTATAATATCATTCTTTGTTAGATATATCTTTTCCAGCATATTATCCTTTTCATTCATACAAATCCAAATCGAATATACTTTCTTGATATCATTATAATTCTGAGAATCAAACTCTCTGTCCAACTGCGATGAAACCTCTCTAATCGCATAATACAGACCTCTCATTTCAACATCATAATCTATTGGTTCAGACTTTTGTGCCTCAATATTGATTATTACCTTTGATAATCCATCTGATGTACGCACATAAAATAAGATATCAAAATATGCAACCCCTTCATTTCGAACTTTATTTTCAGAATTCATCCCCTTAATCTGCACTGAATTTGTAAATCCTGGCTCGACCGGTATTGTGCTTATATAAGGTTCTCCTTCTATAAGCTCCTCAACATCACATGGATTTAATCCCATATAATCCTTTACTGTACGCACTAAAATATTTGCTAGAAATGGTTTCTGTGCTAATAGCAATTTCGCTTCTGCATCATACTGAGCTTCAAATTGCGTTTCATCTATAATTGCTTTTTTGTCAGCCATTATATTCTCCTTTCTGTTCTCCCAGGCAGAAAGGTTATAGGTATTATTTTCTTCCTCCTCCCTAATACTCTTATATTTATAACCTATGACATATATATTATATAATAATAGCTCCATCCAATGCAATAGCCCAAATGTCATTAAAAAGAGAGCGGGCCGGCGAATGGGAAGTTCGCCGGCCCAGATTTACACTAGGAGCAAAGTTTATACTTTGCGGAGATAAAATATATTTATAGAAAACCAAATATTTGGTGATCTATCATTTTGTTTTGTGGCCATTCCTGTTGTCGCGGCCACGCTATAGTTCTGATTTACTTATACCGCTGCCAGCTGCTTTCCAAGCTCCTCGCAGGCTGTCTTTGCATCATCGTCCGGTGCATCCTGGCAGATAACACCCTCGCCGCCTACCACTGTAGCTCCGGCTGCTGTCATTCGCTCTACCCAGTCGCGCATCCACTCGCCATCGCCCCATCCGTATGAACCGAACAGACCGATTGTCTTGCCTGCCACGCAGCCCTCAAGCTCTGTGACAAACGGCTCCATCTCGCCCTCCTCAAGTACCTCTGCCCCCATTGCAGGGCATCCGAGTGCGAATGCTGTCTCTGATTTAAGCTCATCTATTGAAGCACTGCTTACGAATACGATTTCTGCTTCCTTTCCGGCATCTGTGACGCCCTTTGCCACTGCCTCTGCCATTGCTGCTGTATTGCCTGACTGTGACCAATAAACTACACTGATTTTGCTCATTTTAATTCCTCCTATACCGCAATCTGCTGCGGTTCTTCTTTATATATTTCCAGTATCAGCCTCATATCTATATCCTCGGCCAATAGCTGTATGACACTTTCCTTCGCCTTTTCAAAATCCTCAAACATCTTCTTTTTGAGTGGTACGTTGCGGTACACCTTCCAGTATCCTGAATACAGGCAGCCGCATCCGTTATGCTCTATAAAGCCTCTCACATCCTCTATCGGATATCCAAGCAAAAGCCCCATCTCATGCGGAAACTGCTTGTGTTCATCATTCAGATACGCTTCGTAGTGTTTTTTGAATCTAAGTAATATCTTGCCGAATGAAAAATCCTCATATCCCGCTTTCTTTAGTATGTCCAAAGCCTCTGAATTATTCAGATATGCTTCTAAGAGGCTCCTGCGGAATAAGAGGAAGGCGGTTTTCTCATTCCTTGCTGCGAGCCTGAAATGCGATATCCCGGAAGCTCTCAAAATCACTCTCATGGCACTCTCATCAGCGCTGTCTATCATGAGCATATTTGAAATTCTCGCTCCTGTAATTAGTGGGGCACACTGGAGGGCAAGCTGCATTTCCACGCTCTTTAAATCCATGCTCATAGCAATCTGAAATACTTCCTGGCACATTTTGGCTCCTTTCGTGTTAGTTATCTCTAACCTGAGTTAAATATATCTTACTTACACCTATATGTCAAGTATTTTTTGCCATTTTTACACTTTTTATTCTCAATTAATTGCAACAAAAAACACACTAAGAATCTTTAATTCTCAGTGTGCTTTCCTTATTGCCGTTCTTCTTTTTATACAATTCCTATAAAACCAGGCTTATGACACCTGCACTCTATACATATTTTTGCGGTCAATCGCTCCAATCTCTTCGAGCGTATTGATCATCCGATACACCGTAGCAGTCCCGATAGAGCGGTCTATCTTCGATGCCCGGTAATAAATCTCTTTGCAGCTTCCGCACTCGCCCTCGAGGATTACATCAAGTAAAATAAGTCTCTGCTTTGTAATCCTGCATCCGCTGTCCTTTAGCTTGCCAACGATTACCTCTTTTTGCTCTATTGCTTCTTTCGACATACATCCTCCTATCGTTACCGATGCCGGCAGATGCAGCTTAAGCGGCAGATGAGGTCTTTCCATGAAATGCCCATCCTGTGCTTCATACACACCATGCCGTGGATTAATGACAGCCTTTGCAATGGCTGCAGTCCATTCCACACTGCAGGCTCTTGCCTGCTTTCTTTGATTTGATTATTGTCCTGATTACAAGTGCAACTATCACTACGAGAATTGCAATTACAATGATATCAGCCAGCATGTCATCATCTCCTATTCACTACAAATGCTACTAAATATACTACTGCATTATTTCTTTTCCTTGAAAAATCCTATTATTATCTTTACGGCAAGCCCCAGCAGGCACAGAAGAACTATGACTGCTATGAGGTCTGCTGTGTTAAATTCCAAATTGATTCTCATTTAAACGCCTATTACACGTTTGATGCCGCAAATGAAGTGCTCTTTGCTGTTGCCTTATTAGGGTCTTTTCTGAACAATAAGTATAATACACCTGCAAGGAGTACAAATGCAACTACTGTCCAGAAGTTGAAGGCTACCTCACCTATGCAAAGTCCCACAATCTGGTAGAACATAAGTGTTACACAGTAAGCTGATACATTCTGGAAAATGATTGTAAACCAGAAGAACTTACGGTTGTTAAGCTCTTTTGCTGTTGTTGAGATAGCTGCAAGACATGGTGAGTCAAACAGGTTGAACAGCAAGAATGATACTGCTACCATTGTTGTTGGGAAGAATGCTGCAAACTGATCATGCATGCTTACTGCATACTCTTCTACCTCTCCAAGTCCTGCGAGTACACCCATTGTTGAAACGATACCCTCTTTTGCCACAAAGCCTGAGAGTGATGATGCAACTGCCTGCCATGTATTGAATCCAAGTGGTGCAAAGATAACTGCGATTGCAGATCCGATTACTGCGAGTAAGCTGTTTTCTTTGTCAACAAGTCCGAATGCGCCATCCTGGATGCCGAAGCTTGAAAGGAACCACATAACTGCACAGCAGAGGAAAAGGATTGTTCCGGCCTTCTTAATGAATGCCCATACTCTCTCCCATACGTGTAACAGCACCCCCTTTACTGAAGGGATATGATACTGTGGGAGCTCCATTACGAACGGTGCAGGTTCTCCTGCAAATGCTCTTGTCTTCTTTAAAATGATACAGTAGATGATTGTGAGGCCGATTCCTGCAAAGTACATAAGAGGTGCCATCCACCAGCAGCCGTCACCCATGATAAAGCCTGCGATAAGTGCGATAACAGGAAGCTTTGCTCCACATGGGATATTTGTTACTGTCATCATTGTCATACGACGGTCTTTTTCGTTCTCGATAGTACGTGTTGCCATGATTCCGGGTACACCACATCCTGATCCGATGAGGAATGGGATGAAGGACTTTCCTGAGAGACCGAATCTACGGAAGATTCTGTCCATGATGAAAGCTACTCGTGCCATGTATCCGCAGTCCTCAAGGATTGAGAGGAATAAGAATACGATAGCCATCTGTGGTGCAAATCCGATAGGTGCACCAAGACCTCCGATGATACCGTCAACTACAAGTGATACGAGCCATTCAGAGCAGCCTACATTTTCCATGAATGTCTGTACTGCCGGCTGAATCCACTCACCAAAGAGTGTGTCGTTTGTCCAATCTGTTACAATTCCACCAAGTGATGATACTGCAACATAATATACAGCCCACATAATGAGTGCGAAAATAGGCAGTGCCAAAAATCTGTTTGTAACAATCTTATCAATTTTGTCTGATACTGTCTCTTTTCCGGCGCGTGCCTTCTTTACACATGAGCCGATGATTGAAGATATGTACTGATATCTCTCGTTTGTGATGATACTCTCTGTGTCATCATCGTATTTGTCCTCGAGAGCTTTAATCTCTGCGTCTACGTTTGGAGCACTCTTTAATACCTCAGAAATCTTTGAGTCACGCTCTAAAAGCTTGATTGCAAAGAATCTCTTCTGATTCTCTGCTACTGCAAGACCAAGCTTATCCTCGATGCCTGCGATTGTGCTCTCCACATCATCTGCGAAGTGATGCACCCTCTGAACGGATTTACCTGACTTTGCAATCTGGATTGCCTTCTCTGCAGTCTCCTTGATTCCTGTCTTCTTTAAAGCTGAAATCTCAACAACCTCACAGCCAAGCTTCTCTCCAAGTGCTTTGATATTGATTTTATCTCCGTTTTTTCTTACAATGTCCATCATATTGACAGCCATAAGCACCGGAATACCAAGCTCGATAATCTGTGTTGTCAGATACAGATTACGCTCGATATTTGTTCCGTCCACGATATTGATAATCGCATCAGGCTGCTCTCCGATTAAGTAATTTCTTGCAACAACCTCCTCGAGAGTATATGGAGAAAGTGAGTAGATACCCGGTAAATCCACCAGGTCTACATCCTTGTGACCGATAAGCTTTCCCTCTTTTTTCTCAACTGTAACACCAGGCCAGTTACCAACATACTGATTGGCACCTGTTAAGGCATTGAACAGTGTTGTTTTTCCGCAGTTCGGGTTTCCTGCGAGAGCAATTTTTACTGTCATGTTTTAATCTCCTTATTTTTGTTTGCTCATTCTGCCTATAGTTTGTATTTACTAACCTATAGTCAAAAAAAATTTACTCTACTTCTATCATAGAGGCATCGTCCTTACGAAGTGATAGCTCATAGCCTCTCACTGTCACCTCTACCGGATCGCCAAGCGGTGCCACCTTGCGGATAAATATCTCAACACCCTTAGTAATTCCCATATCCATGATACGTCTCTTGACTGCACCCTGGCCTGTGAGCTTGACAACCTTGACTGTCTCGCCTACTTTGGCTTGCTTTAATGTCTTCATGCTGACTACTCCTTTTTTAATTTTATTGTTGTTTAAAAAATTTATATAAACGTTTGCATAATATCATATACAAAGTCGTTTAAATCTTAAATGATTACAGCTTATACAGCACATTGATGTATGTGTTGTATATGTTATATATGTTATATATGTCATACATGCTATATCCATGCCTGTTACATTGTTATATCAGACCATGATCTTATTTGCCATGTCCTTGCCGATTGCTACTCTGGCGCCCTTTACATTGACTATCATATTGCCGGCTATCTCTGAGATGACAGTCACCTCTCCGCCTACTACAAAGCCCAGCTTCTCAAGAAAAGATCTCACCTCTTCCTTTCCGCCGATTTTCTTGATTATCTGTGCCTCCCCGGCACCACTCATTGATAATGGCATCATATTTACCTCTTTTCACGTCTTTTCTTCACGTCTTTAATGATAAAAAACATCATTTGGTACCTCTTACGGCTGTTAGTATACTCTAACACAGCTTAGATGTCAATAATATTTTTTAGATTTTTCTTACTTTTTTTAGTTGTGGCTAATAGTGTGGGTACCAAGTGAGCACCGGGAAACCGGTGCAATACGACCTTATAATCATTTTCACCACAACGTAAGGTACGCGCGCCCCGGGCACCGGTGGCGCACACGTACTCTCCTGCAGGCGCATAGCGAAACAGTTTAGATACTGTTAGAATTATGCCCACGAATCGAGTAGGAGGCGGTGACTAACCGCCGTCCTCTCACAGCACCGTACGTACCGTTCGGTATACGGCGCTTTCAATAGTTGACGTGCACAGACTGATAGGCTGTGGCTAAATCGTAAAAGCCACTGTTTATCAGTCTTTCTTTATTCAGCGCCCAAATCACAGCTTTGTTATTGCTGATATACCAATACTTTCTGCGACTGTTTGCTATTGTTGCCGCATAGTGTTCTGGGATTCCAAGTTTGACTAGATTTTTATATTTCGTTCTAGGTTTCTTCCACTGTTTCCATATGCACATGCGTATTCTGTGATAGAGCCATCCGTTGATATCATCTATGTTGTTCTTCATGCTTGCAATTCCGTAGTAGTTAAGCCATCCTCTTGCATATACTTTGATTTTCTCAAGGCTTGGCTTGATTGACTGACATCGCTTACGGGAAGATAACTCCTTCAGTCTGGACTTAAACTTCTTCCATGACTTCGGATGAACTCGGACATATATGCCTTTTCCGTTCCTTCCCAATGCAAAGCCAAGGAATTTAAAATTTCGGATTGCAAACACGCTGACTGTACGGCTCTTTTCTCGGTTGACTGTAAGTTTCAGCCTCTCCTCAAGATATTTTGTACTGCTTTCCAAGAGTCTCTCTGATGCTCGCTTGCTCTTTGCAAGAAGCACGATGTCATCTGCATATCTTATGCATGGAACACCTCTTTTCAGGTATTCCTGGTCGAACTCATTGAGGTAGA
>ENA-OQIH01000021-OQIH01000021.1-human-gut-metagenome-genome-assembly--contig:-NODE-21-length-154585-cov-22.689893_pt1 | contig 154585 bp, 136 predicted proteins | sample MGYA00242575_ERZ504740 | MGnify/ENA primary metagenome ERZ504740 (study PRJEB26092, sample SAMD00036192) | human gut metagenome | host: Homo sapiens | study: EMG produced TPA metagenomics assembly...
AGAGTGGTCGATTGCGGCGGTCTTGAAAACCGTTGTACCGCGAGGTACCCGGGGTTCGAATCCCTGTCTCTCCGCTGAAACCTAAGACATTAGGTAGTCAAATTAAGACAAGTCCCGTAAAATCAATGTTTTACGGGGCTTTTTCTATTTAGTCGGCGGACAACCGAAAGACATTGAAAAGCCTACTTCTGACAAGGTTCCGTTACTAAATCGTTACTAAAAATCAGCCTATGAAAATAGTAACGATTTTCGATGTAAGTATCTGATTTGTCGCTCATTGACGTTCAAATGTCTGCTCGTAACCAAATTATTTGTTTTTCCTTTGCAACGGGAAGTCATTACCCCCATTGTATCGGAACTAAAAATTAAAATAGGATATGAGTAAAAGTACATTTAAGATTCTGTTCTATCTTAGAAAGAATCAGGTAAACAAAGACGGAACGGTTTGCATCATGATTCGTCTGTCATTGAACGGTGAAATCTCACAGTTCAGTTCTAAATTGAACATCAAACCGGATGCTTGGGACACGGTTTTATGTAAGGCGAAAGGTAATACCCTGAAAGCACGTCAGCTGAATGAAACGCTGGAAGACATCCGCACCTCATTGAAAAACCATTATCGGGACATTGAGGTTCACGAGTCATTTGTTACGGTGGAGAAAGTACGCAATGCTTTTCTTGGGATAACGGCGAAACAGAGGACGCTGCTGGAACTGTTCAAAAAACACAACGATGACGCAAGGAAACTGGTCGGTATCAGCAAGACTCCTGCCACTCTTGCGAAGTATGACCGTTGCTACCGCAGGCTGGAAGAGTTTATGAAAGCGAAATATAATATTTCGGATATTTCGCTGAAAGAAATCAATCACATGTTCATCACGGACTTTGAGAACTATCTGAGAACGGAAAGCAAATGCAATGAGAATACCACTGCTAAATTCATGCAGACATTCAAGATGATTGTAATCATCGCCAAGAACAACGGCTGGATTTATACCGACCCGTTCTCGAACTACAAAATCAGACTGAAGCGGGTGGACAGGGGGTATCTGACGGATGCGGAACTGCAAAAGATAATGAAGAAGAAGTTCCCGACCAAAAGGCTGGAACAGGTAAGGGACGTGTTCCTGTTTTCATGTTATACGGGATTGTCGTATGTGGACGTGAGGGAACTGAAGGCAAGCGACATCAAAATCTCGTTTGACGGAAAGCCTTGGATTATGATACACCGGCACAAGACGGATACTCCGGTAAACGTGCCGCTGTTGAAAATTCCGCAGATGCTTCTCCAAAAGTATGAAGGACAGCTTCCGAAAGGACAGCTTCTGCCCGTATTAAGCAACCAAAAACTTAATTCTTATTTAAAAGAGATTGCAGATTTGTGCGGCATAAATAAAAACATTACCTTTCACCTTGCCCGACACACGTTTGCCACGACGACCACGCTGGCAAAGGGTGTGCCGATTGAAACGGTATCGAAAATGCTGGGGCATACGAACATAGAAACAACGCAAATATATGCCCGCATAACAAATGAGAAGATAAGGAAGGATATGGAGGCTCTTGCTGAAAAGCTGGAAACTGCAATCTGATTTTATGGAACTTACATAAACATGCCTGCTTATGGTAAAGATTGGAAATTTTGAAATCGAATATGACCGCAACGCTCCCGAGAAAGTTACCGTGAGGATAAAAACGGATGAGAACGGAGAAGTGTGGTTGTCGAAATGTGACATCGCACGGGCGTATGACGTGTTCGTACAGTCAGTGAATGCCGGACTGAAATCTCTGGTAAAAACAGGGGATTTTGACGAATATACGGATGTACGGGTGGAACATTTTGTCTATAACGGAAAGAATTGCAGCATTGACCTTTACGGATTGAAGACCATCGTCGCATTGGGATTCCGCATGAAGGGGCTAAAATGCGAGGCATTCAGGAAATGGGCAGCGAGACGGCTTGCAGAATCATTTGAAAAGAAGAAAAGCACGGTGATTGTCTGCATGAGCGGCGAAAAGAAAAATAACTGGAGCTGAAAACCGCAGGATATGGCGGATATGCGTGTCGGGATAGTCTCCCCTGTTCGGGAGGCTGTCCCGACACGTGTTTATATAAGCTAAAAAAACGTAAAACAGAAAGTGCGGTCGTTCGTAAAAAGATAATAATGTGTAACTTATCCACCCATAAATCGTATGGTAAAAAATAAAACGTCATGGTGGAAGAATTTGATTTGTCCGAAGAAGTGGAAGTGCAGTTCTGCAACGAGGAATGTACGGAGTCGGTATGGCACGGCGTGGAATACAGCGAAAGCTTGTTCTGCCAAGAGAAACCGAAGTCGGAACTGGCGGTAGTCATCAAGGAGGAAGGCATGATGTACTTCCTGTCCGCGGACATGAAGGAGTTTGCCGGACTGTGCCGGAAACACGGGTGGTACATCGTCTCGCACCAGCGGTTCAGCGAGGCGATGGAAATCGGCATGTGCCTGATGGAAGCCGGGAAACATACGGGATGGTACTCGCTGGGCAGGTCGAAGGAATGGAATGCCATGATGAGGGATGTGCTGAACTTCACGTTTGAAAGGGAGAAGAAAATGGACTTCTATCCGTATGAAACGATGTTTAAGGGAGAAGTCCTTATAGACGGATGCAGGTGTCACTACTTGCATGACTACCACCCTACGAAGATTGAAAAGACTAACGAACACCAGAAAAGGGTAAGCAACCTGATATTCCGTTTCAAGGAAGGAGGACACTGCGGCGAACTGGTCGCACGGATACTGGCACTGTGCCTGAAACACGCGGGATTCAACGGAACGAAGGAAGACACGGTACTGATACCTATACCTGCATCGACAAGGGAAAGACAGCGGAAACGCTTTCCGGTAGTGTGCTACTACTTGTCGAAATGGCTGGGCATTACGGACGGTTTCAAGGCTATATGGATAGAGGAAGACCGCGAGCAGCTAAAAGGAAAGGGAAAGGACATACTGCGAAACCTGCAATTCACACGGCGGTATATCAGAGGAAAGAATGTCGTCCTGCTGGATGACGTACTCACGACCGGGGAGAGTTTCAGGCAACTGCAACGAAAGATGAAACAACTGGGAGCATTGTCGGTTATCGGGGTGTTTCTGGGAAAGACGGTGTGATGCTATACTCTAAAAATTACAATCACCGATAAATCTAAAGAAATTAATGGTTTAATTATATTTGCATTAGGAATATAAAAATTCAGAATTATGTTTATCTCAAAAGTAAGAATAAAAGGTTTTAGAAATTTCCAAGATACAAAAATAGAATTTCATGAAGGTATTAATGTTATTATAGGACATAACAATGCAGGAAAGAGTAATATTTTACATGCTATTCGATTAGTTCTTGACTGTCAATGTACAAGAAGGCTTGGAATATATGACTTTAACAGATATATAAGCTTAGAGAGTCTAAAAAAGAATGCGCCAACTATTTCAATAAGTGTAACCCTAAAAAAGAGTAGCATTGATGAACAAGCAGATGATTTAACAACTGTTCGTAATTGGCTTACGAAATTAGAAGATGATTATGAAGCCGAGTTAACATACGAATTTTTCTTACCTGAAGATAAGGTAGATGCGTATAAAGAGAGTATAAGCGGTGCAGATGATTGTAAACAGGCATGGAAAATTATTCAACGTAATTTCCTTCGATATTATGTATATCGCATTTGGGGAGGAGCATCTGATAAGCATATTGTAGCAGAAAGTGATAACTTGCAAAAATTTGATTTCCAATTCTTGAATGCAATACGGGATGTTAGTAAAGATTTGTTTTCTGGACGAAATACCTTATTGCATGAAGTTCTCGACTTTTTTATAGACTTTGATATAAAAAAATCAGAAAAATTGACCTCCGATGAAAAAAGAGAACAAATACAAATACTTCAGGATAAATTTGATTCAGATTCATCAGAACTTTTGGAAAAGCTTATAGAAAGAATGGAAAGTGGCAAATCTGAAATGCTTGATTATGCTACAGCTATAGGAGCATCTTTTAATGGAGCAACTCCAGATTTTGAAGGTTCTCTTTCTGAGACAGAAATGTTTTCCGCTTTGCAAATGATCATTAAATATACAACAGGGATAGAAATATCCGCCAATCATAATGGCTTGGGGTATAATAACCTTATATATATGTCACTTTTATTAGCTAAAATGCAGGCAAATTCAGATGGAAACTATTTGGGAAGTAACGCTAAAGTTTTTTCCATATTGGCAATAGAAGAACCTGAAGCTCATTTGCATCCAGCTATGCAATATAAGTTCTTAAAATTCTTAAAGGATAATCAGATAGCTAAAAAGAAAGCAAGACAAATATTTGTAACATCTCATTCAACACAAATAACAGCAGCTGTTTCTCTTGATGATATAATTTGCTTATATAGTAAACACATAGGAGATAATCAAGTAGGTTATCCGGGTAGAGTATTTACGGATTCAGAAGAGGATCAAGATTCTAAAGCTTATGTTCAGCGATTCTTGGATGCTACTAAAAGTGATATGCTTTTTGCACAAAAGGTTATTATGGTAGAGGGAATAGCAGAGGAATTGTTATTACCTACATTGGCGAAATATTCAGGTTTTGACTTGACAGATCATCATATTGCTGTTATAAATGTTGGAGGAAGATATTTTTCTCATTTTCTTAAATTATTTGATATGGATAAATCGGATTATGCCATTCCTAAAAAAATAGTTTGTATTACAGATCGTGATCCAGTCAGAAAATCTAAAACTGCTAAAAACTCCAAATTTACTACCTGTTATCCATTTGAATATGAAATGGAAATGGATTCATATGATTATAAAAAACATGGTATTGATGAAGAAAATTTATATAAAGACAATCCTAATATTCATTTTTTTAGCCAAGATATAGAAAAAGGGAAAACATTAGAATATGATTTGATGCTTCACAATATAAATTCTGATTTATTGTATACTAAATCAGTAAGTAATATTGAAGAGATGAAAAAAATGCGTAGTCTTGATTTGGATAAAGCAATAGACGCATTAAGAAATGGAAATTTCAAAACAAAAATGAAAGAATCACTTTCAAAATCAGAATGGGAAATAGAAGATAAAAAGAAAGCACTTATGGCATCACGTTATTTATTTTCTGTAGATAAAGGAGGAAATGCCTTAGAATTATGTGTCGCTTTAGAGAAAAATTATGTGTTACCTGTCGGCAAAAAAGAAGATTTTATTGTTCCACCATACATAGAAAAAGCATTAGAATGGCTATTTGCATAACATCAGATACAATTATACCAGAAAATACTTGTTTTAGAATTTTTGCTGGTCCAGGTGCAGGTAAGACATATTGGCTTGTTAATCATATCCAGAATGTTTTAAGAAATTCAAAGCACTTAAATAAGACAAGCAAAATAGCGTGTATAACATATACAAATGTAGGGGCAGAGACTGTTATTAGCCGCCTTGCGATGTCTGGTAAAAGGGTGATAGTATCAACTATCCATAGTTTTTTATATAATTATATTGTTAAGCCATATATATCTTTTATAGCAAAAGATGAAGGTTTTGCAGTAGATTTATTAAAAGGGGATGATGATCGTCTTTTAATAGATTATCCAACAATAGAACTTATTAAACAAAAGACCAATCAACAATGGGTATCAAATGATGTAATAATAAAATGTATTCAGTGGTCTAAATGGCAACTAATAGATGGTGATTTAGTATGTAGAACTAAATTCCCGATTAAGTATAAAGGTTATCCTATAAAAAATGGGACAAGCGTTTCTTATAAAAAAATAGCCTGGGGAAAGGGTATCTTGCATTATGATGATATTCTTTATTTTAGTTATAAGCTAATAAAAAAATACCCATTTATACTCCATGTAATATCAAAAGAATTTCCTTACTTTTTTATAGATGAGTTTCAAGATACTAATCCCATACAAACAGAGATTATAAAAGAAATAGCAGCCAATGGTACTATTACTGGAGTTATTGGTGATAAAGCACAATCCATATACGGCTTTCTTGGAGCAGATGTCACACAATTTGAGAAATTTAATATTCCAAACTTACAAGATTACGAACTTAAAGGGAATCATAGGAGTACGTATAATATTATAAGATTACTAAATATTCTTCGACCAGACTTTCAGCAAAAATGCTTGACAGAAAATGAGGGTAATATCCCTATGTTGATTGTAGGAGATAAAATAACTTGTTATAATGAATGTAGAAAAATTTTAGGTGATGTAGAAATTCATACTTTGGCTTTCAAAAATACAGATTCTAATCTTATGAAACGATTAGAAAATATAGAGGTAGAGGATAGTAAATTGATAGACAATATACCCGATTCTGATTATAATAGAAGAGAATATATCAGATTATTTATAAAAGCTATAGAGTGTGCAAAGGATTGCTCCTATAAAGAGTCTTTTGCTCTAATGGAAAGGTTGGGATATGACTCATGTGATTCTATAAAAATTATTAAGGATGTGTTGGATGGTTATGAAACATATAACAACAACTCACTTCTTTATTTTTTTAATTATATCAATACTCGATTTGCCTTAAATCTATCTCGTTTATCTAAAGGTAAAGCTAAATCATTTTATGAAAGTCACACATATCAAGAATTAGCTATATGTGTAAATAATCCTTCTGATATAGGATTTCATAGAACCATTCATAAATCTAAAGGAGATGAGTTTGATAATGTTTTTTTGATTATACCTGAAGAAAATATATTGAAGTTCTTTATATCTCCTAATCTGATAGAAGATGAAAGTCAACGTGTTTATTATGTAGCAATGAGTAGAGCTAAGCAAAATCTTTTTATATCGGTACCTTCTCTTTCATTGGAATTGGAGGAAGAACTGAGAAAACATAAAATTCCTATAGATATAAAAAGATTGTAATATGTAAATTAGAACTTATTATTTTATCAGGCGGCTTCATCCGTGTTTTAATGCCGGGTGGAGCCGCTTTTTTGTGCCCGTATGCGGGGAAAACGGGGATTATGGAAGAAAAATAAGGAAAATCATTCCCTACTATGGAAATACTATGGATTGTGCCTGCACGGAGTTGCGCACCTTTGCAGCGTAACCAATACGGAATAATATGGAAATAATAACAATGGACAATGAGGTCGTGAAAACGATGATGGAGAAAATAGATCGGATAGCGGACTATGTTTTCAAGAAAGACAACGTGCCGAAGGAAGAAGCGGAAATCCTGCTGACGAGCGAGGAGGCGGCGGACCTGCTGAAAATCAGCACGAGGACACTGCAACGGATGCGGAAGGACAAGACTATTCCCTACATGATGGCAAGAAGCAAGTGCCGGTACAGGCTGGCGGATCTGGAGGAATGCGTGAGACGGAAAATTGTCCGCTGCAATCCGAAGACACTGGAGGAGTTCAAGCATAACTACCTGATGACAAGAAAGGAGGCAGACGATGGAAGCGGTTGGTAAGGACTTGTTCGAGGAATGGATGCAGCGCCTCATGGGACGGATTGACCGGTTGGACGGTATCATATCGGTACTGATAAACAAGGATGCTTCCGGGGTGAAGTACTTGGACGGGGAACGGATGTATGACAACCAAGACCTGTGCGAGATGCTGCGTACCAGTAAGCGGTCGCTCCAACGCTTCCGCAGCGAGTACGGACTCAAAAGCCGGCGCATCAGCCGTAAGAGCTACTACAAGGAGTCGGACGTGTTGGAATTCATCAGCCGGAACATGGAAGAAGTGGTACTGGACGGTGGGAAAGTGCTGAAGATAAAGGAAGGTACAGGGAAAAATTCACCGGGTAGGACCAAAGGCGGCAAAGGCAGTAAGCGCACGGCAAGTAGCTGATTACAGGGAATTTTCAAGACGAAAAGAAAAAATGCCTGTATGGGTGGTTGCCGGCAGGCTTGTTCAATAACCAATAAAAAATCAATCAATGGAACAGAAAAAGAAAAAGGAAGAGGACGTGCTGGTTGTCCGCGACGAGAAGACGGGCGAAATCAGCGTGGTTGCCGGACTGGACGGCAAAGGTTATCCCAAGAGGATACCGCCGAAAGCGGAGCACTCGCAGGAATTTTTGCGCTTTGACCGTCACGGAGATGCGATAGACAATTTCTTCAGGAACTTCTACCGCCAGTGCAAGGAACCGACGCGCTTCGGTTTCTACAGGGTGGCGGCGGACATGGTGGAAGCACTGCTTCCGGTTATCAAGGACCTGCTGAGAGACCCTGCGGCAAATGCAGAACTGCTCGCTCCGCACAAGGTGGATACATCGGCGTACCAGCAAGCTGAGGAACAACAGGCTGCGGAAGAGGTGAAAAAAGAAAATGCCGAGACGGAGGCTGTGGAACAGCAGGCTGCGGAGGAGGCGAAAAAAGAAAATGCCGAAACGGAGACTGAGGAACAACAGGCTGCGGAAGAGGTGAAAAAGGAAAATGCCGAGACGGAGGCTGAGGAACAACAGGCTGCGGAGGAGGCGAAAAGAGAAAATACGGAAGAAGACAATGTGGAACAACAAACAAATGAGAAAATGGAAGAAATGAAACAGGAAAATCAGGAACAGCAACCGCAGGCAACGGAAACGCAGGCGGTACAGGGACAGGAACCGGCACAGGACGGGCAACCGCAGGCGAAGACGCAAAGACCGAACCTGATAGCGGACGGCGACGTGGACTGGAAGGAACTGGAACGGTTCGGGGTGAAAAAAGAGAATCTGTCTGAAAAGGACATGAAAGCTTTGATGAACTATGGCAAGACAAATCTGGTGACGGTGAACCCGACCTTCGGCGGTGATAGCTATGAGCTGCAAGCCCGCCTCTCGTTCCAGAAGACGGAAGACGGGGCATTGAAGCTCACTCCCCACTTCGTTCGCCACGAGCCGAGGCTTGACATTCCCCATAACGGCTATACCTTCACAGATGAGGACAAGAAGAAACTGAAGCAGACAGGCAATCTGGGCAGGCTGGTGGATGTGGCGGATACGAAAACCGGTGAGATGCGTCCGTCGTACATCAGCATCGACCGCCTGACGAATGAAATCGTGGACATTCCGGCAAGCAAGGTACGCATCCCGGACAGAATCGGACTGACGGAACTGTTAAAACCGGAACAGGACATCCTGCGTGCAGGACTGGCACTGCCCAAGGAGGTAACGCTGAAGAACGGGCGCAAGTTTGAAGCCGTGTTGCAAGTGAGTGCGGAGAAACGCGACGTGGAGTTTGTGCCGGAATATCTGTGGCAGGGGCAATCGCAGCGACGTGGAAACGGACAGGAGAAGAAACAGCAGAACCCGGAAGCCCCGGATGCTCCCGGACAGCAGCAGAAGGAAGCCGGGAGTCAGGAGAACGGACAACGGCGTAACCGCTCGTGGACGAACGAGGACGGCAGCATTCGCCCGATAGGGAAATGGAAGGACGACATATTTACCGAACAGCAGAAGGCAGACTATGTGGCGGGCAAGACCGTGGTGCTCGCCAATGCGAAGGACGACCAAGGACAGCCCTGCACGAAATATCTGAAGTTCAACCGCGAGAAAGGCAGACCGCTGACCTATTCGGAAAACCCCGACCTCGCGCAGACCGTTGCCCCGTCGAATGAGAGCCGCACGCAGCTCGCCGTGAACAACGAGGGCAAGACCAACGAGGCGACCAAGCACCTGAAGGAGCCGCTTACGCAGGGACAGACCGCCCCTAAGGACGACGCCCAGCAGAAGCAGCAGACGAAGAAATCCAAAGGCATGAAGGTTTCCTGAGTGCCGCCACTGAATCCATAAAAAATTAAAAGAGAATAAACAACGGAATGAAACGGGGCTTCATGCGCCATGCCCTGCATATCCCACGGACACCGGCGTACCCCGTTCCATTCCACAAGAAACAATAGTATCAACGACTAAAACAGGAAATATATGATTACCATACTGGCAGAAAAACCGAGCGTGGCGCGTGAGATAGCACGCATCACCGGAGCGACAAGAAAAGAGGAAGGATATTATACGGGAAACGGCTACCATGTGACATGGGCATTGGGGCATCTGGTGCAACCCGCCCTGCCTGACGGGTACGGCTTCAAGGGCTTCCGCAGGGACAGCCTGCCCGTGATACCGGAAGAGTTCATGCTGATTCCCCGACAGGTAAAGACGGACAAGGGCTATAAGGCGGACGCGGCAGCGGTGAAGCAGATAAAGGTGATAACGAAGCTGTGGCAGGAAAGCGAGGGCATCATCGTGGCAACGGACTGCGCACGCGAAGGGGAACTGATATTCAGATACCTGTATGCCTATACGGGCTGTACGCTGCCCTTCCGCCGACTGTGGATAAGCTCGCTTACGGACACTGCCATCCGCAAGGGATTGAAGGAACTGAAGGACGGGCATGAATATGACGACCTGTATCTGGCGGCAAAGGCACGCAGCGAGGCGGACTGGCTGGTGGGCATCAACGGCACGCAGGCGCTGACCGTCGCCGCCGGGCGGGGAACGTATTCCGTGGGACGCGTACAGACACCCACGCTGGCAATGGTCTGCAAGCGGTACCGGGAAAACAGACGCTTTACGCCGGAGCCGGTACACCAGCTGCATTTCTCCGTGCCATCGGCAAATGCGGGTACGGTGGTGAAATTCGCTTCCGTGAAGAAATGGCAGGACAAGAACGAGGCAGCTATACTATATAATAAGGTAAAGGCGAAGATGTGCGCCACCGTGACCAAGGTCGAAAAGAAGCAGAAGGTGGAGAACCCTCCGCTGCTGTACGACCTGACCACACTGCAAAAGGAAGCGAACACGAAGCACGGCTTTACGGCAGAACAGACGCTGGAACTGGTGCAGAAACTCTATGAGGCGAAGCTCGTCACCTATCCGAGAACATCGAGCCGCCATATTCCGGAAGATGTGTTTGCCGAAGTGCCCCTGCTGCTTGAGCGGCTGGCAAGCCACTCCACACTTTCGGATAAAATCGTGAACTTGGACGGACTGAACCGCCGGAGCGTGGATGCCTCGAAAGTAACTGACCACCATGCCCTGCTGGTAACGCCGAACCGACCGCTTGCCCTCTATAAGAACGAGCAGATTATCTACGACATGATTGCCGGACGCATGGTAGAGGCATTTTCGGAGGAATGTGTGAAGGATACGGCTACCGTAGTAGCGGAGGTGGTGCCGGACGCAGGCGAAAGATGCGAGGGCCTGACGTTTGAGGCGAAAGGCTGCATTGTGTGCAAGGCAGGCTGGCGCGGCGTGTACGGAGAGTATAGTGAGGACAACGGGAATACGGCATTGCCGGACTGGACGGAAGGTGACACACTGGTGATGGCGGGATGCTCGATGAGTTCGGGCATGACCCGACCGAAACCGCTGCACACGGAAAGTTCGCTGCTGGCGGCGATGGAAACCGCCGGGCGTGATGATGTGGAGGGTGAGGAGGCACGCCAAGCCCTGAAGGACTGCGGCATCGGCACACCCGCCACCCGTGCAGCCATCATCGAAACGCTGCTCAGAAGGGAATACATGGTGCGCGTGAAGAAGTCGCTGGTACCGACGGAGAAAGGGCTCGCCCTGTATTCCATTGTAAAAGACATGGACATCGCCGATGTGGAAATGACCGGACAGTGGGAAGCTGAGCTTGCGGATATAGAAAAGGGAAAGACGTCACATGAGGCTTTTATGAGGGACATAGAAAGCTATACCCGAAAGATTACCACGGACTTGCTTGCGTGTGACCGTATTTTCGGGCACAAGGCGTCGGGATGCGCCTGCCCCAAGTGCGGCAAGGGCATGATGCAGTTCTACGGCAAGGTAGTGCGCTGCGACAATCCGGACTGCGCCCTGCCCGTATTCCGCCAGATAGCCGGCAAGACACTTACCGACGGGGAGATGACCGGTTTGCTGGCAAAAGGAAAGACGGAAGTCCTCAGCGGCTTCAAGAGCAGGCAGGGCAAGCCGTTCAGCGCGGCGGTCGCCTTCGACGCGGACTTCAACACGAACTTCATCTTTCCCGAAGCCAAAGGCGCAAGAAAAGGCACGAACATGAAAGGAAAACAAAAATAATGCGTAACTTCGCCACTGGTTCATGTCATAATCTGTTTCAATCCGTTGATACTTTTTATTCACATGGATTTAGTGGCGGCACCCGGAGGGATACCGGGTGCCTTTTTATTTCCTTTCCAAAATCATTCATCCACTAAATCCATCAGAAAATGAAACAGAACAAGAGAACCGCTCCGGCGGAACTGTCCTACTACGGGCTGTACCTGCTGGACTACCTGAGAAAATACCATCCCGACAAAGTAATTGATACCGAGTTTATAACCGGAAGGGAGGAAGCCGCCGCCGAAACCTTCGAGAAGGCAAGGCTGGAGGGAAGCTCCACGGAAGCCGCACAGGAGGAAGCCATGTGCGTCCTGCTCGAAGGACTCCACTTCTCCTCCTACGCATTGCTGTACGAGGTGGTGGAAAACGAGTTCGCCGACGAGGTGGCGGCATCCGACCGCGAGGCGTTCTGCCGGAAACTCTTCCCCTATCTGAAAAACCTGCTCGGCGGTTACGACACGTCGGACGACACCTTCGCCCTGTCGCCCGACCACGACCTGCTCTACACGGAGCTGACCGGAACCGTCATGCTTTATCTGGAGTCCTATGGCATTCAATAGGAAACAGAAACTGAGGGACAACATCGAGGCGATACGGACGGCATTCACGCTCGACCGGGAAGGGCGCACGCCCACCGGAAGGGAGCGCGTGCTGCTGGGGCGGTACTGCGGCTTCGGGGGACTGAAGTGCATACTGAACCCGGCACGGGAGCTGACGGATGCCGTACACTGGGCGAAATCCGACCTCGAACTGTTTGCCCCGACGGTGGAGCTGCACCGTATCATCCGGGAAAACAGCCGGGACGACATGGAGTACAAGCGTTATACGGATTCGCTGAAAGCCTCGGTGCTGACGGCGTTCTACACCCCGCAAACCATAACGGACACCATAGCGGAGGTACTGCACGACCGCAAGGTGCGCCCAAGGCTGGTACTGGAGCCGTCGGCGGGCATGGGCGCGTTCATCAGCCCGGTGCTGTCGAACAACCTGCAGGCGGAGGTGACGGCATTCGAGAAAGACCTGCTGACGGGCAAGATGCTCGGACACCTGTACCCGCAGCAGAAGATACGCACGGAGGGCTTCGAGAAGATAGAGAAGCCTTTCCTGAACCGTTTTGACCTTGCCATCTCCAACATACCCTTCGGGGACATCGCCGTGTTTGACGCGGAATACGAGAAAAAGTCGGTCATGCACCGGATAGCGGCGAAGAAAGTGCATACGTATTTCTTCCTGAAAGGACTGGACGCGGTGCGCGACGGCGGTGTCGTGGCATTCATCACCTCGCAGAGCGTACTGAATACGGAAGGCAACGGAGGCACGCGCTACCTGATGATGAAGCAGGCGGACCTGTTGTCCGCCATACGTCTGCCGAACAACCTGTTCACGGAAAACGCCAACACGGAAGTGGGTTGTGACCTGATAATCCTACAAAAGAACATCAACAAAATGGATTTGTCCGAAGAGGACATGCGGTTTACCCGGACAGTCAGAAGCAACCATACCGGAGTCGTTACCAATGAATATTTCCTTGATCACCCGGAACGCATCATCCATACCGAAGCGAAAAAGGATACCGACCCCTACGGCAAGCCCGCCATGATATACACGCACAGCGGCGGTGTGGAAGGTATTGCGATGGATTTGTATAAAATGCTGTCGGAAGACCTGTCGGTACGGCTGGACTTGGAACGCTACAACGGCATCAAGGGCGAAAGACAGGAAGCACGGCAAGAGATGCGGCAGAACATTGCCGTACAGACCGAGGGTATTGAGACGAAAAGAGAAAATATCCATTCGGCTGCGGGTGAACCGGCGAAGGCGAAAAGAGAAAACTCCGCTTCGGTTGCGGCAGAACGGACGGAGGTGAAAAAAGAAAGCGGATTGCCGGATGCAGGTGCAGCGGACCGGACAAAAAGGGAAGCAAACAGTGTGCAGCCGAAAGTACAAGCTATGACCGGCGTGTCGCAAGAAGCGCAAAGCAGACAGCCGGAAGCCCCGGTGATGGATTTGTACGACCTGTTCGGCTACACGCAGGAGGAAAGGCGGCTGGCGGAGCGAGGACTGAAGCCGGAGAAGAAAAAAGGCAGCAAGTCCAAGACAGCAAAGCCGGTACAGGCATCGCTGTTCGTGCTGCCGGAGGACGGTACGGGAATGAAAGCGGACAAAGGAAAGACGGAGGCAGGTGCCGCCATTACCCCGGAAGAGGCAAAGGAAATGGAGGAAATCATCCGTGGTACAGCAGAGGTGGAAGCTGCCCCGGTGGAAATGACCGCACCGAAAACAGAGGACAGGATACCGCTACAAGAGGACGGCGACCCGGAGGATGCGGTTTACCGCAACCTCGACTGGGAAACAAATCCGCCCATCAACGGATTCTATGAAACGATGATGTCGCTCACGCCGGAACAACGGGCGGAACTGCGCCGGCTGGGAAAGGTAAAGATGGAAGCCAATGCCGTCAAACGGACAGTCGGGACATCGGAGGCGAAAAGAGAAAAAGTCCATGCAGATAAATCAGCAGAACCGCAAGGTACTGCTGCTACGGTGGTCTATCCGATAGAAAACGGATTCGAGGCGGAACGCGACAGGCGGATAGCGGAAGTGGAGAAAGCCCTACGCGCAGAGGAAGCCGCCCTGACACCGGAAGAAAGGCAGCGCAAGCGGGAGGAGGAAATGATGCCCCGTCCGTACAGCCGACCGCTGGAGCCACACCTGAAGGACGGCTCGCTGGCATGGGTACACACGCAGGGCGTGCGCTATCAGGTTGGCGTGTTGAAGGACGTGACCCGCTACGGGGCAACCTTCCATCCGCTGGACATGGAGGGCATGCAGAAGGAGAAGGCGCAGCTGTATATCTCGATGCGCGACACCTACGAGCGGCTCTATGCACAGGAGGCGGAGCGGCAGGAGGCAAACGATATGCTCCGCCGCCACCTGAACACCTACTATGACGAGTTCGTGATGCGATACGGCTGCCTGAACGCCAGACAGAACGTGAAACTGCTGATGATGGACGCCTCCGGGCGCAATATGCTGGCGCTGGAACACAGCGAGGGCGGTACGATGGTGAAGGCGGACATCTTCGACCATCCCGTTTCCTTTTCGCAGGAAACGACCGTCATGGCGGAATCGCCGGAGGAAGCCCTGTCCGCCTCGCTCAACCGCTACGGCGGGGTGAACCTGCCGTATATGGAATCCCTGTGCGACATGGCACGGACGGACATGCTGGAAGCGTTGAAAGGCAGGGTGTACTACAATCCGCTGGCAGAGGGTTACGAGATAGCCGACCGCTTCATTGCCGGTAACGTGGTAGTGAAAGCGAGGGAGATGGAGGAATGGGTAAAGGGACACGAGGGGGACGAAATGATGCCGCAGGCACGGGAGGCTCTGGAGGCTTTACGCGAGAACATTCCCGAACAAATCCCGTTTGAAGACCTTGACTTCAACTTCGGGGAGCGGTGGATACCCACGGGGGTGTATGCCGCCTACATGAGCCGCCTGTTCGACACGGACGTGCGGATAAGCTACTCGGAGAGCCTCGACGAGTATTCGGTGGCGTGCAGCCACAGGACGATGAAAATCACCGACGAGTTTCTGGTCAAGGGATATTACCGCCACTATGACGGGATGCACCTGCTGAAACACGCCCTGCACAACACCTGCCCGGACATGATGAAGAAAGTCGGCGAGGATGAGAACGGTAACGACATAAAGGCACGCGACAGCGAAGGCATACAGCTCGCCAACGCCAAGATTGACGAAATCCGCAACGGATTCACGGAATGGCTGGAGGAACAGTCGCCGGAGTTCAAGAAGCGGCTGACGGACATGTACAACGACAAGTTCAACTGCTTCGTGCGCCCGAAGTACGACGGCTCGCACCAGACCTTTCCCGGACTTGACCTGAAAGGGCTGGGAATCACCGACCTGTATCCCAGCCAGAAGGACTGCATCTGGATGCTGAAACAGAACGGCGGCGGGATAGCCGACCACGAGGTAGGCACCGGCAAGACGCTGATAATGTGCGTGTCAGCACACGAGATGAAGCGTCTGGGGGTGGTACACAAGCCGATGATAATCGGACTGAAAGCCAATGTGCGCGAGATAGCGGAGACCTACCGCAAGGCATACCCCAACGCCCGCGTACTGTACGCTTCGGAGAAGGACTTCGAGGCGGCAAACCGCGTGCGCTTCTTCAACGACATACGGAACAACGATTGGGACTGCGTCATCATGAGCCACGACCAGTTCGGGAAGATTCCGCAGTCGCCGGAACTGCAACAGCGGATATTGCAGGCGGAGCTGGACACGGTGGAGGAAAATCTGGAGGTGCTCCGCTCGCAGGGCAAGGATGTGTCACGCGCCATGCTGAGGGGACTGGAGAAGCGCAAGTTCAACCTGACGGCCAAGCTGGAGAAGGTGGAGCACGCGATAAAGTCAAGGACGGACGACGTGGCGGACTTCAGGCAGATGGGTATCGACCACCTCTTCGTGGACGAGTCGCACCAGTTCAAGAACCTGACATTCAACACCCGGCACGACCGCGTGGCGGGGCTGGGCAACTCGGAGGGCAGCCAGAAGGCACTGAACCTACTGTTCGCCATCCGCACCATTCAGGAGCGGACGGGAAAGGACTTGGGGGCGACGTTCCTGTCGGGCACGACCATCAGCAACTCGCTGACGGAGCTGTACCTGCTGTTCAAGTACCTCCGCCCGAAGGAGCTGGAAAGGCAGGATATCCGATGCTTCGACGCATGGGCGGCGATATTCGCCAAGAAGACGACGGACTTCGAGTTCAACGTGACGAACAACATCGTGCAGAAGGAACGCTTCCGCTACTTCATCAAGGTGCCGGAGCTGGCGGCGTTCTACAACGAGATAACGGACTACCGCACGGCGGAGGACGTGGGTGTGGACAGGCCGGACAAGAACGAGATACTGCACCACATACCGCCCACCCCCGACCAGGAGTATTTCATCAAGCAACTGATGGAATTCGCCAAGACGGGCGACGCCACGCTGCTGGGACGCGGAAAGCTGTCGGAAACGGAGGAAAAGGCGAAAATGCTCATCGCCACGGACTACGCGCGGAAGATGGCGCTGGACATGCGCATGATAGACCCGGAATATGAAGACCACCCGGACAACAAGGCAAGCCACTGTGCGAGGACGATTGCGGAATATTACCGGAAGTATGACGAGCAGCTCGGCACGCAGTTCGTATTCTCCGACTTGGGTACCTACCAGCCGGGCGGGTGGAGCGTATATACCGAAATCAAGCGCAAACTGGTGGAGGACTACGGCATACCCGCCCATGAAATCCGCTTCATTCAGGAGTGCAAGAGCGAGAAGTCAAGGAAAGCGGTGATAGAGGCGATGAACGAGGGATATGTGCGCGTGCTGTTCGGCTCGACCTCGATGCTCGGTACAGGCGTGAACGCCCAGCGCAGGGCGGTGGCAATCCACCACCTCGATACGCCGTGGCGACCGTCCGACCTCGCCCAGCGCGACGGTCGGGCGGTGAGAAAGGGCAACGAGATAGCGAAGCTGTATGCCGACAACAAGGTGGACGTAATCATCTACGCGGTGGAAAAGTCGCTGGACTCGTACAAGTTCAACCTGCTGCACTGCAAGCAGACGTTCATCTCGCAGCTCAAAAGCGGTGCGATGGGTGCACGAACCATTGACGAGGGGGCGATGGACGAGAAGTCGGGCATGAACTTCTCGGAGTACATGGCTATCCTGTCAGGTAACACCGACCTGCTTGACAAGGCGAAGCTGGAGAAACGCATCGCCTCGCTGGAGGGAGAGCGCAAGTCGTTCAACAAGGGCAAGCGCGAGTCGGAGCTGAAACTGGAAGGCAAGACCGGGGAACTGAGGAACAACCAAGCCGCCATAGCCGCCATGACGGAAGACTGGGAGAAATTCACCGCCGCAGCACAGACAGACAAGGAGGGCAACCGGCTGAACCTGCTGAAAATTGACGGTCTGGATTCCACCGATGAAAAGGAAATCGGCAAGCGGTTGCAGGAGATTGCGAAGAATGCCGCGACCGGCGGGCAGTACAAGCGCATCGGAGAACTGTACGGTTTCCCCATCGAGGTGGTCAGCGAACCGACACTAAGGGACGGGCTGGAGTTCACCGACAACCGTTTCGTGGTGGCGGGCAATTACAGGTACAACTACAACAACGGGCATCTGGCGATGGCTGACACGCACGCCGCCGCCACGAACTTCCTGAACGCTCTGGAGAAGATACCGGGCATCATCGACCAGTATAAAAAGAAAAACGAGGTGCTGGAACAGGAAATTCCGCAGCTCCAAGCGATAGCGGGCAAGAAATGGAAAAAGGAGGACGAACTGAAACAGCTGAAGTCCAAGCTTGCCGCACTCGACCGCAAGATTCAGTTGGAGCTTGCGCCGCCCACACCAGAGGCCGTTGGAAAAGAAAAGAATGGTCAGGAAATCAAGCCGGTTACAGAAATTGTACGGAACGTACCACCAAAGCATATACGGATACGCAACACGATGTAATGAACATTGAATCCATACAATATCCCTTTTCTGAACGCAGTATCATTATTTATGCTGAAACACATGAAAAAGGGAAATATAAAGGGGATTTATTCTATGAACATTATTAGTAAGGGATGTGCAAAGTACATTACATAAAGACTCTTGCGCACCCCTTATCTTAAAATAATCCATATAAATAACCATATATTAATGGTCATGTAGTTAAAGCTTTTCTGAGATAATGTGCCGAAATAAAGAGACTTTTGCTAACTTTGCAATCCAATTTACACCATTGCTGATTATATCGTTTTAATGATGGATATAAAAAATAACACGATATTTAATACAAAAGACAATGTTTATACATAAATTTCAAAATTTCATCATTACTCTGATGCTTTTTGTGGTGTTAGCTGCCTGTGACAGATATACATCTATTTTAGAGCAGATGGATATTGCAGAAGGCTTAATGAATACTAAGCCTGACTCTGCCCTTGCCATATTGGTAAATATACCTGTTTCTTCAATAAAAAGTAAAGAGATAGTCGCCAGATATGCGTTACTTAAGTCCATGGCATTGGACAAGAACTGCATTGATACGACGACTTTTGATATTCTTCAACCGGCTATTGATTATTATATAGAGAATGGTTCTCCTGATGAACAGCTCCGGACCTATTATTATCAAGGTCGGATTTATCAGAATCAGGGCGATAAAGACTCAGCCATGCAAAGTTTTATGAGAGGAAAAGAGTATTGCAGAGAAGCATCTGATACTCTGACTATGGCAAATCTTTTGGTTGCCCAAGCAACCATCCAATATTCAACTTATAAGATAGATGATTTTATAAAAAACAATCTTGATGCTGCGAAATTATACAGAGACATTAACCGCCCAGATTATGAAATATCTTGTCTTGCCAATGTCTTGGACGGTAGTATTCTTAATAATGATAGAAATCTTGCGGACAGTGTTATGTCAGTTGCACAGGAACGAATTAAACAAAGTTCCGAACTAAACGTAATCATTGCTCCTTATGCTCTTTCCTATGTAATAAAATTTGGCGATAAAGAAGATATTGTTGATGTTTTGCGTTATTATGAATCTATGCAAGACATTGACGATGAAACTAAAATGGATGTAGCAGAGGCATATTGTAGAATCGGAGATTCATATAATGCGAACCGTGTTATAAATTCAATAGATTCCACTTCAAAAGTAAGATCATCTTTAAAGTATTTGGCAATTAAACCTGGCATTTTAGAATTAAACGGAGATTTTGCCGGAGCATTGATGGCATATCGCAATTTTTCAACCACTATTGATTCCATACACCAAAATATTTTTTCTCATGATTTGTTATTTGCACAAGAACGTCATGAAATGGAAAAAAACAATTTGATGGATAAACAGAGGTTTGATAGAATTATCTGGTTAAGTCTGTGTATAGTATTTATATTACTAATTATTACCGGATATATTTATTATTGCTATAGGCTGGGACGAGCCAAAAGTTTGTTGGATACTCAAGAAAGGAAAAGATTACAACTGGAACAAGAGTATCTCAAAAGAGAAAATGAAAACCTTGCATTGGAAAAACATAATGCTGTTCTTGAAAAACAAGCTGCTGAATTGGAATGTGAGCGTCAATCTTTGGTTGCAGAAAACCTTCGGCTTAAAATTCATCAACTTGAGAATGAAAGTGAAACTCTTAAAGAAATATTGGAAAAACAAAAAGATTTAGCCAAACCAATCGAAGATGCTATAAAAGTAAGAATCGAGATGTTAAATGGATTATTGGCTTCACGAATCGCAGATAATGCCTCATATGCAGAACCGTATGGAACTTGGAAGGATCAAATTATCCAAGATAAGGATGAATTTATGAACACTACTCGTCTGGCGTTTAAGGCTTCTCATCCAAAGTTTATCGAATACCTTGAGCAACATGGGCTTACAGAATATGAAATCAATTACATTTGCCTTTATGCGATTGGACTTCGTGGAAAAGAAGTAGGTGAATATATTCAACTGAAAAGGCATTATCATATTAGCAGTGATGTGCGTAAGAAACTTGATATTGACGAACATCAGACTAACATTGGGATTTACGTTAGAAAACTTATGAAGCAACTATAGTTTGATTATATATAATTACTACTTTGCCCATTCTGATACAGGCTATCTACCAAATCTGGAATGGACTGTTTTTATATAATTTGCCTTCATAGTTCAATATGTCAAACCTGATTGTGAATGTACAGGAAATAGCCTGTATCAAAAAGGCTATATTGAAGCTGTCTATACTATACGAAGTTTAACATTTTCTTAAAATCATAACAGCAAACACTATGTAATTTCAGGCTTCCCAACTTGATACTGTCTTGTCATATCTAACAAGAACACTACGGAATGAATCCATCCATGCATTGGCTCTTTCTAAGCTGTACCTTTCCTTATATAGGAGTTCATCGACATATAATCGTCATCCTCACGTTCGTTGTTTTTCCTATTGAAGCACAAAGACACTACGGTATACGATGAAAAATAATATTCTGTTTTCGGGTATCAATAACTAATCGTAGAGTTAAAGATAAGGGATTATCCATCTGTTGGGAAACATTGTTTTTCATTGCTATGTTTTGGTTTTCATTTAAATATGTTATTTCCTAATCATATTCTAAAGAGAGAAATAATCCAATCTTTGCTCTTTGAGTAGATGCGATATTGAATAGATGGACTAAATTCATCCTAAGACCTTATAATTGGTCTTTATAATGCCAGCTATCTACATCCGTCAAACTTTCGGTACCCATGCACAGGAAATAATCCCCCTCTCAGTCTATAAATATCTGAATATTAGCGCAATAAAAAGTTTTACTGTCAAACTTTTACCCTTGAATGAAAACTTTATCTATAGTAATTTTATATCAGTTAAATCAAAAACAACAATGAAATGAAAAAGTTACTATCGCTCCTCGGAGTTTTTATTTTTATCGGTTGCCTTCAATCTTACGCATCAAAACGTGAGATTTATATGGATTTCTACAAGAGTGGTCACGTGGATAAAAACACGACAGTCCATCGTTCTCCTATGAGAATTCCTATTGATGTATATTATGACGAAGAATTACGTCTAATAGAGATTTCTGGTAATGAGGATATGAGTATCCAAATATACCTGTGCGATGAGAATGGAAATACAATAAACTGCTCTCCATCTATTAATACTATATTTGAGGTTCCATGTGGCTATAGTGGTCTAATCTCTATCAGGATAGAAAGTGAAGGCTGGATTGCCACAGGAAAGATGATTATATGATATTTTAAGCATCGGACTTTATGTTATGTTGAATGGGGTTCCCGAAATATACATTTAGAAACCTAAAAGATTAAAGTCGACAATAATCCCACAGACCAGACTGTTCAAAGGAGCGGAAACTGAAAAACTTATGAGTAGGTAAAACATAAAAAAATAAATGTCATGGATAAAGATGTGCACAATGAAAATTTGACACTTCAAAAAGAAGCTTCAAATTTGTTAGCTAGTGAAATGTCTGAGATTAAAGGTGGTACTATGTCTTCTATTTGTAGTGGAAGCCTTACAAAACCAGACCGAGCTCTTGAGAGCGATGAATTTTCATCAGCAATGGGGTGCAGTTCGTGCAACAAAACGCAGAGTTGCCAAACCCATACTTAAAACAAGAAAATAAAACTCGCAAGATGCGAATAAATGCAGGATGGCAAATTTGTCATCCTGCAAATAAAATTTTTAATTATTCACACATATTCAATACATAATGAGAACAATACTAAATCCATATTATATCCTCAAACCAGATAATGGCAGAGCCTTCCTGCAAGTTAAAGATGAAGTCAGGGCTAAAGAATCTGAACGCTATAATATTATACTTCATCCTATTTTTGCGATGATACTTTCTTGCTTTGATGGAGATGATTACGAGTCCTCTATAAATAGAGCTGCTAATTATTTACATTTAGACAAAGCCTTAGTAAGGAAATTTGTAGATAAAATAACTGAAAATGAAAATTTTATCAAGATTATCTTTGATAATAGAACTGTTTATTTCCCTCCTCGAACAATAATTCGTTCTGAAACAGAAAAAATACTTCCTCGCCACCAATATCGACCTAGTGATTTTACATACTCTCAACTAAACATATCATTTGGTAGACATCAAATGATAAATGATGTCATGCTTATGATAACAACAAAATGTAAAACAGATTGTCTATATTGTTATGCGACCAAAGAGAAAAGAAATGCATCGTTACCACTTCCGTTAGTAGAAAAGATAGTCAATGAAGCTGTACAACTCAAGGTTCGTTCCGTAGATATTATAGGTGGCGATATATTCACACATAAAAATTGGAGAGATATAGTTAAATTATTATATAAAAATGGCTATACACCTTTTCTCTCCACAAAAGTAGAATTGTCAGAAAGCGATATTTCATTTCTGAAATCCATTGGAGTAAAAGATATACAAATATCTTTAGATACATTAATAAAGAAAAATTTACTAAAAATAGTACGCAGAAAAGAAGACTATTATAACAAAATCTTATTAACTCTTGATTTGTTAGAAAAATATAATATAGAAACTGTTATTCATTCTATAATATCAAGTGAGAATTCAGATGTTATTGACATGAAGAGTATTTACGATTATATAAAAAACAAACGTAATATAAAAGTTTGGAGAATTGATCCTGCGACATATTCAATACCTAAAGGTGAAGAGAATTTTATTCATTACAGAGCAAAAAGTGAAGATTTGCAAAAATTAAGTGATTTCTTTAATAATAATCACTTTGATTTACCAGTAAGATACTCTTCACTGGCTCTAACAACGGGAAAACCAGCCAAACGTCAGATACACTCAAATGATTTTTTTAAGAATCGTAGATTATGTACTGCGAATTATTCTTCATTGTTTGTATTACCAGATGGTCAAGTAACTATTTGCGAACAGCTTTATTGGAATCCGCATTTCATTGTAGGGGATATTACTAGACAGTCATTAGCAGAGATTTGGAACTCAGAAAAAGCACTGAATTTGTATTATTTGCAGCAAAACACATTATCTGATAAAAGTCACTGTAAGACATGCAAGTATTTTATTGATTGTCGGCAGAAAATGGGAGGTGTATGTTGGAAAGAAGTTATATCTGCCTACGGGACGGAAAATTGGGATTTCCCGGATCCATCTTGCCCATTTGCCCCAGACCCATATCATGATGTATATATAAAATAACAACCACAATAAGCATGAGGATAATTCAGTAGTATAGTTGCTGAGATATTTTTAGATTGTGATTATATAGATATAATATTATGATGAATAAAATTAAGCATAACTTACGTTTCGCATTATTTATACTATTATTTTTTCAGGGAACCATCTTGTTCTCACAAAACACAATTAAAGGTATTGTTTGTGATACAGATGGGCTAGTAATACCTTGTGCTCATGTGCTACTTTGTCTTAACGATTCAATCATTGCGCAAAGTATCAGTACAGAACATGGATTCTTATTGGAAAACATTCCTGAAAATTCCTATATACTGAATGTGAGCCATGTGGGGTATCAAATAAAAAAAATATCATTAGACGTAAAAAGTAATATTGATTTGGATAGCATTCAGTTGTCTTTATTAACATTGGAATTGGATGAGGTTGTGATAAGAACTATTCATAATGTTACCACCTACAAAAACAATCAATTACATATCAATGTTAAACAAACTTACCTTTCAAAACTTCCCGATGTGCAAAGTTTGTTGAACAATATTCCGGGTGTCTTTCAAACGGATAACAAGTTGATGTATTTCGGAAAAGGTCAAGTACTTCTTCTTATTGACGGAAGGGAAATAAAAAGTACGGATGAGATAAACTCTTTGCAACCATCACAGATAAAAGAGATTATAGTAGATCACATGCCAGGAGCCAAATATGACTCTCGCTATTCTTCTGTATTAGACATAAAAACTACGTCAGAAAAGCCTGCACTGACCATTTATAATACAACCACTTGGGCGCGTCACTACTCTGGTAAAATAGGTTTTAATTCTCAAAATAAGATCAATGGTACATTGATTGACTTTGGCTATAGTTTCAGAAGAAGAAAAAATACATTATATTCCAAACAAATAGAAGAAGGTTATCAGACTGGCAATGAGTTTGAAAGGTTTTTTATGGATACAACATCCTCCAATCGGCAGTCTCATGATTGGAATATCGGTACTCAAACTAAATTTAAGACGAGTACCCTTGCCCTGAAATATTCAGGGTACTATTCATTGAATAAGCCTGTTTATTCTTCCTTCATGCAGTACACTTCTAATTCCTGTCAAGAAAATTTTAATATTCAAAGAAACGGGAAATATAAAGAACAGCAGCATTTGGTGACTTTAGATTATTCAGCTGAATTTGATTCCAATAATAATCTTCGAATTACGGCTGATTACCTTTACCAAAACAGCAAGGACAATAGTCATGCCTTAGAAAATTCTATAGAATCCGAGAAGCAAACTTATTGGGATTTTCAAGGAAAATACAATATTTATTCGCTTCTCACTGAATACGAACATAGTTTCAGTAAATCCATCAAGTTGATCACCGGTATGCGTTATAGCCATGTATATAACATGAATGATTCAAAGGAAAATGACATATCTTCTCAATACAAATTTCATGAAAATCGATGTGCTTTCTATGCAGAGGGCAGTTTTCGATGGCAAAAAATAACGATGCTACTTGGCTTGCGAAGTGAATGGTTTAGTAAAGAATGTAGTTATACAGTACAAGGTAAAAAGGATTATAAAGATTTATTCTTTTTGCCGTCATTATCAATTTCTTATCAACCATCGGAAGATTTACACTTTTCCCTTTCGGGAACCAATAAGGTTTCTCTACCTTCGTTTGGCGAATTAACTCCTATTGTTACTTATCTTAATCAGTATTCATATATAATAGGGAATCCTCTGTTAAAACCTACAACCAAATATGATTTTGGTTTTGATATAACTTGGAAGAACAAATTCAATGTGAAGTTTGAATACAATCTTCTGAGGAACGATCGCATTTCATGCAGCATCCCAGACGAAACAAACAATCAAGTGTTGAAATATACCTATGTAAATCTTAAAAAGTCAGGACAATTTTCAGGAATGCTTACATACTCAGATTACTTATTTAATCGTCATACTATTAATTTTAGTACTGGTATTTTGATTCCAAATGCAAAAATTCCCTACAGAGATGGAACTTTGTATCGTTCCACACCTTCGTATTACGCACAAATATTTACCAACTGGAAACTTAGTAAAATAATCGATTTCGCAGTAAGTTATATTTTTCAATCAAAATCATATGATAAAGCCGACACATATAGCGCAACTCACAATTTGGGATGTAATCTGTCAATTGTCCCTATAAAAAATCGTTTGTTCATCAATTTACAGGTAAATGATATTCTTAAAAAAACAACAGGAAACTGGGAAACGAATTATGGATATATTCGTACCCAACAATTCAATAATGCGGACAGCAGAAATATAACTTTGTCATTACGCTACGTGTTTAATTCATTCAAGTCTATAAAACATGGCAGCAGCAATAGTGAAGAAATTGATCGATTATAAAAATCATAGTGCATAAGTTTGAGCTTACAGCGCACCTAGCAGGATAATATGTTGTAATTGACAATAATTGACGAGTAGATGATACGATTGGAATTTCTCAAATGGAATAACTTAGAAAAACTCGTATTCCTGAAGTTGATTTACTTTTTCTACAAAGGCAAATTTCGTGGTTACGTATGAAAGCGCATCAGCAATACTGATAAAGAATCCGATCTGACCAATATTAATACTGCAAAATAACCTAAAATCCGCAAGCATTTTTTGTATTATAGTATGAATCAATAACTTATCCAAAGATTCAATTCACCCATTTGAGTGAAAGAATTTCTTTATAAATATGTGGATTATAAATGTTTACAAAAAGCTTTGCGGAATTAAGAAATAATATAACGTGACATTTCACTTTGTTAAACAATTGGATGCAATGCAATGCGGAGTTGCCTGTTTGGCAATGATTTGCAAATATTATAAAAACGCATATAGCATTGAAACACTTTCCAAGCTGTGTAGTGTTTCAACAGAAGGAGTTTCGCTTTTCGCAATAAAAAATGCGGCAGAGAAATTGGGATTCAATTCTATCTGTTGCAAGACTTCTATTGAACAATTAGTCAGCATTTCTATGCCAAGTATATTGCATTGGAACCAAAACCATTTCGTAGTTTTATACAAAGTAAAGAACAAAAAGAAATTCTACATCGCTGATCCTGGTAAGGGATTAGTATGTTATTCTTTGGAGAATTTTAAGAAGCACTGGATTAGTTCAGTATCAAATGGAGAAGAGAAAGGTGTCGTAATGGTAATTGAACCAACAGAGAAATTTTGGAAAAAAAGTATAATCGAAGAGCCAAACAAAAAGCGTTCATTCAACTTTTTATTTGGTTATGTATTACAATATAGAAAATATTTTATCCAAATTATATTGGGTCTGTTACTGGGGTGTTTACTTCAGCTCATCATGCCTTTTTTAACTCAAGCAATCGTTGATATTGGAATAAAGCACAAGGACATAGGATTTATATGGCTTGTACTATTGGGAGAATTGATGATTGTGGTTGGGCGTACAGCCACAGAGTTTATTCGCCGGTGGTTGCTGCTTCATATCTCCATGCGGATAAATATTTCATTAGTAAGTGATTTCTTTATTAAGTTACTAAAGTTACCCATGTCTTTCTTTGACACAAAACTGATGGGTGATTTGTTACAGCGAATTGGAGACCATTCGCGTGTACAGAATTTCCTCACTGGACAAGTCTTAAATGTTGTATTTACATTCCTAAGTTTCATTATATTTGGTATTGTCTTGCTTGTTTACGACAAAATAATCTTCTGCGTTTTTGTTATAGGAAGTTTTATCTATGGATTATGGATATCCTCATTCCTGCAGCGACGCAAGGTGCTTGATTATGAATTATTTGAACAACAAGCTATAAATCAGAATAGAACATATCAGTTCATAACATCAATGCAAGAAATAAAACTTCAAGATTGTGAACAACGGAGACGATGGGAATGGGAGAACACACAGGCAGACCTGTTCATAGTACAAATGAAATCATTAAAATTGCAACAATCTCAAGAAGCTGGTTCAATATTCATAAACGAAGTCAAAAACATGTTGATTACAGTTTTTGCAGCAACAGCAGTGATAAATGGTCAGGTTACTCTTGGAGCAATGCTTGCCATTCAATATGTTGTGGGGCAGCTCAACTCTCCTGTTGAGCAGTTTATGTCATTCATTTATTCCTTACAGGATGTAAAAATTTCTCTTGAAAGAATCAATGAAATTCATGAAGGTAAAAACGAAGAATCCAATGAAAATCAAGAAAAAGCATTTAATTTTGGGAGGTCAATCAGAATCAAGGACATTGATTTCAAATACGACCCCAATGCTTCTCAGAAAACGCTTGAGGGTGTATCATTTGACATTCCGGAGGGAAAAGTGACCGCTATTGTAGGTGCATCGGGAAGTGGAAAAACCACCCTTATAAAACTCATGCTTGGTTATTATCCGGTCGTATCTGGAACCATTTCTATAGCTGGTAGGAATATCAACGAGTACAACCTCAAATGGTGGCGTCGCCATTGTGGAGTGGTAATGCAGGATGGAGTGATTTTCTCTGAATCTATAGCCCGTAATATCGCTGTTGATGATGGAGATATAGATGTGTTACGTCTTGAAAAAGCAGCAAAAATCGCAAATATCCATGACTATGTGATGGGGCTTCCGCTAAAATACAACACTCTTATTGGACGTGACGGAGTTGGGCTGAGTCAAGGTCAAAAACAACGCATACTCATAGCTCGTGCAGTCTATAAAAATCCAGATTTCATATTTTTGGATGAAGCCACAAATGCCCTTGATGCCAAAAACGAGAAGGCTATAGTTGAGAATTTGAATGAATTCTACAAAGGGCGCACGGTGGTTGTCGTGGCACATCGTTTATCGACAGTCAAAAACGCAGACCAAATCATCGTTGTCGATGGAGGAAAGATAGTAGAAACCGGTACCCATACTTTTCTTATTGAAAAGAGAGGGGCATACTATAATTTAGTTAAGAATCAACTTGAACTTGGCAATTAAAACAATTAAGAATATGTACAATATAGAATGTAGATTAAAAATGATTTTCAATAAATCTGTAATTATATTAGGTGTTTTATATTTGTTCCCATTAGGAGCTAAATGTCAAGAACTTGATAGTATTGCTTCAGAAAAATTACCTGAAATCGTAGTAAAGGCTCAAATGCAGCATACTGATGCTTCATCCTCAACGTACACTCCAACCACAAGGCAGAAAACATCAGCGCAAAATGCCATAGACCTTTTGCGACAGCTTGCTATTCCTCAAATCAACATCAATCTTGTTGACAATGCAGTTACGACACCAAGCGGACAGAATGTCGCAGTTTATATCAACTATATTCCAGCCTCGGCAGAAGAGATTGAAGGATTATTGACTTCGGATGTACGGCGTGTTGAATATCTCGATTTTCCCACAGACCCACGCTTTCAGGGCAACGAGCATGTAGTCAATTTCATCATGCAGCAATACGAATATGGCGGTTACACCAAAGCGTTAATAAATGAAAATTTCCTTGTGGGTAAACTGTCAAGTCGTGCTTCCATCTATTCAAAGTTTGCATATAAGCGAATGACTTATGATTTGTATGCAGGTGCATCGAATCACGACATCAAACATACTGGCGCATCAATCATTGGAGATTATATTCTTGAGAATACAGACGGCGAACCTTACCATATAACACGAAATGAGATCTTCAACAATTCTCATTACAAGTATAACCAATACCCTGTTACATTCAGAGCTATATACGATTCGGACAATGTACAGATAGCAAATACTGTCGGCTTTAACTTTGACCAGTCGCCGGCTGCTGAGACCTCCGGCTGCTTATCGTATAAGCCTGCAAAGACAGAAGAATACTCATACAATAGATGCGAACCTTATACAAGTCGTTATCTTGTATGGTCGGGCAATTACTATTTCATACTACCACGGAATTTCCATTTAAGTGTTTCTCCCGGTATAAATTATGGACATACCAACAATACTTATCGCTATCAGACTTCAGGAACAGATGTTATAGTAAATGAATCGAAGGAAAATGTGTGGCAATTTAGAGGTAGTGCGACTCTTTATAAGAAATTTACTGATCGACAAAACGGTTTCTTTCGCGCATGGTACGGCTCTATATCCAATGATGTGAGCTATTTCGGTTCGTCACCTTATGACAATGATTTCCTTGATACCTATGCTGGAGCTGCGCTCGGTTATAACATTTCCAATAATAAATGGAATATCAGTACCGATGTTGCCGTGCAATGGGAAAAGAACAAAATCAATGACCAATCCGTTTCGGAAATCTATCCGCTTCTGAATGTTTCAGCTGGATTTTCTCCTTCACAAAAACATTCCCTTCGCGCATATTTCCATTTCGGAGCGAACTATCCTGGAGCAAGCGAGAAAACACCGAATACATTGCAACAGAACGAATTGATGTATTATACAGGAAACCCAGAACTTGGACTTTCCCGACAAGTTACATTCAACCTGTCCTATAATTGGATGCCGTCAAACAAGTTTTCAGTTTCGGCATTCGCCCAATACTTTGGGGAATACAACTTGTATGTACCTGTATACAAACCATACAATAACGGAATGGCTCTACTTCGTAAATTTGAAACCGACGGTGATTATAACCGAACCCAAATCGGTATGTCTTTTAATTACAAGTTGTTGAACGGTAATTTACAATTTGCAGCCTCGCCTTCAATTTCATTTTATCGTATGACCGGGCTGTTTGATATTGAACGAAATCCGTTCAGTTGTAATGTATCGGCAACTTATTATCTTGGCAATTTCTATTTTCAGACTTCATATCAGACAGGAAGCCTGACCGTACAGGGCAATCGTGGAGTAATCTATAAAGACCGTGATTTTTACCAAATTATTGCTGGATAGAGTCGGGCGAATTGGAATATCCGTGTTAGTGCTATGAATCTCTTCCGAAATGATTGGCTGTGTGCCACTAATACACTATCTACTCCTTTATACTCAGAAACTCGCTTTGCCAATGGTAACAATTTTCACCGCCGCCTTAACCTTTCGATAGTCTATACATTTGGTTATGGCAAGAAAGTACAACGTGGCAATGAAGTTGGAGTACAATCTGGTGCTTCTTCAGCAATAATGAAATAATAGAATATGGTTTATTAGTGGAATCAATACAAAATGTTATTTAACAGATAATTAATTTATAAAAAAATGAGTTATAAAATTAGTAATATTGAACTACGTTCTGAAAAAGTCCGTAATCTATTAGGAGAAATACCTCCTGCTTTGGTGCGATATGGTACAGTAATAATTGTTGCCATATTTTTGATGCTATTATTAATAGTCTGTTTCATGCCTTATCCTTACTCAAATGGAGAAAGTATACTGCAACATATCATTTTTAATAGTCATTAATGTTGATTGTAAAATTGATATTAATGTTGATATAAAGTATAGTTTTCCAACAGGGTATGAAATATAGAAAAGAAATGCCTTTCTTACGTAAAGTTCTCTTCGGATATATACTATTGGTGGCGGTCATCGGCAGCATGGCCGCCACCTTGCTGCATGAGCGCAGCCGTGTATTCGAGATTGAGACTGAAATGAGACACCTCGATTTGGTGCAACGTGATGTGAATACCGCCCACAAATATATCACGCTCCTTGCCATGCGCGGCGAGACCGCCCTTGCGTGGGAGGAGGACGATTTCGAGGACTACCGTTCGCTCCGTCTGCGGGTCGATACCATGCTGCAAGCCATGCACAAAGGGTATGAGGAATTTGTCAGCCGTGTACAGATAGACACGCTCCGCCATCTGCTTGCCAGCAAGGAAGAGCACCTGCGCCAAATCATGCTGCTGTTCCGTGAACAGGACAGCCCGGACGGTCAGTTGCTTGCCCGATTACCCAAAGAAGTCCGTTCAAAAACCATCATACGAAAAAAGAAAGGCATCGCCGGACTGTTCGGCGCAAAGGAAACAGTGGAAATAACCCCTTCCGCATCTGCAACACTCCACACTCTGAACAAGGAACTGCAATCCATACAGGAAGAACGGCAGGAAACCATAGACACATATACAGACAGCCTTCGCCGTCACAACAAGGCACTCAACCGTAAACTGCGCAACCTGATAGCCACGATGAACGGCCAGACCGAACGCATACTGGCAGAAAAGGAACTGCGGCTGGAAGCCTCTTACGGCCGTTCGGTACAAATCATCACTTGGCTGGTCATCACAGCCATCGTACTGATTGCGGCTTCCTATCTGATTATCCAGAGAGACCTGCGTGAAAAGGCAAAGACAAGAAAGCGGTTGGAGGACACCGTGGGTATGTTAGAGGAAAACGTGGAAGAAAACCGGAGGCTGATTGACGCAAGGCGGCGCATCATACAGACCGTAGCCCACGAACTGCGCACGCCGCTGACCGCCATAGGCGGCAATGCGGAACTGCTATTGGACGATGAAAACACGGAGAACCGCATCCGCCATGCGAAAACCGTCCGGCAGTCGGCAGGGCGCATGGCGGAGATGATAAACAGCCTGCTTGACTATTTCCGTTTGGACAGCGGCAAGGAAACGGAGAACAAGAAACCGTTCCGATTGGACAGCATAGCACGCATACTGGAAACGGAGTGTGTTCCATTGGCGGAAAGCAAACATCTCAGGCTTGTTATACACAACCGTGCGGATGAGGTCGTGGATGGGGACAAGGGGCTGATACTGCGCATAGGCAGCAACCTGCTGTCCAACGCCGTCAAGTTCACACACGACGGAAGCATCACATTAAGCACGGCGTATGGTAACGGCACGTTTACCCTTACCGTGGAAGATACGGGAACGGGCATGACTGAGGAGCAACAGTCTCGGATATTCGCCCCGTTCGAGCGGTTGGGCAACGCCGTGACGGAGGACGGCTTCGGACTGGGGCTTGCCATCGTGCATGATACCGTGAAGCTGATGGGAGGGGACATCTTGCTGGTAAGCGAACCGGGACTTGGCAGCCGCTTTACCGTAACCCTGCCATTGGCAAAGGCGGAAGAAACCGAGGCGGTTGAAAAGAAATCACATACCCATACCACGCTCTCGGACTGCAACATATTGGCGATAGACAACGACCCGGTGTTGCTGAACCTGATGCGCGACATGTACACGCAAAGCGGTGTGTCGTGCGACACCTGCCTGTCGGTAGGAGAACTGACAGACAAGATGCGGATAAAGGATTATGACCTGTTGGTAACCGACCTGAAGATGCCCGAAGTGAACGGCTACGAGGTACTGGATTTGTTGCGCTCCTCGGAAATCGGCAACTCACAAACCATCCCCGTAGTGGCCGCTACCGCCGCCGGGTATGTGACGGAAGAGGAACTGAAAGAATCCGGCTTTGCCGCCATGCTCCGCAAACCTTATTTCATTGAAGAACTTATGTCCGTTACCGAGAAATGTATCGAACCGAAAACAAACCACCGGCATATAGAACTGTCGCCCCTGCTTGCCTTCGGTGACAAGCGGCATACGCTGGAAAGGCTGGCAAACACTACCGAAACGGATATGGACGGATTGGGTAAGGCAGCTGAAAGCAAGGACATGGAAGCCCTGAACGAGAAAGTACACCACCTGAGGAGTTCGTGGATGCTGATAAAGGCAGAACAGCCGTTGGCGGTACTATATGAAACGATACATAAGGATGAAGTATCGGAAGAGGAATTAGGCGATGCCATTGACAATGTATTGGCGCAAGGCAAAGCGATAACGGACTTGGCACGAAAGGAGGCGGAGCGATGGGAAAGATAATCGTTGTAGAAGACAACCTGGTGTTTTCGGGTTATGTGTGCGGAATGCTGGAAAGCAAAGGCTACCGTACCGCCGGTGCCTCCGACTGCAAGGGGGCACGGAAACTGTTTGCCAATATCGGGGAAGATGACATGGTGCTTTCGGATCTGCGCCTGCCCGACGGTGACGGTATCGCCCTGCTGGAAGAACTGAGGAAGCAAGGCAGGAACAATCCCTACATCGTAATGACCGATTACGACGAAGTACCCACCGCCGTGAAATCCATGAAAATGGGTGCGGAGGACTATATCCCCAAGAAGTTGTTGACCGACAACCTGTTCCCGCTCTTGAATACCTTGCAGAAAAGGCTGGAACGTCACGGTGCACCCATCCACGAACGCATGAGCGAACCGTTCAGGAAACTGTACAACCGGATAAGGCTGGTAGCCCCCACCAACATGAGCGTCCTGATATTGGGAGAGAGCGGCACGGGCAAGGAACATATTGCCGAAAAGATACACAAGAGAAGCAAAAGGGCGGACAAGCCCTTTGTACCGGTGAATTGCGGCATATTGTCGAAGGAACTTGCAGCCTCTGCCCTGTTCGGACACGAGAGAGGCGCATATACGGGTGCGGAAAGTAAGAGGCAAGGCTACTGGGCGGAAGCCGACGGAGGCACGCTGTTTTTGGACGAGATAGGAAACCTGCCGATGGAAGTACAACAAATGCTGCTCCGTGCATTGGAATCCAAACTATACAGACCCATAGGCGGCGACAAGGACAAAAGGGCGGACGTGCGCATCATAGCCGCCACCAACGAGGATTTACCTGCTACCATCGCTGACAAGCGTTTCCGCAGCGACCTGTACCAACGGCTGAAAGAATACACGCTGCACATACCGCCCTTGCGCGAGTGCAGGGACGACATCCTGCCGCTTGCCGGGTTCTTCCTGAAATTAGCCAACGTGGAATTTGACAGGCAAGTGAAAGGCTTCGATACAGAAGCGGAAAAGAAAATGCTTGCCCATACGTGGACCGGCAACGTGAGGGAACTGAAATGCATCGTGCGCATGGCGGTGCTGCATACCGAAGGCGACACGCTTATGGCTGACACGTTGGAGTTTGACGAGCAACCGCATGATGCGGCATCTGATTTTGACGAGCGGGAAAAGCAGTTGAACCGTGAGCGTATCCTGCACGCATTGCAACAAAGCGGAGGCAATAAAAGGAAGGCTGCGGAACTGTTGGGCGTCAGCCCTGCCACATTTTACAAAAAACTGGACAAATATGGTGTAAAGACGTGATGTCTCAGGAATATAGTCACCACTGCCGCAAAAGCGTTTGGTTTTTCATACATATATATAGAAAACTAAACACTTTTTCCGATGAAAGGAAACGGATAAAAAAATAAAATTTATTTTTATATTTCTGTATGTCAGTCTAATATGGCAATACGAGGCGTATCCTGACATGAATTGGACAATGTTTTGCCGATCGTTTTATGTGCGCACACTTTTAACCCAAGTGTAATAACATAAAACTGAAAGAGATATGGAATACCTCATATTGACAGAAACCGAATTTTTCGGTCTTATAAACGGGAGCGATGAAACAGCCGGTCTGAATGCCGCATACAGCCGCTTTGTCAAGGAAATCGTGGAACTGATGCACGACAGCGATACGGACGGGGCGAAGATTGCGCTGGCGTATGCCGAAAACGAACTGCAATACCACCACACGCAGTATATTGCGGGTGTGAGAAGCCATACCGCCCTGTTTGTCCGTAAAGCCCTGTCTTTCATACGCAAGATGCAGAAACATATCCCCTCCAACCGCCCGCAGGTGCCGCCACTATCCACAACCAGCCACTCCGAATGCGAAAAGAAAAATGAAATGCCTGTCAATGCCCCTTCCATGCGCTGGACGGGCAGTATGGCTGAACTGGTGGAGCTGATTTACGGGCTGGATGCCATGAAGCTGGTAAACGAGGGTGAAACGGGTATCAAGGAACTGCTGGACGGCTTCTGCAAGGTGTTCGGCATGGAAATAAAAGAGAGCCAGTGTTACAATACCTATGCGGACATCAAGCGGCGGAAGAACGAGAGCCGTACCTATTTCTTCGACAAGGCTGCGGAGAAATTGAACCGGCGGATGCAGGAAGACGAGGAACGGGAACGGATGCGGAAAAGATAACGAGAAAATGAGGCATGGGCGTCATAGTCTGCGAAAAATTGCTTACCTTTGCAGAAACAATTATAATACAATAGATTATGGCATTAGAAATTAAACCTATTCCGGTACTTCGCGGCAAGGCGGCAGAGCGTTTCGTGGAAGAAGCGGACAGGAACGCCAGAGAAAGGCGCGGTTCCATAGACTTCACGAAGCAGGTGGAAAAGATGCGTGCTATCCTGAAACGCTCCAGACTGTACAATATAGATAAGGAGGGATAGGACGGTATGCTGGAGTATTGTGAGTTCCGTGAGCTGAATGACGACGTGCTGCGCGAATGCGGCGGCTTCTTGTGCAAGGACAGGGATATAACCGAGTTCTTCACGAGAGAGTATGCGGATTATGCCTACCAGCTTTTGGGCAAGTCCTACTGCTTCGTGGAGCAGGACAAGCACCGCATCGTCGGAGCTTTCACCGTAGCCAATTCGAGTATCCGTGCAGACCTGCTTCCGAACAGCCGGCGCAACAGGCTCAACCGTAACATCCCCAACGAGAAACGCCGTCCCCAATATCCTGCGGTGCTGGTGGGGCAGCTTGCCGTCAGTGACGGCTATATGGGACAGCATATCGGCGATGAGATACTGGATGCCATCAAGTCATGGTTCATCGAACCATTGAACAAAACCGGATGCCGCTATATAGTGGTGGATGCCCTGAACAATCCGAAGATATTTGATTTTTATCAGCGGAACGGCTTCAAGTTCCTGTTTTCCACAGAGGAAGAGGAATGGACTTTCCTGCACGGCAGGAGAACGGCGGAAGACCAATCAGCCATGCAGCCCATGCACACCCGGCTGATGTACTTTGACCTGATACTGCTGCGTACCCGATAAGAAGAAACTGTAAAACAGTACAAGAACGTATCTCCCATGCAATTTGCGGTCTATTTTGCATGGGAGTTTCTATATCGTGAAAATGGCAAAGAAAAAGAAAAGACATAACGGACACTATTGTAAAATATGCGGCTGCCGCAAGTCCAACGAGAGCTTTACGGGCAAAGGACACGCACGGCATATCTGTAAGGAATGCCAGTCGCTTCCGAAAGACGAGCAGGCGGACATGATGCGCTGTAACGAAGTGGAGCGTGCCGCGTTCCGTTTCCCTATGAGGCGGCAGGATTGGGAACTGCTGGAAAAATATGCCAAGAAATACAAGGACAGGGAGTCCGGACAGTTCGCACAGGAAATGCTTGACATGAAACGCGGCAATTATGCACCGGAAGCGGATGATGAAGAGGCGGATGAATTGTCTGGCAAAATCTACGAAATCGAAGAAACTCCCTTTTCGGATTTGGATGAAGACAACCGTATTGCCGTTGAAGAACTGCTGGAGGACAATATCAACGAGTTCATGATACACAAGGACTATATCCCCGAAGGAAAGGACTTGCAGGATATAGCGGATTGGGTATTGAAAGAAACCAACGCTGCGTTTTATCTGAAAGTCGTCCCTAATGACGCATACCGCAAGCTCATAGACGATACCATCCGGAAGCTGGTCAGGGAATGGAAAGACGACGGTATGGAAATAAAGACCTATACCGAATCGCTTACGGTCATGGAAACCGAACGGCTTATAATCAGAAAAATCACCCGCAAGGACATGGGTGCATTACTCGCCCTTATGAGCAAGCCGGAAGTCATGTACGCATGGGAACACGGATTTGAAAAGAAGGAAGTGCACCAATGGCTGAACAGCCAGCTTACCCGTTACCGTAAGGACGGATACGGGTATTTTGCCGTCATATTAAAGGAAAACAATAAGTTTATCGGACAGGCAGGCTTAATGAAAAGCGTGATTGACGGGAATAATACCGTGGAACTCGGCTACATGCTGGACAATGTGTATTGGCATCATGGTTATGCTACGGAAGCCGCCCGAAGATGCCTGCAACATGCTTTTGAGGAATTGGGATTACAGGAAGTCTGTTGCAGCATCTGTCCCGAAAACTCGCCTTCCCTCCGTGTGGCAGAAGCCATCGGAATGATACCCTGCGGCAGCCATACCATTGTATATAATGGAAAGGAAATGCCCCATCTGTTATATAAAGCAGAAAATATAATTGACAAAAAAGAAAATCCGTAACAGTCAGTGCTACGGATTTTCCTTTTTTCGCCTGCGACGCGTTACTTGTTCTGCAAAAGGTATTGCAGTTCCGGGTCGGACTGGATGCGCTGTAACTCGTCGGCGACAATCTGCCGCACTTCGGCACGGATGCGGTTGTAGTTCTCCTGAATCATCTCCTTCATGCGGTCGTTGCCGTCGGCATCGGTAAAGTCCGTGATGACGGGAATAGGCTTGTAAGCCTGTTCCTCACGCTTGACCTTTTCGGCATCCACCACAATCTCGCAATGGAAAATCTTCTGCTCGATGCGCTCGCTGAAGTTGTCGGCGACCGCCCCGACGAACATGCCCTGCGTGAGCGTGGAAATCTTGCTCGCCGGGATAAGGCTCTCCATCTGCGTGTTAATGGAGGTGGACTTGTCCTCGCGGTTAATGGTGATGCTCTGCCGCTTCTGCAAGATTTTACCGAAACGTTCGGACAGGGTCTTGGCGGTCTCGCCGACCACTTGCCCGGAGAAGACGTTGCCGACGGTGTTCATCACCACGGCGGCCTCCTTGTCGCCGTAGTCGCGCTTGAGCTGGGAGAAGTCCTGAAAACCCAGCAGAGTGGAAACCTTGTTGCTCCGGGCGGTGGCAATCAGGTTGTCCAGCCCCTTGAAGTAAATCGTGGGCAGCTCGTCGATGATTATTGAGGATTTGAGCCTTCCTTTCTTGTTCACGAGCTTTACGATGCGCGAGTTATACAGCCCCAATGCCGCCCCGTAGATGTTCTGGCGGTCGGGATTGTTGCCCACGCAAAGGATTTTCGGCTCGTCGGGGTTGTTTATGTCGAGCGTGAACTCGCTGTCGGACATGACCCAGTAGAGCTGTGGGGAAATCATACGCGAGAGCGGAATCTTCGCCGAGGCTATCTGCCCGGCGAGCTGTTCCATCGCCCCGCCCTGCCATGCGTCCATGAACGGGGAAAGATAGTTCTCCAGTTCGGGGTAGCTGGTCAGAATGGGAAACACGTCCTCGTAACGGCGGTTGAGCAGCTCGATGGCATGGGGAAAGGTACAATACTTGCCGTCTTTGTAAATCCTTAAAAACCAAATCACTGCGGCAAACAGGATAATCGGCGACTCCACGAAGAAGTCGCCCTGCTTTTGCACCCAAGTCTTATTCAAATTGAGCATTATCGTGTAGGCACTCTCGTAGGCATCGGTGATGTCCTCCATGAAATCCGGGTGAATGGGATTGCAGCGATGCGAGCGACGCGGGTCGTCGAAATTGATTACATAGAACTTCGGCTTGACCCTGTACCCATCCGGGTGGTTCAACAGATGGTTGTAGGCGATGGTGGAAAGGTCGGGATATTTAAAGTCATAGATATATTGACTAAAACCTTTCTCAATCTGCTGCTTGATGAAGGAATTTACCACGGCATACGACTTGCCGCTGCCCGGCGTGCCCAGCACGATGGAAGCACGGAACGGGTTTACCACGTTGATAAATCCATCGTTCCACTTCTTCTTATAGTAAAAGCGGGTGGGCAGATTGACTGAATACTCGTTCTCCATGAGGCGGGTTTCCTGCATGAAACTCTCGTTCTCGACATTGAACACGTCTTCCATGAGGTTGGTACGCAAGAGGCGGCTCATCCATGTGCCCGCCATGAGCAGACAGACATAGCCCACCGCCATCGAAGCGGTGTAGAAACCGGCGACCGCCTCCACCGGGAGCGGCAGGGACAATATCCACCAGTTAAGAAAGAATAGCACAAGCCCGGCGGCAAGCACCGTCCAAATCCTGCGCCAAGTGATTTTTTCCTCCTTGACGCCCTTCGTGCCGAGGCACGAGAGCGCGAGCAGCAGAAGGGCAAAGAACTTTGTGTAGAGGATATGATGGAACAGCCCTGCGGTGCGGTCGAAGTTCATCAGCACCCTGTCCACGACACCTATGCCGATGCCCCACAGCCTTACGGCTTCATAACAATACCAGTAGAGGTGGATGACCACCAGAATAATGCTCACGGCACGGAGAAAGTCCATGATTTTCGCCAGTGCCCTCAAATCGTCTTCCTGTTGTGACATAATCTGTTTCTGTTTTTAAGTTGTCGGTAAAATAAATCATAACCCCAGCCCCTTGCGGCGTTTCTTCCGCCTGCGTTTGAGGTCACGCTCGAAAGCGGCTTCCTCCGCCTGTGCGCCCGAAGCGTCGCCGCCGAGCAAGCCCAAGCCGGAGGAATATCCCCCGTCGTGCTCCACGACGGGACGGTCTTCGGGCTGCTGCCTGTCCACCGTAACAGTAAAAGGCATGGGCGGAGTACCGGCATAAGGCAGGGTAAAATGCTCCTGCAAGGCATTGGCAGAGAACTCCTTGCCCAAACGCGAGCCGTTGAGCACACAGCCTGTACGGTGGTCAATGAAGGTTGTCCCGTAGATGCGACCCTCGTCGGTGTAGCGGAACACCACATCCACGCCTTTCGCTTTGAGCAGGGCGACAAACTCCTCCCGGCGGTACGTCCGGGCAAGGGCGGCAGCGACGGTCTTGCGGGTTATCTCCGCCAGATGCCTGTCTCGGATTTGTCCCTTGGAAAATTCAAACCTGCGCTGCACGGCTTCATAGCCGACAGACTTGCCGATGCGGGAAGCCTTGAAAGGGTTGCCGGTCTTGTTGCCGGCACCATCGGTGGCAGACGAGTTGTTGAGCGATAGCGAAAAATAGACCAGCCCGTGATACTCGCGTCCGTCCACCATGCCGTGCGCTTCCTCCACCGTGACATTGTAGAGCGAGAGCAGGGCGCGGTATTCGCCCATCGTCTGGAACTTGTAGGTTGCCATGACCGCCTTGGCTACATTCGATACCTGCCGCTTCACGTCGCCCTGCGATGTGTCCACCCTGCGGAGCGGATTGTCGGTATGGTGCTGCCTGCGGTCAGCCGGGTGCAGCCCGTACTTCTTTTCCAGCTCGGAGGTGATGCGCTTGCTGCGCCGGTGGATGAAGTCACGGTTAAGCCGCCTGCCGTTTTCGTCCACATTGACGGAGACGATGTGCAGGTGGTGGCGGCTGATGTCCTCGTGCTTAAAGATAAGATACGGCTGGTCGCCGTAACCCAGCCTGTCGAGATACTCGCGTGCGAGCTGTTCCAGCTCCGTGTCGGTCAGGCGGTCATCAGGGTGCGGATTGAGCGAAATGTGGATGACCCTGTTGCGCGTGCGCACCTGCTCCGGCATGAACCGCTTGAAATCCCGCTCGGCACGTGCCACGTCCACCCGTCCGCTGCCGTCGTCGAAGACCCTGTTCACGGCAAGGAGCCTGCCTTCCCCCTCGTTCACCTTCAGACCGTTGTAGGCGAGTGCGCCGTACAACGATGTTCCCATGCTTATCTTCGCGACCATCTCTCCTCAAACTCCCTTGAAAGTTCCACGACCTGCCGCGTCAGAGCGACCAGTTCCTCCGTGCATTTTTCCAGACGGTAGAGCAATGCCATCGCCTTCTTTTCCGAGAAATGGCAGCGAAGCTCCCTGACCGTCTGGTTGTAGTTGTTGCCGACCATGCGGTACTGCGCATGGAAAGCGGAGAGTTTCGTGCAGTAGTCCAGCAGCGTCCAGTCCGTGACCAGCACACGGAAGGGCTGTCCGAAGAAGTGGGCTTTCAGGAACACCGCCCTCGCGTACACGCCAGATTTCTCATACATGGCAAGAAACTTCTGCCATTCCTCATTGTCGAAGCGCACCATCACGCAGTGCGACTTGCGGCTCTCTTTCGGATGCCGCCCCCATTTGAGGGACGCTTCATCCACGTTCTTTTTCCTGTTCATCTTTATTATGGATTTAGTGGTTCGTTTCACGGCACAAGCGCAGCTTCCGGCACGCATACCGCAGGTAGGAAACAGGCTTCCCGACTTCGGAGGGGAAGCCCTCCCCCGCAAGGGGCAAGGTCGTTTCCGGGAGTAACCGGAAACCCTTTGAGTAACTCAAAGGACACCTTGCTGTGTCTTTAAGGACACAAGAATCCGTACACGACGGATTGGGGATAGACCTGCCTGTAACCACCCCCAAAGGTATCGGGCGACCGATACCTCCCAGCTGCCCAAAAGAAGGACGGAACCGGGGGCGGTGTGCGCATCGGGAGCATTGCCCTGCCGCTTGGATGCAAAGGTACGGGGTAAAAACGAGCCGGAAAGGGGCTGAAGAATGCCACAAGCTACCGGAACAACGCCAAATGCTGCCACGCAAGGGGGAAACGATACAGACCGGCGGATTTGTATATTCCTTTGCGGACAGAAACGATGAAGCAACAAGGCAAATAAATGAACATGGACGGAAACAGACATTTGAAAAGGCAAGTCCGCACGGACGGACAGACACACAGCTCCGCTGATGTACTGACATACATACGTGCTGACGTATTGACGTATCGGCATACGACAGCACACCGGTGGGGAACCAAACCAAGACCTCCGTAAAAATGCGGGTATGCAAGAAAGTGCGTCTGCGCATATATGCGGAAGCGGAGAAACGAACAGGCGGGGAAACACACCGCCACAGTCATAAACCAACAACGATTAAAACATACAGAAAAATGAACAAGGAAACATTCGTTGCATTTGCAACACAGAAAGGCGGTGTCGGCAAATCGACCGTCACCGCGCTCGTAGCCAACTACATCCACAACGTGATGGGGATTGACGTCGCCGTGATAGACTGCGACGAGCCGCAGCACAGCATCGCCGGGCTGCGCGACAAGGAAACGGCACTCATCGAAAAGAACGACAGCCTGAAGGCCGTCGCTTATGAACATTTCCGCAAGTCGGGACGCAAGGGATTCCCCATCATCCGAAGCAACGCCGTGCAAGCGCTGGACGATGCGGACAGCCTGCTCTCGGAGAAAGGGTACCGGCCGGAAATCGTGTTCTTCGACCTGCCGGGCACGCTGAAAAGCGACGGGGTGATAAAGACGCTCTCGCAGATGGACTACATCTTCACGCCCGTCAGCGCCGACCGCTTCGTGGTGGAAAGCGCGTTGCAGTTCGTAATGATGTTCAACGACAACCTCGTCACCACCGGGCTTGCCAAGACAAAGGACATCTCCCTGTTCTGGACGATGGTGGACGGACGGGAGAAAACCGGGCTGTACGACCTGTACGGCAAATTGTTCGCCGAAAACAACTTCCGTGTCCTTGACACGAGGCTGCCCGACAGCAAGCGTTTCCGCCGCGAGCCGTCGGACGACCGCAAGCCGGTGTTCCGCTCGACCATCCTGCCGCCGGACACCTCCATGCTGAAGGGAAGCCGTATCCGCGAGCTGTCGGAAGAGATATGTTCCATCATCAACGGATAAACCTCATGGCAAGCCGAAAGTTGAATACGGATGGCATAGACGAGAGCCTGCTGCTTGCCTCCATAGGAAAATCCCGTCAGATGGGAGGACCTCCGGCAAGGGAAGGAACGGACGAACCCGATGCCGGCAACGCACCGGAAGATGCGGTACAGCCCACGGAAGCGAAAGCACGGAGCGAACCGGCGAAAAGGAAGAAGCCGGACTACGGCTCGACCTTCCTCAGACGGAACGAAGTGAAACTCCGGCAGTGCGTGTACATCAGCAAGGAGGCGCACAGCATCGTTTCCAAGATAGTGAACACCATCGCCGGCAAGGAAATAACCGTCGGCGGCTATATCGACACGGTACTGATGCGCCATTTTGAAGAGAACAAGGACGAAATCAACGACCTGTACCGCCGCAACAGGGACAACCTGATTTGAAGAAAACATTGTATCACATAAAAAAAGTAAAGACGAAATGAAACTGGACATCCACATTTTCAGAAGAAAGCAGAGAGAAGAAGCCTATGAGGGCAAGTACCACAAGCCGGAAGGCACCGGGCACCTTGAACGTCACGGTACAGAGCCGGAGAGCCTTTACAGGAAGAAAAGCCACGATGTCGTCGAACAGAAAACGGTAAGCTGGTGGTGACGTTGCTGTTAACCCTGATGGTGGCGTGCAACCTGTGGATACTGTTCTACCTGACATGGGAGCACAAGGGGGCGCGGAAAGCTGACGGCAAGGATGGCATTGAACCGGCACGGGAACCGTTGCCCGATGTCATTGGAAAAAGCAGGTTCAGGATGCCGGAAACGAAGCCACAGTCTACCACTCCGACGCCAAATGCTGCCACGGAAATGCAGAGTGAGGCGGTGGACGAGAAGGACGTTACCTTTGCCGACGAAATGGAAACCTCCGGCAGCTACTCGGCGGAAACAAAGCCGTCGCACCAAGTGCCCGATGAAGAACTGGACGAGGTTTTCAGGGACAACCGCGTCCACGACACGGACGGGGAGTTTGACGGGGAGCAGCCACAGGCAGGCGGAAATACCTTTGACGAAATCGACCGTGCGGCAAGGGCGGTGAAGGACCCGAAAGCAGGGAAAGCCGACATCCTGCAGGCTGGCAAGGTATTCCACGAGTTGGAAGGGACGGAGTTCTACGACATGTTCCGGCGCAACAATGCCCGGTACGAGGCAAGGGTGTCTGAAATGGTGGAAACCTATCTTGCAAGCATCCGGCCCGCAGAGAAGAAAACAAGAATGAAAGCGGCTGTACGGAAGGAATACGAGAACTTCAACATCCGCGACTATGTATAACAATGTAAAAACGTAACGAAGATGCGAAAAAAGAAAATCGACTACGGCTGAAAGACGGCTTGCCACCGAATCCACTAAATCCGGAAGCCGGCTTTATCCGAAGCCGCAAGAATAAAAAAAGTATCAACCGCCGAAGGGAATATCCAACCCGGAGGCACAAAAACGAAAAAAGATTATGACAATGACATCGAAAAGGAAACAAACCATTCTCGCAGCCCTTCTGCTGGCTGCCAACATCTCCGCCTTCGCTCAGGGCAACGGCATGGCGGGCATCACCGAAGCCACCAGCATGGTGACATCGTATTTCGACCCGGCGACGAAACTCATCTACGCCATCGGCGCGGTGGTGGGCCTTATCGGGGGCATCAAGGTGTACGGGAAGTTCTCGTCGGGCGACCCGGACACAAGCAAGACCGCCGCAAGCTGGTTCGGAGCCTGCATCTTCCTGATAGTGAGTGCGACCATCCTACGCTCGTTCTTCCTCTAAACAGGCATTTCCAATACATATATAATAAGGTATAAGGACAATGACTGACGAGTTGTTGAGCGCTAAGCGCGAAAAATACCCGGTAAACAAGGGCATCGGTCGTCCGGTGGAGTTCAAGGGGCTGAAGGCGCAATACCTGTTCCTGTTCGCAGGCGGGCTGCTCGCCGCCTTCATCCTGTTTGTCATCCTGTACATGGCGGGCGCAGGCCAGTGGCTCTGCATGGGCTTCGGCATCACGGCGGCTTCCGCCGTCGTGTGGCTCACGTTCCGGCTGAACGCGAAGTACGGCCAGCACGGGCTGATGAAGCTGGGCGCTGCACGGATGCGTCCCCGCTACCTGCTCCACCGCAGACGGGTGTCCCATCTGTTAAGACGGAAAAAGAAAGGAGGAAAAGCATGAGAAACGTAATGAAAGCGACCACGCTGGAAAGCCGTTTCCCGCTGCTGGCTGTGGAACACGGCTGCATCATCTCGAAGGACGCGGACATCACCGCCGCCTTCGAGGTGGAGCTGCCGGAAGTCTATACCGTGACGGCAGAGGAATACGAGGGCATCCACGCCACGTGGTGCAAGGCAATCAAGGTGCTGCCCGACTACTCGGTGCTGCACAAGCAGGACTGGTATGTAAAGGAGGAATACCGCCCCGACTGGCAGAAGACGGGCACGGGCTTCCTCGCGCGGAGCAACGGGATGCACTTCAACGAGCGTCCCTTCCTCAATCACCGGTGCTACCTGTTCCTGACCAAGACGACAAGAGAGCGCATGAGGCGGCAGAGCAACTGGAGCACGCTGTGCCGGGGGCACATCATTCCGAAAGAGATACGGGACAGGGAAACGGCGGTGAAATTCATGGAGGCGGTGGAACAGTTCGCCCGCATCCTGAACGATTCGGGGCACATCAAATTGCGCCGGCTCTCCGATGACGAGCTTGCCGGCACGGAGAAGGAAACGGGCATCGTAGGCAGATACCTCGCCCTGTCACCCGGCAACACGGACTGTCTGGAAGACATCGCCATGAGCGCGGAGGAGATGCGGGTGGGCAGCAACCGCCTGTGCCTGCATACGCTCTCGGACACGGAAGACCTGCCGGCGGCGGTGGAAACGGATTACCGCTACGAGCGTCTTTCCACCGACCGTTCGGACTGCCGCCTGTCGTTCGCCGCCCCGCTGGGACTGCTGCTTCCCTGCAACCACATCTACAACCAGTACGTGTTTGTCGGCAACAGCGACGAGGAACTGCGCCGCTTCGAGAAGTCGGCGAGGAACATGCAGTCGCTTTCGCGGTACAGCCGCCAGAACGCCATCAACTGCGAGTGGATAGAGGAATACCTGAACGAGGCTCACTCGCAGGGGCTGAAATCCGTCCTCGCCCACTTCAACGTGATGGCGTGGAGCGACGACGGGGAGGAACTGAAACGGATACGGAACGACGTGGGGAGCCAGCTGGCTTCGATGGGCTGTGTGCCGCGCCATAACACGACAGACTGCCCGACGCTGTTCTGGGCGGGCATACCGGGCAATGCGGCGGACTTTCCGGCGGAAGAATCGTTCCACACGTTCATCGAACAGGCAGCCTGCCTCTTCATCGGGGAGACCAACTACCGGGACTCGCCCTCGGCTTTCGGCATCCGCATGGCGGACCGCATCAGCGGCAAGCCGCTGCACATCGACATCTCCGACCTGCCGATGAAGCGCGGCATCATCACCAACCGCAACAAGTTCGTGCTGGGACCGAGCGGCAGCGGGAAGTCGTTCTTCATGAACCATCTGGTCAGACAATATTATGAACAGGGCGTGTGACGCGAAAAGCCGTGTAAGTGATTGTGCAACTTTGGTTTAGAGAGTCATTGATTGCACCTGCAATTCCGTTTGCAGTAGTCTGAGAGTACGTGCATTGAGAGTAATCAAATTGTGCGAAGCTGCTCTGACAAAGTACCCTTTCCGAAAGGAATAGACCGAAACGTGAGCGGAGGTCAATGGCGGATAACATCGTTCCGCCGAGGGGCGAGACTTGATGGTATGGTTAACTCAGTGTGAACGTCTGATAAACATCGTTACGTAGAACAAGCCTAATGATGTTGTTGATTTTCCTCTTCCGAGTGAAATCTGAGGCTTGAACCAAAAGGTGAGCAGTCGGTTAACTCCCTGTCTCTGTGGGGTTACACGGACATCAAGACTGCCGGTGAATAGGACGAACCTAACCCATCATAGTCACTTACACGGAACGCGGCAAGTCCGTATCTCTCCATTTCTTATGGAATGGTAAGCGAGCCGTAAGGCAAGCCTATACGGGATGCGGATATAGGAATGTGGAAAAAGCGAATGCCGCTCTGTAATGGAGCGGATACGGATTGACCTCATTGCCATGTATGGCAGAGAGCCACATCATCCGACACGAAAGTGTGCCCACTTCCACAAGGTAACTCTTTACAATAAACTTTATAGAACTTCTAAAGAAAGGAAAGCAAATGAACGAATCGAAAGAAACGTGTGCACCTGAAAATGTAGTCCTTACTTACACCGAGCGTTGGCAACGGATTGACCGTCGCAAGGCTGAGGACTATGTTCGGAAGCTGCAAGCACGTATTGTAAAGGCTCAGAGGGAAGGCAAGTACGGCAAGGTTAAATCCTTGCAATGGCTGCTGACCCACTCGTTCTACGGTCGTTATCTTGCCGTAGTTCGGGTTACTGCAAACAAAGGCAAGAACACTGCTGGAGTTGACCGCGTAAAATGGTCTTCCGATGCAGCCAAAGCCAAAGCTATCGACACACTCAAGCGTCGTGGGTATCAACCGATGCCTCTGCGCCGTGTGGAGATTCCGAAGAAGAATGGGAAAAAACGCCCGTTGGGTATCCCAACAATGAAAGACCGTGCTATGCAGGCGTTGTATCTTATGGCTCTTGACCCTGTGGCAGAAACTACGGGAGATATACACTCCTATGGTTTCCGTAAACATCGGAGCTGTCAAGATGCAATTACGCAATGCCATATTCTTTTATGCAAGGATGACAAATCACCTCAATGGATTCTGGAGGGAGACATCAAAGGTTGCTTTGACCATATAAGCCATGACTGGCTTCTCAACAATATACCAATGGATAAGGAAATGTTGAGAAAATGGCTGAAAAGTGGATATGTGTTCAATGGCAGTCTGTTCCCTACCGAAGAGGGCACACCCCAAGGCGGCATAATTTCACCCACTCTCGCTAATATGACTCTTGACGGGTTGCAATCGCTCGTGTCAAAAGCTGTAAAGCCTTATGACATATATCCAAATGGCAAGCGCAAAAGGATTGTCCCCAAAATCAATCTTGTCAGATACGCTGATGATTTCATCGTGACGGCAAGAGACAAGGAGACAATAGAAAACATATTGCTCCCCCTCATACAGCAATTCATGTCTGAACGAGGTTTGACGCTCTCGAAGGAAAAGACCAAAATAACGCATATAAATGATGGTTTTGACTTCCTCGGTTTCAATATTCGTAAATATCCGAATGGCAAGGTGCTGACCAAGCCGTCAAAGGACAGCATGAAAAGTTTTTGTGAGAAAATCAGATTGAAAATCAAGAGTAACAAAACGGCGAAGGCTTCTTCAATCGTGAGAATGTTAAATCCGATGATAACAGGTTGGGGAAATTACTACCGATACGGAGTATCCTCCAAATCATTCTCCCGAATTGACTTTGAAATTTTCAAGTCACTTTGGCGATGGGCAAAGCGACGCCATTCAAAAAAGAGCAAGCATTGGATTAAGGATAAATACTTCCTGCAACTAAAAGGTCGTAAATGGTGCTTTGCAGCCATAGAGAAACGGAGCAAGTCTTACAAGGACAAAACTTTGCGGCTCAAAAGGCTCGGAGACATTTCCATTAAAAACTACGTCCGTGTTAGAGGGGAAGCGAATCCTTACGACCCTGCTTATGCAGATTACTACAAACGCCGCAGAAATAAAGAAACGGAAGAAAAACTCCGTGAAAAAGATAATATGCTGCGTAGTATGTGGCTGCATCAGAAGATGTGCTGCCCTATATGTGGACAAGTCATTGATACTGAAAGCAGTTGGGGTACAATTATCCTACCTGTCAACGGCAGACAGTTCAAGCAACTTGTACACAAGCGTTGCAAGGCAAAGTTCTACTCAAAAGTTGTAGGAAATGAGGCGTAACTATTTTTTCAGTAGAAATAGGGACGCGTTGCTTGAGCCGTGTGATGGGAAACTATCACGCACGGTTCTTAGAGGGGAAAGCCCCCGCAAGGGGGCTGACCTACTCGACACGCACGTGGTGCTGGTGGATACGGGAAACTCCTATCAGGGACTGTGCGAGATGATACATCGCCGCACGCACGGGCAGGACGGCATCTACTTCACCTACACGGAGGAGAAGCCCATCTCGTTCAACCCGTTCTACACGGACGACGGGGTGTTTGACGTGGAGAAGAAGGACAGCATCAAGACACTGCTGCTGACGCTGTGGAAAAGCGAGAACGAGCCCGCCACGAAAACGGAATCGGCGGAACTGGGAAGTGCGGTAAATGCCTATATCCTGAAAATCCAGCAGGACAGTAACATCGTGCCGTCGTTCAACACGTTCTACGAGTACCTGCAGGACGTGTACCGCAAGGAGATGGAGGAACGCTACATCAAGGTGGAGAAGTCGGACTTCAACATCGACAACCTGCTGACCACGCTCCGGCAGTATTACCGGGGCGGACGCTACGACTTCCTGCTCAACTCGGCGGAGAACATCGACCTGCTGCACAAGCGGTTCGTGGTCTTCGAAATTGACGCGGTGAAGGACAATGCCGAGCTTTTCCCGGTGGTGACGATTATCATCATGGAGGCTTTCATAAACAAGATGCGCCGACTGAAAGGCGTGCGCAAGCAGCTGATATGCGAGGAGGCATGGAAAGCCCTGTCATCGGCGAACATGGCATCCTATCTCCAGTACCTCTACAAGACGGTGAGAAAGTATTTCGGGGAGGCAATCGTGGTGACGCAGGAGGTGGACGACATCATCAGTTCGCCCATCGTGAAGGAGAGCATCATCAACAACTCGGACTGCAAGATACTGCTTGACCAGCGCAAGTACATGAACCGCTTTGACCAGATACAGTCGCTCCTGGGTCTGACGGAAAAGGAGAAGTCGCAGATACTCTCCATCAACCAGTCCAATGACCCGTCGAGGCGGTACAAGGAGGTCTGGATCGGACTTGGGGGCACACACTCGGCTGTGTATGCCACAGAGGTGTCGATGCACGAGTATTTGGCCTACACAACGGAGGAAACGGAAAAGATGGAAGTGCGCGGGCTGGCGGAGAAGCTGGGCGGCGACATGGAAGCCGCCATCCGTCAGGTGGCGGAAAGACAGAAGGAATAAAAATATAATCTATAAGACAAAGGAAAAATGAAGACTGAACATGCATATACTGATGCCGTGCAGCGCAGGGAGGAGGAAGTCCGGGAGCATATCTCATGGTTCCGCGAGTTCCTGACATTCGGAACCGAGCTGCCGGAAACCATCAGAAGACAGTACGGCCTCGAAGAGGATTACCGGCGATACATGGAGCTGGCGGAGAGGGACAACCGTATGTTTGAGGAGGCGGACGGCACGGAGTACCGCAGGTACATGGAAAAGATACGCAAGGGGGAAATCCCCGGTCCGGGAAAGGCTTATGGGAAAGTGGTGCTTGCAGTGGAAAAGGCATACGAGCGCATCTGTCCCTCTCCGGCAAGGGACTATCTGGAGGAGAAATATCGGGAACTGCTGTTTCTGAGGGGGATGGTGTACCGGAAAGACTATGATGACCCGCTGTGGTACAAGCCGGAAATCCTTGACAAATACGGCATTGACCACAGGGCTTCACGCGGGACGGTGCTGGAGCAGGTGGAAAAGGCATACCGGGAACTGGATGCCCGATTCTGCCGGATGACGGGCAAGAAGCCCGATGCGGACATGCTTTTCGGCAAGTCCGCAGCCCAGAAAGCGGTACCGGCACAAAGGGAAGCATCCGAAAGCAATGCAAGAGAGGCCCGTATGCACAAGCGTGGAGGCAGAAGGCCGGGTTTCTGACGGAAAGGGACAGGAAAGGGCAACCTATTTAGAAAAACAAAACTTAAAAAGACAAGAAAATGAATATCAAAATGACAAAGACGGAACGACTGCTGCTGTGCGGCGGTCTGATAGGGCTGGCATCGCTGATGCTGCAAGCCTGCGAGACGGTAATGAAAGAAAACGAGGATGTGCGCGGGAAGATTTGCGGCAACTGGGAAAGCGTGGAGGGCAAGCCTGACATATTGGTGTACAAGGAGGGCGCACACTACAAGGTTACGCTGTTCCGCAGGACGGGAGTCCGCAGGAAATTGAAGCCGGAAACTTACCTGCTGCAAAGGGAGGCGGACGGTAACCTGTACATGAACACGGGCTTCCGCATCGACGTGGCGTACAACGAGGAAACGGATGTCCTGTCCTTTTCGCCTAACGGCGACTATATCCGGGTGGACACGGATGAAACAGTTAAAAGCGGAAAGAAAGAAGAACAATAAGAATGTACCACTAAATCCAACGTGAATATGGAAATAAGACAGAAACTGAAAATGCCGCTGATAGCGGTCTGCCTGTGCCTTACGGGTACGGGCGGGGCATACGCCCAATGGGTGGTGTCCGACCCCGGCAATCTTGCCCAAAGCATCATCAACTCCGCCAAGGAGATGGTGGAGACCGCCGGGACGAAAGCCAACACCCTGAACGGCTTTCTGGAAACGAAAAAGGTGTTCGAGCAGGGAAAAGCCTATTACGACGCACTGAAATCGGTGCATGATGTGGTAAGGGGCGGCACGAAGGTGGCAAAAAGCGTGGGGCTGGTGATGGAAATCTCGGAAACCTACGTGGACAACTACCAGAAGATGCTTTCGGACGAGAACTACACTCCGGAGGAGCTTGCCGCCATATCATCGGGTTATGCCATGTTGATAGACGAAAGTTCGGACGTGCTGCAAGACCTGAAGAACGTGGTGAACGTGACGGGGATGTCGCTCACGGACGCGGAACGGCTCGCCATCATCGAGAATGCCTACCGCAACCTGCTGAACTACCGCAATCTCGTGCGCTACTATACGAACAAGACCATTTCGGTATCCTACCTGCGGGCAAGGAAGAAGAACGACATGGACCGGGTGACGGCACTCTACGGAAACCCCAACGAAAAATACTGGTAGCCTATGGGAGAGTTCGAGAACCTTCATCAGATACTCCTCTCGCTGTATGAGGAGATGATGCCGCTCTGCTCGGACATGGCAGGGGTGGCTAAAGGGCTTGCGGGACTGGGCGCGCTGTTCTACGTGGCGATGCGCGTGTGGCAGTCGCTCGCCCGTGCCGAAGCGATAGACGTGTACCCGCTGCTGCGCCCGTTTGCCATCGGGCTGTGCATCCTTTTCTTCCCGACCGTCGTGCTGGGTACGATGAATTCCGTGCTGGGGCTTGTCGTGGAGGGCACGCACTCGATGCTGGAAGAACAGACCTTCGACATGAACAGATACAGGGAGCAGAAGGACAGGCTGGAGTACGAGGCGATGATGCGGAACCCGGAAACCGCCTACCTTGCTTCGGACGAGGAGTTCGACCGGCAGATAGACGAGCTGGGCTGGTCGCCGTCGGACCTGGTCACGATGACGGGGATGTATATGGACTGGGCATCTTACAGCATCAAGAAGAGCGTGCGCGACTGGTTCCGCGAGCTTCTGGAACTGGTGTTCTTTGCAGCAGCGCTGATAATCGACACGCTCCGGACGTTCTTTCTCGTGGTGCTCAGCATACTGGGACCGGTAGTCTTCGCCTTTTCCGTGTGGGACGGCTTCCACTCGACGCTTTCGGCATGGTTCAGCCGCTACATACAGATTTACCTGTGGCTTCCGGTATCGGACCTGTTCAGTACCATACTGGCGAAAATCCAGATACTGATGCTCCAGCAGGACATCGAGGCAATGCAGGCTGACCCGAATTTCTCGGTGGAGGCAAGCAACGGGGTGTACATCGTGTTCCTCATCATCGGCATCGTGGGATACTTCACTATCCCGACGGTGGCAGGCTGGATTATCCAAGCCGGTGGCGGCATAGGCAGTTACAACAAGAACATCGGCACCGCCGGAGCTCTGGCAGGCAGTCTTGCAGGAGCCACAGCGGGAAATGTGGCAGGACGCACGGGCAGGTTTATCAAGAAACAGGCCGGCAGGCTGCTGAAAAGGAAATAGCCTGAACTTCCGGGGCGGCACACCGGTAGCCCCGAAGCACCGCTCCGGAAAACAGATACCGAAACATGATTTTACAACCCAAAAAGAAAGACAGAAAAATGGAGTTCAAGAGTCTGAAAAACATCGAAACGAGTTTCCGGCAGATACGGCTGTTCGGAATCATCTACACGGCGGCGTGCGCCCTCGTGGTAGTCTGCTCGGTGGTGTGCGCCTTCCGCTTCGCCGAAGCGCAGAGGCAGAAAATATACGTCCTTGACGGGGGCAAGAGCCTGATGCTCGCACTCTCGCAGGACCTGTCGCAGAACCGCCCTGCGGAAGCAAGGGAACACGTGCGCCGCTTCCACGAGCTTTTCTTCACCCTCTCGCCGGAGAAGAGCGCCATCGAACACAACGTGAAGCGCGCGCTGCTGCTGGCGGACAGGAGCGCGTACAACTACTACGCCGATTTCGCGGAGAAGGGTTTCTACAACCGCATCATAGCGGGGAACATCAATCAGGTGCTTCAGGTGGACAGCGTGGTCTGCAACTTCGACCGCTATCCCTACGAGGCGCGGACATACGCAAGGCAGATGATTATCCGCGAGAGCAACGTGACGGAACGCACGCTGGTAACGGTCTGCCGCCTGCTGAACGCGAGCCGTTCGGACGACAACCCGAACGGGTTCACCATCGAGGGGTTCACGATACTGGAGAACAGGGACATCAGAAGCGTGGAGAGATAGGCGTATGGGAAAGACAAGAATAATAATTGAAAAGTGCGCCACCCGTTTCAGGACGGAATTGCACGGAAAGCTGGACACGCTGCCGCCGAAGGCAAGGCTGGCGGTCATTGCCGGGATGCTTGTCCCCTTCGCCGCCGGATGCCTCTATACGACAGCCACCGCCATTGCCGGCTTCGGGAAAAGTGAAAAGGCACTGGAGATACGGCACATCGGAAATTTGAACCTGCCCGTGCAGGAAAGTGATAACCTATATAATAATGTATATGGAAACGAAAAAAGAACAGAAGAATGAAACAAAAGAGAAAAGACCGCTGACAGGAGAACAGCGTCAGTTGAGAAGGAAGATGCTGGTCTATCCGCTGATGGGGCTGACCTTTCTGGGCTGCATGTGGCTCATCTTCTCCCCCTCGCAGGAGGACAGGGAGAAGGAAAGGCAGGGGCAGGGATTCAATACCGACATGCCCCAGCCGGAAAACGCCGGAATCATCGGCGACAAGGCGAAAGCCTACGAACAACAGCAACTGGAGAAAAGGCAGAAGCAGCGCCGGGGCATGGTGGGCGACCTGTCCTCGTTCTGGGACGACACGGACGTGAAACCGGATACGACAGCTGCACCGGACGACTGCCGCCTGACACCGGCAGAAACGCCCCGAAAGGAAACGGAGAGCCGGCAACATACGGGCATCCGCTCCTCGGCTGTCGCCAACAAGCGGCTGAACACCTCGCTGGGCACGTTCTACGAGCCGCCAAAGGAGGATGACGAAAAGAAGAAGCTCCGTAGGCGTATCGACGAGCTGGAGCGCATGGTCATGGAGCAGGAGAAAAAGCCCTCGGCAATGGAGGAACAGGTCGCCCTGCTGGAGAAGTCCTACGAGCTGGCTGCGAAATACCAGAACGGAGGAAACAATGCCGGGCAAGCCGTGCAGCCCGAAGAAACGGAAACGCCCGCCGGTCATAGAGGCAAAAAGAGAATGAAGGCGGAAGCCGTGAGCGGGGTGCGTCCGACAACGGTGTCCGCCCTGCCGCAACCCCTGACGGACCCGGCTTTCATCGCGGACTATGGGGACGAGCGAAACTATGGTTTCCATACTGCCATCGGTACTGCGGAAGTGCCGGGAAAGAACACCATCACCGCCTGCGTGCAGGGCGACCAGACGATAACGGACGGTCAGACGGTGAAGCTCCGGCTGCTGGAGCCGATGCGGGTGTCGGGCAGGACTGTTCCACGGAACGCCACCCTTGTGGGGTCGGCGCGCTTGCAGGGCGAGCGTCTGGAAATCGGCATCACCTCGCTGGAACATCAGGGGAACATCATCCCGGTGGAGCTGGAGGTGTATGACAACGACGGACAGGCGGGCATCTTCATCCCCGGCTCGATGGAGATTGACGCGGCGAAGGAAATCGGGGCGAACATGGGCAGCTCGCTGGGAAGCAGCATCAACATCTCGACCGATGCCGGGGCGCAGCTCGCCTCCGACTTGGGAAAGGGCGTGATACAGGGAGTGTCACAATACATCTCGAAAAGGATGCGTACCGTCAGGGTGCATCTGAAATCGGGATACAGGGTGCTGCTGTATCAGGAAAAGGAATGACAACCGAAAAATATAAAGACGAAAAGAAAAAAAACAACAAGACAATTTTAATCCACTAAATCCAAAGTAAAATGAGTATCAAGAAAGTAATGACAATGTTTGCCTTTTTCACAGGCATAGCCTGTGCAACCTATGCACAGGGTGTAAGCAATGACAGTACCGTCACTGCAAAGGCAGAGGGGCTGAAACTGACGAAGGAGGTCTGTCCGCAGGCGGAAGAGGACGGCGACCTGTACCACGGGCTGACGAAGAAGCTGATGTTCGACCGCATGATACCGCCGCACGGTCTGGAGGTCACGTATGACAAGACGGTGCATATCCTGTTCCCCTCGGCGGTGCGCTATGTGGACCTGGGTTCTCCCAACCTCATAGCGGGCAAGGCGGACGGTGCGGAGAACGTCATCCGCGTGAAGGCGACGGTAAGGAACTTCCGCACGGAAACGAACATGAGCGTCATCACGGAGGACGGCTCCTATTATTCGTTCAACGTGAAATATGCCGACGAGCCGCTGATGCTCAACGTGGAGATGAAGGACTTCATCCATGACGGCAGCGCGGTAAACCGCCCGAACAACGCGCAGGAAATCTACCTGAAAGAACTGGGCAGTGAAAGCCCGATGCTGGTGCATCTTATCATGAAGTCGCTTCACAAGGAGAACAAGCGCAAGGTGAAGCACATCGGCTGCAAGCGTTTCGGCATCCAGTACCTGCTGAAAGGGATATACGTCCACAACGACCTGCTGTACTTGCACACGGAGGTAAAGAACCAGAGCAACGTGCCGTTTGACGTGGACTACATCACGTTCAAGATTGTGGACAAGACGGTGGCGAAGCGTACCGCCATGCAGGAACAGGTGCTGTTTCCGCTCCGTGCCTACAACTATGCGGTGCGCGTAGCCGGAAAGCAGTCGGAACGCACGGTGTTCTGCCTTCCGAAGTTCACCATCCCCGACGGCAGGCAGCTCGTGGTGGAGATGAACGAGAAGGACGGCGGTCGCCACCAGACGTTTGTCGTGGAGAACGGGGATTTGGTACAGGCTGAAACCATCAACGAACTGCGCGTACGATGAAAGGCAAGGCAGTGTTTTTAGCAATGCTTCTGTCCGTCCTCCTTGCAGGACGGGCGGAAGCCCAGCGATGCCTGCCGAAGATGCGGGGCATCGAGATGAAAGCCGGAATGACCGGGGCGGACGGTTACTGGCTGGGAGCCGCACTGTCGAGCTATGCAAGGGGCGGCAACAAGTGGGTGTACGGAGCGGAATACCTTCAGACGAACCATCCGTACAGGAGTGTGAATGTTCCTGTGGCTCAGTTCACGGCGGAAGGGGGCTACTATTACAATTTCCTTTCGGATGCGAAAAAGACGGTGTTCCTCTATGCAGGTGCGTCAGCCCTTGCCGGGTATGAGACGGCGAACTGGGGCAAAAAGACACTTTATGACGGGGCAAGGCTGGGCAACGGGGATGCCTTCGTCTATGGCTGCGCCGCCACGCTGGACATGGAGGTGTATCTTGCGGACTTCATCGCGCTGACCGCCACGCTCCGAGAGCGTTTTCTCTGGGGCGGCAGCACGGGCGTGTGCCGCACGGAGTACGGGATAGGTATAAAGTTCATCATCAACTGACGGAAATCATGAAAAAAGAATTGATAAAAAAAGAGTGGCATGTACCGGAGAAGTACCATGTCCAAGTCCGGGAAAAGCCGGAAAGTTTCTATGACATTCCCCATGAATACCGTAGCCCGCAGCTCTGTATGGAGGCGGTACGCGGATGGGGATACAATCTGGGGATAGTGCCGGAAGGAATGAAGACACGAGAGATGTGCAGGGAAGCGTTCAACGCCAATCCGGACCTCGGCTACGAACATTGTGCCATCATCAGCTTCATGCCTTTTTCAGACGTGGTACTCGAATGCCTGAAGGACTCCGCCGGAGGAACGGACATGACGGATCTTGCCACAGTTGTCCGTCCGGAAGTTATGGACAGGGAGATTGCCGGTTTTCTTGTCGGAAAAGACGGACACTGCCTGCAATATGTGCCCGTACACCTGCAAACGGAAGAACTTGCGCTGACGGCTGTCAGAACTTCGGGGAATGCGGTTCTGCAGCACCGTAACATACGTGAGGATATCAAAACGGAAAAGGTCTATATGTCAGGTATGGAAAAGGACTGTTTTCAGTCGTTCCTGCACATACCTCCTGACAGGCGTACACCCGAAATATGCCTCGTGGCTGAAAAGCTGTATCCAAACGTGGTACGGGCAAGACCGGATTCCATACCGGAAGCGGTACGGAACGGATGCAATATATATACGTTGGGACGGCTGCTGGAAAAAGCCTGCGGAGAAAAGTTCGATGCGGATACGGTAAGACGAGTATATGAAGGCAAACCGTTGCGGGTGAAGCAATTCACCACACCGACGGGAGTGATGAATGATACGGTTATCCGCTTCTCGAAAGAGAGCAGCCGGTTTCAGTATGAACAGCCTCATAAAAGCAACATGATAAAACGGAGAATGAAACCATGAATACAGAAACGGAAATAGACAGAATGAAGAGGATACCGATAGAGGACTTTCTCGCACGGCTTGGGTATCATCCCGTGCAAAGGCGTGCCAATGCCGTATGGTACAGGTCGCCTTGCCGGGAGGAAAAGACACCGTCTTTCAAGGTGAACCCGGAGAAAAATCTCTGGTATGATTTTGGCGAAGGCAAGGGCGGAAACATCTTCGCACTTGCCGGGGAGTTCATCAGGTCGGACGACTTCCTTACGCAAGTGAAGTATGTGGCGGAGATGTCGGGTATGCCGCTTCCGGAACATGAGCCGCGTCAGAGTCCCGGAGTGCGACAAGCTGGCGGGCAGAGCTTTGAGGATGTGGAGATACTTCCCTTGCAGAACCGGGCTTTGCTCCATTATCTGCAAGAGCGTGGCATACCGTCCGCCATCGCCATAGCGAACTGTAAGGAGATGCGCTATACCACGCACGGCAAGCGGTATTTTTCCGTTGCTTTCGGCAACGGAAGCGGCGGATATGAGATACGCAACCCGTTCTTCAAGGGGTGTGTGCCGCCGAAGGATGTCACCCTGCTGCCGTCCGGTTCGACCGTCTGCAACGTGCATGAGGGCTTCATGGACTATCTGTCCGCCCGTGCGCTGGGTATCGGGAACGGGGAAGACCACCTCGTGCTCAACTCGGTGTCCAATGCGGCGAAGGCATACAGGCATCTGGACGGCTATGGGCGGATAAACTGTTACCTTGACAACGACGAAGCCGGGAGGCGGACGCTGGAAGCCCTCGGCACCCGCTATGGGGAAAGGGTGTCGGACTGCTCCGGTATCTATGGCGGATGCAAGGACTTGAACGAACACCTGCAAAAGACGCTTGCCGAAAGGCTGACGCAACATGAGAACGAAAAGAAAAGCAAATCCATTAAAATGTAACGATTATGAACATGAACAGATTGAACAATAGAACAAAAACGAAAAGAAACATGGTGAAATCACTGGCAACTTTCTGTTTGGGGCTGCTCGCTTTCGGCTTCGCCTCCTGCGATGATGAGCTGGACGTAATGCAAGCCTACCCGTTCACGGTGGAAACAATGCCCGTGCCGAAGGAACTGAAACAGGGCGAAACGGCGGAGATACGATGCGAGCTGGTATGCGAGGGCGAGTTTGACGGGGCGGTCTATACCATCCGTTATTTCCAGTATGACGGCGAAGGCACGCTGAAGCTCGACAACGGTCTGGTTCTCCAGCCCAACGACCGTTACCTGCTGGAAAACGGGAAGTTCCGCCTGTACTACACTTCGGAGTGCGATGAATCGCAAAGCCTGACCATCACGGTGGAGGACAACTTCGGCAATGCCTTTGAATGGGAAGTGGAGTTCAACAACGACACGGACACGGAGGACATTCCGTCCGGGGCTGATACTTCGGCTATGATGAAAGGAGGTGTCTATCAGTAAGGCAGAATTGAAACGGCTGTTTGTGTCGGCGGTGCTGGCGGTCGCTTTCTCCGCCAGCCTGCCTGCACAGGACACGGATGCAACGTCCGCATCGTTCCATGATGAGCCGAAGGCGGAGTTGGCGGTCGAACTGGTCAAGAAATACGAGGGACTCCATGACCGTTCGGACTATCCATACTACGGTTATGGACATTGTAAACTTCCGGGAGAGGAACTGTCCTACGACATGACGGAGGCGGAAGCGGAGGAACTGCTGCGGAAGGACTTGGAGGAGCGTTACAGGCTGTTTCGCAAATATAAAAAAGATGCCCTGCTCCTGACCGTTCTCAGCTACAACGTGGGGCACGGAACGCTGCTCGGCTACGGGAAGCGTCCGAAAAGCCGGCTGCTGAAGAAACTGGAAGCGGGCGACCGGGACATTTATGGGGAATACATATCCTACTGCCACTACAAGGGACGGAAAATCCGCTCGATAGAGCGGCGGCGGAAAATGGAATTTCTGCTGCTGTACGAGCCGTGAGTTTGCTACAAAAAAATAACCGATGAAATTGTATGCTTCATCGGTTATTTTTTAGAATACCACCGTTAAACATTCGGTATGATTCCTTGCCTTATGACCTTGCCGTTCCTATAAAGTTCAATGCTTCCCGGATGGAAGCCCATTTCTTGTAAGGCTATATACCGGATATAGTCCTCATATTCCTTGCCACCGAAATTTTTGCCTGTCAGGTTGTTGAAAAACATAGGGATGCTTACGCCGTTGCTGCCGGATAATACGGTCTTGCCGTCTTGTCTGATTTCGTCCATATATGTAATAGTTTTTTATGATACCAATTTATCGAAGATGGGAGCAAAAGGGCTTTTTGCTACTTTTGTGCCGCTTCCTGCTCACTGTCAAAAGTAGCGGGCAGCAAACTTCGCCACCCGCCAAAGGGTCAGAAACGGGTGTAAAGTCCCGTTACCTGCGTGAAAATGGGCTGGAGCATATCGAAGTACACTTCCTCGTATCTGGCGATGTCCTTGACCTTGATGTCCGCATACTTCGTCAGTGTCTGACGGTAAAAGTGCATGGTGTATGTGTCGGTATCCTCGTCCAAGATGATTTTCAGTCTGTTGGCTGAAGTCTTGTTCCTTGCAAGGCTCATTTGAAGTCCGTTGCCTAAACTGATGAAATTGCGGCTGCCCGTCATTACTGCGAAGCTGTGTCCGCCCAACTGCTGTAAGATTGTATTCGCTACCATTTGTCTGTGAATTTAAGTTATTGTCAGTGGGTAGCTTCTGCCACCCGATTTTTTTCTCATTTGGAGTTCATGCGTTGCCGTATGTACTCAAGCGTGCGCTCGGCAATGGGCTGTGTTTCCTTGTTCCAAAGGTCATAGTCATGTACGGATATTCCCACGCTCCGCAAATCACGGATATAGCCGGATACATAATCTCCCGTGGGGAAGTATGCGAACTGCATCCATGCGTCCTTTTCGTCTGTCAGTATAAAATAGTATTTCATGCTCTTTCCATTTTATGGGTTTTCACTTCATGTGTGAGTGGGCGGTGTTTCCACCGCCACGCACTCAAAATTCTTTCATCTCCGCAATGGAGGTATGCTTTCTGAGCCATTCCACCACGTGCACCGTATTGTATTCGGAAGTGATGACTGCCGTATGGTCGTTTATCGGGGTCATGCGTGTGCTTTCGTAGCCGTCTATCCATTCCTTCAGACTTTCCACTCCCCATGCAGGGCAGTCAAACATACGGTCTAATACGCAAATGGGGTCGCTGAATGTAACTATCAGCGTGTCATATCCTGCTGTCATAATCTGTCCTCCTTTTCTTTTATCCATTCGTCACGCAACCGTCTGCACTCCTCCAAAGTGGGCTTCACGCAGGAGAACAGTTCTCCCGACAAGGTGTCCCGATAGTCGTACTGGTACATCGTGCGGACTTTACGCCCGATTTTCATTTGGAATTTCTCGTACTTCTCACCTGCCGTGCAGGTGCTTACTCCGTTGATGGTCATTCTTGTTGCCATAGCCTTTCCAATTAAAATTCAACAATCAAAAGTCTGTAATCCGTGTTTCCATAAGTGGTGGGTACACCTTTTTGCTTGACCCACAAATGCCTGCGTCCAAATCCGTAGAGGAAGAAGTCGTTGAAGTCCTTGTCTTGGGCTAAGGTCGCCATCGCTTCCCTCACTTCCTTCCCGTTCCTTGTCAATACCAATGTATTGACAAGTCTGATGAATGTTTCGGGCAGCTTCTCATGCCACCCGAAAAACAAGTTTTCAATTTTTACGTCCATATCTGTAAGTATTAAGTCATTATACGTTTATGCCGCCTTGTTCATCCGTTGGCGTATCAGTTCGGCATTGCTCTCCACAAGGTTTATGATGCGGTCGTGGTATTCGGTATTGGAATTGCATACACCTCTGCTTTGTACGACCTTGAATGTATCTAATGACAATTCCACTGTTTCAATACGTTTTCCGTCTATCCGTGCGGAAAGTATCAGTGTGTTGTCCTGATTATAATATTCGTTGGTATAGACGCAATGGTGCATGGCTTTCCCTTCTTCCAAAAATTCGTCCACACTCTGTAACACTTTGATAACGAGCAATCCGTCTGTCAGTGCGAGATTGAAAAAAACGGCTTTCTTTCGTATATAATTTTCTTTGTCTTTCTCCATGTCTTCCAATTTCTTACGCTCACGTTCCAACCGCTCGGCTTCCTGCAATATGCGTTGTTGCTCCCGTTCACGTTCCAATATGACTTGCCGTTTTTCCATGTACCGGTCATGTGCTGCCTTGAGGTCGGGCGGACAGACAAAATGAGGGTTACGCAAGTCTTTGCCTAATTTATCCAACAGATATACAAGGTCGCACCATATCACCATGTCCGATATGTCATATTTATTGCGCATGGCAATTTTATAGGAGCTCCAACATCTGTCAAGTGTTTGCGGATTGAATAGGAAATGGCGCAGGTGATTGATTTTTCCCGACTTCATCAATGTTTCCACCCGACTGTCAGAAAGCAGTGCAGGGATTAGCTTGGTCGGAACAATGCCGTGAAAGTTCCTTTTGAAGCCGTTCCTTTTCAATGTGTCAATAACTCTGATTTTCGGATACATGGGGCAATATGAAATGTGGTCATAAGCGATGTTGTCCTGCCGGATAGCCATAGGCGAGCCAAAAGAGAAAGTGTCCAAATATCTGCCAAGTATCCGTTGTATGCCCACGACAGCCTTGCGTCCCTCCTTGTTCCACCAATACTGCCCGATTTCAAACGCATAAGGTTGCGCCTTGAGTCCTTTTTCCATTTCCACGATAAGCAGGAACATGCGCAGCACTTGGTATTCTCCGCTTGTGGTAAGTATGGTAAAGTATTGTTTTTGCTGAACCTTGCGTGCATAGGTAAGACGGACTTCAAGCCTTGCCCCACATTCGGGACAAGTGCATTGTTTTGTCTGTTCGCTCATTATCCAGCTATGACCGCAATCCATACAGGTGGTACGACCTTTCGGCAAGCGGTGTGCGAAGTGGGCTATACATTCACGGAACGCCCATTTCATCTGTGCTTTGCTTATACGGGGCAGTTTCTTGCTTTGGGCAAAAACCGCTTTTTCAAACTTGTTTCTCGGTTTCATAATCAAAATTCAAATAATGAGGGTTGGACTTGTGTTTCTTTTTTCGCTGCCGTCTTGTTGCGGTTCTGTAGCTTTTGGAGTTCCATCTGCTGATATTGGGCAACCGCCTTTCTCCTTGCTTCCTGCTTTTCCTCTTCTGTCAGTTCCACCACATGGTTTACAGCTACTTGACATTGTATCGGCTTGCCTACTTCAATCTCGTTTTCATCGTAATAGTGAATGGCTTGTCCGTAAATCTCTCCGTCTGAAAAGCCATTGCAACCGCTTTTCTGTACATAGTTCAGAATGTATGTGACGCAATCGTCTATGTTCTTGGCTGGGTTGCGGTAACTTTTGGCAAAGAGTTCATCTTCCGCTGCTCTCTGCTCCAAAAACATCTGTATGGTTCGTTTAAAATGTTCTGTTCCTTTCATAATCTTAAATTTTAGTCGGGTTGTCATTCAAATAAAGTATCTCGCAATCTTCCACTTCTGTGGGAAGTCCGAATAGGGGGTAATGGGTAAAATAAGGCTGTGCATTCCCTTCTTCATCTGTTAGTGGTGAAACTGTCTGTACCTGCCATTGCTTCATCCATCTGTCTATTGTCAGAACTTCATCATCTGTGAGTGCGGTTGCATCGCCATTGATAATATAGCCCAAACTCCATGTAGGTATCTTTTCCGTTGTCTTGTTCATGTCCGTATCTTTTAGTGTGTCAAACAATTTCTTGTAAAATCTCTATGTGGTATTGTGGTGAACATTCCACCAAAAGAAAACCGATGAAGTCCTTTCTCGCTTCCTTATTGAGTTCGTGGTACAATTCACGGAAAGTTGAGAAGTTGCCGTTAATGTAGGTTTCCACCATATACTCGAAGATGTTGTCCACTTCGTAATACCTGCATTGCTGAAATGCGCTCTTGCTGTGTCTTTTTCTTTTCATATCTTGATTTTTTAGATTGTCAGTAACCAAACCATTAAGGCGATTAAGCCTACAAGTGATACGGTGGTGATGAGTATTCCAAACACGAAACTCAACACCCCCATCAGGATTTCCGTTGCGATGCCTATCGCCAAACTTCCGACACAAAGGGCAATGCCCGATGCTGCCGTTACCATTGCGGACAATGCTTTCCACAATGCCTTTCCGATGTCGTTCAATGTCATTCCCATATATTCCAATTTTTAGATTGTTACTTGTTTCTTTCGGATTGGGAGGGTCGGGTCGATTCTTTTTTTCTTTTCGCCTCTCCGTATGTCCGAAATTTCCTTGTGCCGTCTTCCGACCGCATCGGTCGTTTTCGTTTCGGGGGCTTCTCAAAGGTCGGGATTAGATGATGCAAGGTTTGTCGGACAAAATACTACCTGAGCTTGTGAGGGTGGAGATTTTTCCGGACAACCGCAAGCGGCTTGACCTTGCAGCAGCGTATTGTCCCGAAATTACCTTTGCCCCAGCAACGAAAATGACATACTGATGCTTGTCCTGAAGGAGGCATGGAAACGGAGGCATACACATGGAGAGGTGAAAAGGAAAAGGGAACGGATGGGTATGGCGTAATGCGCCATAGGGGATAGATAAAGGGCGGTGCAACAACAAAGGGAAAAGCACCGCTTTTCTACCACTGTGATGGAAGTCTTGCAATTACAGATATTTGAAGGCAGGAAGTATTATGACATTTGAAGACAAGAATAATCTTTTGTAGATAAAGAAATAAGGCTATGCCCGATTGAATTTAGAAATAAAAATTGTATCTTTGTAACGTAATGATGGAGCATAGACAAGCGAAAGTCTATGAGTGACATAAAAAGACAAAAAACGGTTACTAAATCGTTACAATTGAAAAAATGAACTTATATAAAACATAGATTTATAAGGACTTACGAGAGAAAGGTTCATAACCCTGTCTCTCCGCTGAACTAACCGGACAAAACCGGACAGAAAGCAGACAAGTCCCACAAATTCAACGATTTGTGGGATTTTTTTTTATTCCCTTATGTCTGCCCTACCGGACATCATTTAGACCCTAAAAGACAAAGTTAGTAACCTAACTCGTACCCCCGACAACCGAAAGCCCCAAAGGGGTACACTTAGTCCGAAATTGGCGAACTTCTGTCGCTATTTGGCGAGCCTGTATAAACTTTACTTTGAGCTAATTAACGTAGTTTTATAACCAAAAAAGTGAGTTTATGAAGAGTACATTCAACGTTCTTTTCTTCGTGAAAAAGGACAAGCAAAAAATCAATGGCAGTTACCCTATTTTCGTCCGTATCACGATTGATGGTGTGGCAAGCCGTTTTAATTCCAAGCTGGACGTTCAGCCCAAACTTTGGGACGGTAAGGCAGGCAAAGCCGCCGGACGTTCTGCGGAAGCTACCCGTATCAACCGATTGCTGGATGATATAAACGCATCCCTTAATACCATCTATCACGAACTGCAACGGCGTGACAATTATGTTACCGCCGAAAAGGTGAAGAATGAATTTTTAGGGCATAGCGAGAACCACGATACCATCCTTAACCTTTTCCAAAAGCATAATGACGATGTGAAACAGCTGGTCGGTATATCCAAAACGATTGCCACTTATCGTAAATATGAAGTGACCCGCCGCCATCTTGCCGAGTTCATCCAAAGCAAGTATAATGTATCGGATATTGCCATAAACGAAATAACCCCGATGTTCATTACAGACTTCGAGTTATATTTGCGTACCACCTGCAAATGTGGCTTTAATACGACCGCCAAGTTTATGCAGTTTTTCAAACGCATTATCCTGATAGCCCGTAATAATGGCATCCTAACAGGCGACCCGTTCGCCAATTATAAAATACGTTTGGAAAAAGTGGATAGGGGATATTTAACAGAGGATGAAATAAAAATCATCCTCAAAAAGAAAATGGTTTCCGAACGGTTGGAACAGGTGCGTGATGTTTTTATTTTTTCCTGTTTCAGTGGTTTGGCTTATGTGGATGTAGCAAACTTAAAGGAAGATAATATCCGCAAGTCCTTTGACGGTAATTTGTGGATAATTACAAAGCGTCAGAAAACGAATACAGACGTGAATGTTCCTTTGCTGGATATTCCTAAAATGATATTGGAAAAGTACAAAGGTAAATTGCCGAACGGAAAGGTGCTTCCTATTATCAGTAACCAGAAACTTAATGCGTATTTGAAAGAAATTGCAGATGTTTGCGGTATTAAAAAGAATTTAACATTTCACCTTGCACGTCATACTTTCGCAACGACAACTACGCTTGCAAAGGGTGTACCCATTGAAACTGTCAGCAAGATGTTGGGACACACCAATATAGAAACGACGCAGATATACGCCCGCATTACCAATAATAAGATAAGTAACGATATGCAGGGACTTGACAAAAAATTTGTCGGCATTGAAAAAATCTACAAAGAAGTATCTATGAAATAGGTATATAGGGGAACTTATCACAATTTGTGATAAGTTCTTTTATGCTTTCAATTACTCACCATTAAATAATAACATTATGGACTTACAAATCATCCAAAACAAAATTTTTGAGGTCAGAGGTTGCCGGGTCATGCTCGATTTCCATTTGGCAGAACTTTATCAAGTTGAAACAAGAGCTTTGAAACAGGCAGTTAAAAGAAACTTATCTCGTTTTCCCAGTGACTTTGCTTTTCAGCTGACAAAGGATGAATGGCAGGAACTTATCACAAACTGTGATAAGTTCCCTGAAAATATCCGGCACACACCGATCCCGCCTCTCGCATTTTTGGAGCAAGGTGTCGCCATGCTTAGTAGTGTCTTACGCAGTCAGACTGCCATAGACGTGAATATTTCCATCATGCGTGCTTTCGTCCTCATGCGGCAAATGTCAATCGGTTACGAGGAGCTTCTTAAACGCATCGAAGAACTGGAACAGAGTACGGATGCACAATTCAGCGAGGTGTACCAAGCATTGACCCAGTTATTAAGCAAGCCCGAACCGAAGCCACGCAAGCCGATAGGATATAGAACCTATGACGAATAACTGTTTAAGGTATTCGGTTGTCTAAGGGGTGTCACCAGTGATACCCCTTTTTCAGTTCCCTAAAGTAATGTATCTCAATCACAAATTTTAGCAAAGTTACAGCCCGGCGGGGACAAATACCAAATCCGAGCCGTTCCGGTTTTCTAAAAAATCTCCACACCTGCGGGTCGTATTTTTTGAAAAGATTAGGTTGAAGTCCCCGCCAAACTGTGGGTGTCCGGCAAAATTTCTTATTGTTTAATTTAAAATTCAAGTGTTATGAAAACAACAGAATTTACCATGCCGGAAATCACTATCTCTTATAAAGACAATGTAAAAGCATCCGGAAGAGTGAAAATACTCTCATCCGAAACGTCCTACTCTTACCTGAAACCGTTCTATTCGGAATGTATGGAACACCACGAGGAAAGTTATGTAATGTTCCTCAACCGGGCTAACAAGGCTTTAGGCGTTTCCCTTATCTCTAAAGGAGGCATGGCTGAAACTGTAATGGACGTGAAAATCATCCTGCAAACTGCCTTGAAAGTCCACGCTTCGGGGATAATCCTCTCACATAACCACCCATCGGGCAACCTACGTCCGAGCGAGCCGGACAAACAAATCACCTCAAAAATAAAAGAAGCCTGCAAGGTCTTGGATTTACACCTGTTAGACCATATCATCCTGACAGAAGAAAGCTATTACAGTTTTGCAGACGAGGGGCTTTTATAAGCCCTTTTTTTACTCTCTCATTACTCAATACAAAAAGCCTGATGGCTTTTATTTCTATCCTCTCAAACAAGAGGAAAATTTTCCCTAAAACTGATTGGAACATTGTCAAAGGTATATCCGTGTCTGTTACTGTTCAAATTATTTTTTAGAAATCTCCACACCTGCAGGTAGTATTTCATAAATAATAATTTGCCCTGTACCATTCCCGAACCTTTGAAAAGACAATGTTCCCATTCAGTTAAAGGAAAAAATTATGTGGTGGGCGACAAGCGATGTAAACAATTAAAATTCAAAAGTCATGGAAGCAGTAACATTATCAGAAGCAAGAGTTTATGTAGGTACATACGGCAAGTATAATAGTGGTTCACTTTTCGGCAAGTGGTTAGACTTGTCCGACTATTCGGATAAGGACGAGTTTATAGAAGCGTGTCGGGTACTTCACAAGGACGAAGAAGACCCAGAACTGATGTTTCAGGATTACGAGAACATCCCCGAAGCCCTGATTTCGGAAAGCTGGCTTTCTGAAAACTTCTTTGAACTTCGGGATGCTATCGAGAAACTAAGTGAAACACAGCAGGAAGCGTTTTTCATATGGTGCGACCACCACAACAGCGATATAAGCGAAGAAGATGCCGACGACCTTATTTCCTCTTTTGAAGATGATTATCAGGGAGAATATAAGGACGAGGAAGATTACGCCTATGAAATCGTAGAGCAATGTTACAAACTGCCGGAGTTCGCAAAGACCTACTTTGATTATTCGGCTTTTGCCCGTGACTTGTTTATGACTGATTACTGGATGGAAGACGGTTTTGTTTTCCGTTGTGCCTGATTACTAACCGGGTGGAGCAATCCACCCGCAACACGCTAAGACAATGAAAGTATATAATAAGATAGCGACTTTTTTACGATGGTTCATGCTTACTTTTATCATCTATCAGGTAGCCACCAGCACCGCCGGAATGTGGATAGCCTTAATCATTGGCTTTTTTTATTCTCCGGTTCGTTCTCCGGCTGTTTATCTCTGCTGTTTACCTATTTTGTATGGTGTTTATTTTCATTATGCTGCTTTCAATTCTGATTATCTGAGAACTCATTATAAATTATAACGATATGGAAACTTTAAACAAAAACGGGATAAGTATTACCCAAACATTGAGAGAAGAAAAGTATCTGCAATGCTGCTTAGGAGCGTTCAGAGGGCAGATTTATTACCAGTATGATTATCGCCATTTTAACGGCAATCTGTTTTCAACATTGGCTAAAACGCTTGAAGAATGTCGCCGACAACGGGACGAATGGTTGAAAACTCAAAAATGAAAAAGAAAATCCGGCGGGAGAAATCCAGCCGGACTACTTTCTTTCGTGAGCCGAAGCGGGCAAGAAAGTGGCAAAGAAACCTATTTGTTTTCTAATACATTTTATATCGAAAGCAGCGTAATATTTTTAACATTCGATGATAAATACAACTTTTTTCACTAATCTCTATATTGTGTATATCATGCTCGGTATCAGTTTATTTCTGATTTATGTATTTTGTACAGATAATGTATGTTTTTTAATACTGTATGTTTAAAATAAGAATAATCACACAATAACTTTTGCATTTATGTACAAAAGTTATTGTTAAAGAATATCTAACATATTATAGCGTACCGGTGTTAATACAATACTTTTATGATTAAACAGATATATTTACTAAATCCTCTCTATTCCTTTTTAATTATAATTTCATTTGATTTATGTGGTAGCATAATCTCTGTTTCATTAGATTTCTTATCTAAAAATATATTTTCAAGAATATTCTCAATATATTCTATAGTTTTATTTAAAAAAGAAAGTTTAGTAGATGAAGGGAATATTGATTTGGCGAACATATTTACAAAATTCTCCGATTCTCTCATGCTTAAAACATTAACGAGTTGTTTATTGTATTTATATAATACATAAAAATCATCATCGTACTCTTTATTTATTATTGGATTTAAACATCGTAATAAAGCTGTGACTTTCACCGAATTAGAAGAGAATATTAAATCGGTAATAGTATTTGGAGTCGTTTTTATAAATATATTGTTAATTTCTTTAATGGATTTATGACTAAAATTACACATGTAAATAAGTTCTTCCTTTTTGCTTTTAAATTTACTCATGTATAATTTTTTATTCGTTTTTGAATTTGAAATAACAAAATCTACATACTCTTTCACTCCAAACCTATTAAGATTATCATCCAATCCAACTATATATATATATAAAGATTGTTTCAAAACGTCCTTGTGACAATTATTATCAGTATTTTGTCGTTTGTAAACATCTAACAATTTAATATATGATGAAACTGAATTATAATATTTTTCTGTTATGAAAGATTGAGATTGTATACAGTCAGAGAGAAAGGAATAGTCCATTTCATCTAATTGTAATGATTTTAATTGGAAATCAACAATAAAACTAGGAATATCCAATTTATTGATAACGAGTTTTCCTAATGCTGAAATACTCCATAAATTATTGGAAGACTTCTCAACTAATGATGCTGTAAATAGCTTTGCTAATTTACTCTTTATATTGACTTCAGGATAAGAATTACATAATTCTTCCTCTGTTTTAGGAAGATTCAAATATAAATCCGCAAGGATGTTAATTGCTACAGAATCTTCAACAACACTAAATCTATAATTTTCAAATAGATATTTTGTTATATTCATATTCTTCTTCCGTTTAAATATTGAGCTTCTTGTAACCTTTTAACAAAATCTGTGGCTACTCCTATTACAGTATTCAATAGCTTTGTTGATTCATAAGGGTATACCCAACATGTTGCAGGTGATTGTATGTCTATTAGAGCTCTATTAGAAAAGCCATCATTCCAGTTGCTATCAAGAAAAGCCACTATTTTAGGACCGATATATGGAACTCTAGCTAATTGATGAATTTCAGCAATAGAACCTGGAGAATCTGGAATAGAAAAAACAATATCAAAGGCTTCAGCTTGTGCTACTTGCTGCAACAAATTTGAAACATCACATGTGGAATCATATAGTTCCTCACTGTAACATGCGTAATGACCTAGTTCGCAAAGAGTATCTTTTAACTTTTTTCTGCAATTAGCGGTTGGAGTACCTGCATTTTCATTGGGTCCCCAAATAAGACAAGCTATGGGAATTTTTCGTATATTCTCCAATGCTAATTTTCTCCTTATTTCAATTTGTTCTTGAAAAACAGTAGCCATATATTGTATAAAAATAAATTGTTTTTATGCAAAGTTAATCATAAAAATACATCCAGCAGTATTTTACTGGATGTTTCTTAACACATTTATTTTAAAAAATTATATTCTTTGATATTATCATTGTTAAATAAAAATGTAAGTTGCTCCAACTGTCCGAAGCTATCCTGAAAATACACATCTACCGTTTGTTGGTCGGTCGATGCAGAGGTATAGTAAAGCCGGAATGTTTCACCCGGAAGCGGGTACAGGTCATTCGGCAGTAAAACCGTCCCATCGGACATTTTCAGTGTTCCTGCCCCGTCCGGTTGGAAATAACGGATGAAATACTTTGTTTCCTCATACCGCCCGTCCCGGTGAAGCTGACACCTGATTTCGGCGGTTTCACCCACCTTTAATTTTTTCGGTACAGGCATCGTTTCAATACGGAACGGGTAAGACTGCTGTATATCCACATCGTCATTACACGCACCCACAAATAAGATGGCGGCCATTACATAGCAGCCCATCAAAATATGGCTTAAAATCTTTCTCATATACATTATATATAATAGGTTAGTTTATCACATGATTATCTTTAGACCGATACCGAACTGTGTATGGAACTTTCCGACTGAAGAACCGAACAGGCATCTTTCCCGTGCGTTAATCAGGAACACCACCCGGTCGGTAATATAACTCTCCAGTTCCAGCGTCAGCGTACCGCCATAGACAAAACCGTCCTTATCGGCCAGGGTCGAGCCATCGGGCAGCAATTTATCGCCCCAGTTGCTTGTTTCATACCCGGCAAGTGCGGACAATCCCAGCGAAAGGAAAAAGGTTTTCTTTCGGTCTGAAAGAAAGTTCAGGTAGTAACCGCCTTCACCTGTAAACTGGCTGACTGGTATCTGCAAATCCTTATAGGGGTAATGCTTTTCGAGGTATTCCCCGCCAATAACCCACCTGTTCCCGTTTTTGGTATAGGTGGAAAGAGCCGCCCCGAAATAATAGGCAAAATCGCTTTTACTATTCCAGTGAACGCCGTCCGCCATGCCGCCCGTAACTTGCAAACCTTTCATTCCCGGCAGGCATCTTTGTGCGTGTGCCCGGTTGAAAGTCAGGCACAGCACAAAAAGGGATATAATACAGCATATCCTTTTCATGTTCATTTGATTTTGAGTTCGTTAATCACTTTGGCTGCCACTATATCCGAGTTCTCCACCCGGATAGTTTGGTGTCTGCCCCCGTTCTTTTCCACCAGTTCGATAACTAATATCTTATCGTCAGGGATAGTGAACTGTGGAACGGTGTACACGGTACGGACGGTACTTTTACCACCGATAACCAGTATCTCGTTATAGCTCCGCACCGGGTCAATGACGGTTTCCTGAATAGCTGTCCTTTTGGCTACTTTCTTATCCACAATCTTGAAACGGATAAAATCGGTATCAAACGGTACGTTTGAACTGTTCCTTGTTTGTGTATGGAAATAGAACAGCCCGTTATGCGAATAAATCCCCTTTACCAAGAACTGCACCCCGAACCGCTTGCATCCCAAATGCTTTATTTCCCGGTCATTGTTTTTGTAGATGGACTGCATAATCAGCTTTACCAAAAGCGGGCTTTCGTTACCCAGTTCACGGAAATAGATGTTCATCCGGGTATGGCTGAAATCTGTCGTGTCCTCATTCTCCAAGAAATCTTTCATTTCGATGTTCAGCATTTCCGGTTCGTGTGCGTACTTTGCATTGAAAGAATAAAAGCTGCCATCCTCACAGATAACGGAAAAGTTTGTTTCACCGGGAAAGCCCTCTGTCGTAGCCTTGACCCTGACAACATTTTCCGCCCCGTCCGCTTTCCCGGCAATAATGTAGTTACTGCCTAAGTCCACGTACTTCACGGCAGACGGGAAAATAAGGTGTACCGTTTTGGCGAATGTCACCTGTACGCCGTAAGGTGTCACCATTTGGCGGTAAGGCAGCTTTTTAGTGATGCCCTGATACAAATCGTTACTTTGTGCTTTCATTGAAAACACGCCCAAAAGCAGGGCGAACATGATAATTAACTTTTTCATTTGGATTGAAATTTTTATGGTTGATAATTGATACATAAATTACTGTTGTTTGGCGTAAAGCATCACCTGATAGTTCGCTTTCAGGTGTACTTTTACCGTTCTGAACTTCTTGGCAAGGTATTGCGAACCGCCCTGCATCAAGCCCCTTGTAATATCCATTGCGACCTGCTGCCCGGCACTTTGCGCAAAGGAAATACTCGTACCCAGTCCCGCACCGATATTCGCCATCGCTTCTTTTGCCGCTTCCTGTTCCAGTGACGAGGGGACGGAAAGCCCTTTCTGCCCGTCACTGTCGTAAACGGCAAGTTCCACTGGAATGATGTTACCCGCATATTCGAGCGAGGACACCAGTATGTCGAGTCGTTCCCCCTGCACTTTGGCACTTCCCGATACAAGGCTGTTTTTGGGGACAATGACATTGCCCGCTTGCAGGGGTTCTAACAACCGGAGCTTGACGGTCTGCCCGTCCATAAGTGTTTGGTCGTTATGCACACACGCCCGGATAGTATTCTTTCCCATCGAATAACCACTGCCGACCGCCGTATTAAACCCGTAATTGCGTGGCTTGCTGTATTCGGCGATAAATTCGCTGTTGCTCATGGGCTGTTGCAATCCTGAAACCGTCCTGTCCGATACCGATTTTACAGGTGTGGCATTTCCTTTACCCTGAACGGGTGCGGATGGCGTAACCTGTGCAATCTGTCCCGGCTGTGAACTTTGCCCGTTTTGTCCGTTCATATACTTTGCCGCCAGTTCGTAGGATTTTTCCATAAGAGCCACCTGTTCATCCATACTGCCTGCACCGTTTTCTTTCGCATCGAGCCGGGCAGTAAGTTCTTCCACCTGACGTTTGAGTTCCTCTTTTTCCTTGTCCTCTTTCGGCGTTTCGTAGAAACTGCCTAACTGACGGTTCATGTCCCGGTAAGCCGCCGCCGAAGACTGGATAGAAGAACGCTTATTGTTCGGCGCACCCGCCCCGAAATCTATTACGGCAGTTTTCGGTTTTTCTGCCGGAGCATCATCTATCAGGGTCAAATCTTCCCCCTTTCCGTTTTCCTCTCCCAGCGAAAAGGCAAAATCCTGCAAGGAGCGCATCTTGTCCGCCTGTTTGTTCTCCATCTGTTCCTGTTCATAGGCTGTCTTTTTATCGCTGATTATCCCGTCCCCTTTGGGTTGCGGAATATCGGCGTTAAATCCGCCCACGTTTTCCACCTTTGCTTCGTCCTTTTCGGACGGTGCAAAAATCAGATACATAGACCCTAAGAATACCAGTCCCATAAGCGGATAAACCAGCATCTTCTTTCGTTGCTGTACCTGCTGCGGGGTAAGTTCCTTTTTCTCTTTTTCTTCTTTCTTCCTGTCCGTTTCCGGTGCGGGAACTTCATTCTTCACTTCTTTTTCTTCCATTGTCTGACTGATTAAAAATATTCGTACTGTCTTTACTTTGAAGTTGTAACTGCCTGATATGTTCTATCCGTATGGTTTCGCCATCCTCTTTGCCTATCCGGTAAATGGATGATACCGTAAAGTAGATGGATAACCCGCCGAAGAACAGGAGCATAAGCAGGATTACCGCCAGCCTTATTTCCGGTGTCATGCGCCCGCACTGGTGGCGAAGTTTTTCATCCGCCCAGTCTTGTACATGGGTAACAGCCTGATTCACCGGAGAGAGTATTTTCCGTATCATGGCTTACCGCTTTATCGTGTTCAAGTCCTTGTTTTCCGTTATCTCGAAACTTTCCATCATAAAGCCGTGCGGGTTATTATCACTTCTTACAGCGTTCAATAACCGGCAACGGGTGACAAGGCTTCTTTCCGTCACGCTGCTTTCACGGATAATCATTTGCCGGGCATAGGTAGCCACCGCATACGGGTACACATCGAAATTGCATGAAACGCTGTCTATCCGTATCGTTTGGCTGATATTGCCCGATATGATACGGTTGTAATACCCTTTTTCCGAGAGGTCACGGTAATAATTGAATGCGCTTTTATCGGCAAGGAACAGCGACCGTTTGATATTGCTTTCGATAGCGTTCTTATCGGGTGAGAGCGTGAAAAAGAGTTCGTGGAAACGTTTTACGTGTTCCCTTGCTTCAACCGGACGGTTTTGCGAGAGGTCTTGCGAAAGCGCAAGCATCAACGATTTGCCGCCATCCAATACATAAATCTTTTGCCGTTGCGCTTCGGCAAACGTGTAGGAGTTCCAAACGGCATACCCTGTTATCAGGGTACACATCACGACAAACACAATACCGAAAAGCCGTATCTGTTTGAAACTGGTTTCAATGTTCTTTAAACTTTTAAATTCCATCTTGATTTTTATTTATTGATTACCTTTGATTAGTTTACCGCCTATCTTACCGCCAGCGTTTCCGGTTGCTGCCCCGGCTACTGCTCCGGCAGCACCGCCTACCTTATTGGCTGAATTATTGATATTCCGGCTCATGTTACCCATTCCGCCCGCCTGAATAATCCAGTTCGATACGGTGGGGATGGTGAAGTAACCGATGATACCGATTATCATAAAAATGATGTACACGCTGTTGCTTCCGTCCGGTATGAAATTGGGGTCTGATAGTTCCTGAATATCCTTTTGGAGCATAAGCACCTGTATTCGGGCAAGTATGGAACTGAACAGGTCTGAAACGGGAAGCCACAGGTAAACGGAAATGTACCTTGTTATCCATTGGGTCAGTGTCGCCTGAAAGCCATCATACACGCTGATGGCGAAGGCTATCGGACCCAGTATGGCAAGGACAATCAAGAAAAAGGTTCGGATAGTGTCTATCACAAGGGAAGCCGCCTGAAAGAGCAGTTCCAAAAGTTCCCTGAACCAGTCCCGGACGGATTGCTTGATATTATGTGCCGCCCTATCCATGTACATGCCGCCCATTGTGGCAATATCTTTGGCAGACCATCCCAATTCGTCAATCTGCTTGTCAAACGCTTCATCCGAAACAAGGTAAGCCGTTTCCGGATTGCGCACCATCGCTTCATATTCCAGCTTGTCCTTTTGTTCCCGGTAAGCGTTCATATCAAAAGTTTGCGTTTCGAGCATATTGTTACAGCCCTTGACTACTGGCGACATAACGCTGTTAATCGTACCCAGTACGAATGTGGGAAAGAACATAATACAGAAGCCAATCACAAAAGGACGGAGCAAAGGGTAAACGTCTATCGGTTCGGCACTGGCGAGCGACTGCCATACTTTGGCAGCCACATAGAACAATGCCCCCAGTCCCGCTATTCCTTTGGCTACCCCCGCCATGTTCCCGCATAACGGCATCATATCCGTGTACAGACTTCGTAAAATCTGATGCAGGTTATCAAATTCGATTGCTAATAACATACTTGTCTGTTTTTAGAAGTTATCAGTAACGTTCATTCGCCGAGCCGTAAAGAGCCATTACCCGGTCGGTGTCCTTTTTCTTTTTCGCACGCAGGTAGGAAACGGAAATGTTCTTGCGGGTATAGTAACTCACCAAATCCCGGTAGTTCCTGATGGCGTTATACGTCCGGTCGATAACGTCCATCCGTTCCTTGTCCGACATGGAAAGCCCGTTGATGTTCACCACGCTTTTCATTTCTTCCAGCACATCGGAACTTTCCTGCAACAGTTGGGTATAGCCGTAGGCAATCGCCGAAAGTTCATCCGGCGTGTAGTTCTCATCCGATAGCATCTTTTGAAAACTGTTCACATAGATGTCGGAAATCTCCCCGATAAGCAGGATGGACTTTTGCACTTTCCGGGCATCTTTGACAAGGTTATGCACTGATTTTAAGGCATCGTAATAGTCCTTACCCTGTTGGTAAATCTTTACGGTTTCCTGAAAATTCTTTATCATGTTCTGTGCGGTCGATGAAGTCTGCACGATGTTTTTTGACGCATTGATAATCCCTTGTGCCAAGTTTCCGGGGTCACTCACTACCCACTGTGCGTTTGCCCGAACAGCAAACAAACTGCCTATTACGAGCAGCATTATAATCTTTGTTCTCATACGCTTATTTCTTTATGGGTTGGTTACTCCGTTTGTATTCTCCGCCGGGTGAAAGCAAAATCCGGTCGTTCTCCTTGTCGTAGGTCAGCAGGACGGAAAGCCCCGTTTCGATGAACAGGTTTCCGTCCTGTTCTGAAATCTGATAGGTTTCCGTTTGGATAGTCCCCCGGTAAGTCTTTCGATAGGTCGTTACCCTGTAATGCCCGTTTTCCTCAAAGAGAGTAAATGCCGGACGGTTCTTCACGCTTTCCCAGTCGCCACGCATCGCCCGCAAGCGGTCGGCGTTTGTTTCCTTACAGGAGGAAAGCCCCAGTAACAAGGTGCATAACAGCACCGGAAACAGGATTCTTAAATGTTTCATACTGATTGATTTTTTAATTGTTGATTGATTACTTTTCAGGATTACGCTTGCTTTCGGCAAGCCGTTTGATAGCCAGTTCGAGATTGCCGCCCAGCTTTTCGGACAAGGCGAAAAGTTCCATCTTTTCCGTTTCTTCGGTCGTATATGTAAAATATTCTTCCAAGCTCACTTCTGTGGCATATACGGCTGACTGTGTACCGCCCAAGCCTATCCAAACTTCCTTATATTTCCGGTTCGGATGATTGGCAAGGTTGATGGAAAGCACCTGTGAACGTTCCTTGTCGGTCACTCCCAAAAGGTTCTGTATGCTGTCGAATTTATTAAGATACTTCCTTTGGTCGAGCAGTATCTTACAGTCTGAATTGTTTATAATACTCTCTTTCACAATAGGTGAGGAAATAATATCTTCCACTTCCTGTGTGACTACAATCGCTTCACCGAAATACTTTCTGACGGTTTTGTACAAATATTTTATGTAATCCGCCATGTTCGCCGATGCAATCGCTTTCCACGCTTCTTCAATTAAGATTAATTTCCTGATACCCTTTAATTTACGCATCTTGTTTATAAAAACTTCCATAATAATAATGGTCGTAATCGGGAACAGGATTTTGTGGTCTTTGATATTATCCAACTCAAAGACAATGAATCGTTTATGCAGTAAATCAAGCTCCTTGTCGGAGTTCAGCAGGTAGTCGTATTCGCCGCCTTTATAGTAAGGCTCTAATACATTCAGGAAGTTATCTATATCAAAATCCTTTTCCCGGACGTTCTTTTCTTGCAGGTGCGCCCGGTAGTCATTCCTCACATACTCGTAGAACGTATTGAAGCAGGGAGTAACGGAACAGTCTTTGGTAATCAGTCCGATATAGGAACTAACAGCGTTCGACAAAGCCACTTCTTCCGCCCGTGTAGGTGCTTCATCGTCCCTTTTCCAAAGGGTCAGGATCAGCGTTTTGATACTCTCTTTCTTTTCAATATCAAATACACCATCTTCCACATAGAAAGGATTGAACGCTATCGGGTTTTCTGTGGTATAGGTAAAGTAAATCCCATCTTCCCCGTGCGTTTTCCTATTTATCATTTCACACAAACCTAAGTAACTGTTTCCGGTATCGACCAACAGCACGTGTGCATTTTGTTCATAATACTGGCGTACCATGTGATTGGTAAAGAATGACTTGCCGCTACCACTCGGCCCAAGTATGAACTTGTTACGATTGGTAATAATACCCCGCTTCATGGGTAAATCTGAAATATCAATGTGCAACGGCTTTCCTGTGACCCTATCCACCATCTTGATACCAAAGGGAGAAAGTGAACTTTTGTAGTTCGTTTCTTCGGTGAACAGACAAAGAGCCTGTTCGATGAATGTATAGAAACTTTCTTCCGCCGGAAAGTCCGCCTGATTGCCGGGTATTCCCGCCCAAAACAGGGTCGGCGTGTCGGTGGTGTTATGGCGTGGCTTGCATTCCATAAGTGCGAGCTGTGACCCCACATCATTTTTAATGTGCTTTAATTCGTCCCGGTCGTCACTCCACGCCATGATATTGCAATGGCATCGCACGGAAATAAGCCCCTGTGAATGGGCTTCGTTCAAATATTCCTCTATCCAAGCCTTGTTTATCTGATTGGCACGGCTGTATTTGGAAAGGGAGTGCATATTGCGAGCCATCTTTTCAAACTGTTTCAAGTTCTCCGTATGGTCGTCAATGAAGATATACTGGTTATAAATATGGTTACAGGAGAGCAGCACACCCACCGGGGAAGCAAATGACAAACGGCAATCGCTCCGGTCAGTGGATAGCTTTTCATAACGGGTATCTGTGCCTACTTTTCCCGGCATATCTTCCGCATCCGAAAGGGTATGCAGGCAAAGAATATCATCGCCAATCTTCATTTCGTTAGCACCCAGTGAAATATCTTTCAGTGTGGTGGTGTCGGTCTGTGAGAGTGAAAAGTATTTTTCCACGATACCCGCCGTTTCCTTTGTCCCGGTTATCTCGTCCGAAGTCAGACGGGTAAGGGTAATGAAACCGCTATCGTTCATAATACTTTCAAACTGTCCCACCGCTTCGAGGAACTTTGTAACCGTTTCCCTGTCCCTAATCTCTTTGGGTACAAGGAAACCCCGGCAAAGAGTGGAAAAATTGCTCTGCATCCGGCTGCGTTCCTTTGTCGTTTTCGTCAGGAACAAATAGCAGGTATGGTTCAAGAACGGTCGTTCATTGAAATGGCGTTCAAAGGAACGGGAAAGGAAACTCAAATCATCCTTTTGGATGTCAGGTGCATAGTTCTCTTTGATGAACCAGTCCTGTTTGTGTACGATGCTATAATCGGGCAGCACCTTTACCGCCTTGTTCCAAGCGGAATGTATTGCTTCGTATTCGGCTGCCGTGACGGTGAACAGTTCGGGCAGTTCCACCCGGAACGCCACCGTTATGTCGGCATCTTTGGAAACGATGCACCCGTTTTCCACCGTGAACAGTGGAAACTTGTTTTCCAGCGTGGTAGCTTTTAATATATTTCTCATTTCGATGCTTGTTTCTGATTTTTAGTGAATAATCGGGATATGGCTTTTCGGTTGATGATATGGAAAGGGTGGCTTTTGCGTGCGGACAATTTCATTAACCCGTGTGTCCCGTACTTTTCGTTTAACCGGAATGTGAGCCATACCAGCAGCGTTGCCGAAGTAACGCCGAAGATGATGCACACCCACTGGTTGATACCCACCATGTACATGATGATGAAAAGCACGAACAGGGCTAACAGCCCGCCCGCAAAAATGAAAAGATACTGGCTTTTCAACCCTTTAAACTCAACTGGCTTGCCTATCCCCCTATTAATCGGATAGTTTGCCATAGTCCGTTCTTTAGAGGAAGAATGAACGCAGGATGGTAGCTGCCACAATCAGGAAGATACAAGCACCGAACCAGCTTGCGGCAGTTTTGCTTGTATCAGGGTCGCCCGAAGAAAACTTGCCATATACTTTCACGCCGCCAATCAAGCCCACCACCGCACCGATGGCGTAAATTAATTTTGTCGCCGGGTCGAAATAACTCGTTACCATGTTGGTAGCTTCTGTAATGCCCGCCATGCCGTTACCTTGCGCAAAAGCGGAGGATGCAGCCATAAGAACGGCTGCCGAAAAGAGAACCTTCTTTTTCATTATAAATACATTGTTTTTAAATTGCCGGACGGGTGGATAGTCCGCCCGGCGGAGTGATTAATAATTGAACTTTTGTGGTTGCGGGGAGTGTCCCCCAGTGTTTAGAAAGGTTTGTCTTAACCGTACTCTCTTTGTTTCATCATCTTATTATTTAAAGTTTACCATTAAAGAAAATCGTTCATGTCAAAGGCTGCCATTTCATCAGTTCCGGCAGCCGGGACGATGGCGGGTATGGGTATCTCATGTTTTTGTAAAAGTTCCGCCACCCGTGACCTGCCCCCGTTAATCTGTTCCACCAGTGACTGAAACAGGTTTGTTTCCGTCCGGCAGATAGTCTGTACTGCTTGCCGTTCTTCCGCTTCGGGTGCTTGTTTTCTCTGAATGACTTGTACCATTTGCCCCAGTTCTCCCAGCGTGACACCCTGTGCCATTTCCGGTTCACCCTCACCCATGTAACAGGCGATTTCTTCCGCTTCGATTTCATCCGGCGAAACGTCCGGTTCTTCCGAATCTTCCGTTTCAAATTCCATTTCAAATTCGGTTTCAATCGCTTGCGGGGTATCAGTGTTTTTTTCATCTGCCAGTTCGTTATCAAGCGTTTTCGTCACCGTTTCATCACTTTGCGGGACAAATATAGAAGCATTATCAACCCCTTTTAAAAGATGTCCTAAGATGTCCCCGTTTGTCCTCATTTGTCCCATCCGGTAACGGCTTGCACCTACAAGAGAATCCCTGTTTCCAGTTTTCACGGTCGGTTTGCTTCCCGGCTGTTCCGGCTCTCTTTTTCCGCTTGTGAACCATGTTCCCAAGCTATCCCGGTATCGCCATAAGAGGATGGCGTAATACAGGAGCGTTCCGATAATAAACCACTTCAACATATCAGAACGGCTTTTCAAATTTGCTTTCGTACAGTTCGTTTATCTCGTCCTGAAACTGGTCGAAATGCCGGAGCAGGATATTTTCTACATAGCTGCTCACGGTCGCTTTACGTCCGCCGATAACGGTTACTATCTTCATCAGCTTTTCGTGGGTGGTACGGCTGACGTATAACGGCTGGCGGTCGGTCAAGTCCACCCGCATGAAATAGGTTTCCCGGTAATCTCCCGGAGCGTTCTTTTTCCGGCGAGCAGGTTCTTTCACCGCCTTTTCTTCCTTTACGTTTTCTGTTTCCCGTTTCGGTTCTTGTTCAGGTACGTTTGCTGGGATGTCGGGTGTTTCCGCTTTAGTTTTCACTTCCGTTGGTATTGCCACCATTGGCGTTTCCTGTTTCTTCATGGGCAAGCCCTGTGAAATAATCTCTTTCATAAAATCCTCGTCAATCTGCGGTTTCCCGCCGTTTTGCTTTACCATATCGTTACAGTTTTATAAGGTATGCGATTTCGGTTATCAGTTCTTCCATGTTGCTGCCCTTTACCAGCCGTTTGTCTGCCGGGAACAGCGTAGAACGGAACACGGTTTTACGCTGTGCGTCCAGTTCCTTTTTAAACCTTTTGGTGTCCGGGATAAATACTTTCATAAGGGGTAGTTCCAGTTCCCTGATGGTCTGCTCATACAGGGTGTACAGGTCTGTTTTTTCTCGTCCATCTACCATGTTCCAAAACAGGTGCAGCCCTTTCAGTCGGCACGCTTCATTCTTTACCAGCAATTTATGGATAGCCACCGCAAAGGAAAGGCTGCTTTCCAATACTACCCGGTCGGCGGCTATGGGGGTGAAAATATAATCCACCCCTGAAAGGGAATTGATAACGCCCTCACTGTTCACCGTTCCGGGCAGGTCGAAAAAGACCACATCATAGTCCATTCCGGCAGATGCAAGAAATTCATCCGCCGTTTTTATCGCTTCGTCCGGTGAACTGCACAGCACCGGGTACGCTTTCTTTCCCAGTGTTTTGAACTGGCTGAAAGCAAGCCGTTTGTAATACTCATCACTGTTCACCTGTTCGGCATCCCGTTTGCGCATGGCGGAAATGGAATGTTGCGGGTAGTCGCAATCCACGACTGCCACATTATACCCTTTGAGGTAATACAGGTAACTCGCCACCAAGACGGTGAACGTTGTTTTGCCGACCCCGCCCTTTTGGGTGGAGAAAGCCACATACAAGGTTTCTTTCTTCATTGTCATTTTGAATTATTGTGATACATCTTTATTTCATTACATCCGTACAGATTGACGGATGGTTTTCTTTTGTTCCATGTTGAAAGCCCGAAAGCCGGAATGATTGTTTTCTTTCTGCAAAGACAGCCTGTTTTCTTTCTTGCTTCTTTGTTTTCATTCATTCCACAAAGACAGCTTGTTTTCTTTACAGACAGTCTGCTTTCCCGATTGAATGACTGTTTCCTTTCAATCATTCCATCCGGTTTGCTTTCCTGCTTTCTTGAAAGATTGCAATCTTGAAATCTTGTTTTCAAGTTTTCAAAACCGTTTTCTTTCCGCACGCTTTTCAAACTATATTTCCATCTATCCATATTGCTTTCTTTCTTAAATCCGGGACAAATAAACGTAGAAAAACAACCCCTTTCGAGATGTGTCCTCAAATGTCCCCGTTTGTCCTCATTTGTCCTATAACCCGCTATTTCACAGCATTTTTAATACCCGTTACTTTGCAACCGAAAGGTATCGGTCAGGCTAACCAAGCCCCCGCCGCCGGGAGCGTTCCAATATCCGCTAACCCCAATCCGTCCGTAGGCGGATTTTTATTTGCACTGGCAAATAGCAAGGTGTGTTCTAAGCAGCTTGAAATTCTTTCAGCAGCTTTGAACGCCTTGCCCGGACGAAGCCGGGATAGGGTCACTCCGAAGTCGTAACCCTTTAAAAAAAGAAGCATGAAACAGAAAAATGAAAATGCGCCCCGTCCGGGTAGCGCAGGACGAAAGCCCAAAGCAGACCCGGCAGTGTTCAGGTACTCTATCAGCTTCAATGCGATAGACCACGCCCGCTTTTTGGCATTGTTCGACCAGTCCGGTATGCGCACGAAAGCGCATTTTATTATCGCCCGTATCTTCGGCGAACCGTTCAAAGTGATTAAAATCGACAAGGCGGCAGTAGAATATTATACCCGGCTGACCGCTTTATATTCCCAGTACAGGGGTATTGCCGTGAATTACAATCAGGTGGTAAAGGCTCTCAATACCAATTTTTCAGAGAAGAAAGCACTCGCATTTCTCTATAAACTGGAAAAGGCAACGATGGGACTTGCCGACCTGAACCGCCAAATTATTGAACTGACCCGTGAATTTGAAACAAGATGGTTGCAAAGATAAGTGTAGGCAGTTCCTTGTTCGGTGCGCTTTCCTATAACCAAAACAAGGTCGATGAAGAACAGGGGAAGGTACTTTTAAGTAACCGGATGTTCGAGAGCGAGGACGGGAATTTCAGCATCCGGCGGTGTATGGAATGTTTCGATATGCACCTGCCCGCAGACTTGAAAACGGAAAAACCGATTATCCATATCTCCCTGAATCCGCACCCGGACGATGTGCTTTCCGACAGCCAGCTTGCGGATATTGCCAAAGAGTATATGGATAAGCTGGGGTACGGCAATCAGCCGTATATGGTTTACAAGCACGAAGATATAGCAAGACACCATATACATATCGTTTCCATCCGGATAGATGATACGGGCAAAAAGATAAACGACAAGTTCGAGCATGTACGCAGCAAGCAAATCACCCGTGAACTGGAACAGAAGTACGGGCTGCATCCGGCAGAGAAGAAACAGGCAACCGAACGTCCCGAACTTAAAAAGGTGGACTACCGGGCAGGGGACGTAAAGCACCAGTTATCCAATACGGTGAAAGCCCTTGTCGGCAGTTACCGCTTTCAAAGTTTTACGGAGTACAAAGCCCTGCTATCTATATATAATGTGCAGGCGGAGGAAGTGAAAGGGGAAGTGAACGGCAAACCTTATAACGGCATTGTCTATTCAGCGACCAATGACAAGGGAGAAAAGCAGGGAAACCCGTTCAAATCTTCCTCTTTGGGAAAGTCGGTAGGTTACGAAGCCATACAGCGACACATCAAAAAATCCACAAAGGACATTCAGGACAAGAACCTGAAAGAGCGTACCCGCCGGACAGTCGGCACAGTGATGAAATCTGCCCGCAACCGGGAACAATTGGTTGCAGACCTGAAAGCGAAAGGTATAGATGTACTTTTCCGGCAGAACGATACAGGCAGGATATACGGTGTAACATTCATCGACCACGAAAACCGTACCGTCCTGAACGGTTCACGGTTGGGAAAGGACTTTTCCGCCAATGTGTTCAACGACCTGTTTTCCGGCTCCCGTACTTTGACGGGAAACAGCAAACAGGAAATGCAGGAACACACGCAAGGGAATAACCCGACCGGGCATCTTTCAGAGGGAACGGGTAAAGCCGTTGCCGGACTGTTCAGCCTGTTATCCGGTGGGGACGATACGCCACCCGACAACAGCCAAGTTCCGCCACCCAAGAAGAAAAAGAAGAAGAAACAAAAACGTATTTAGTAATCCTAAAAATTCAATTATGCAGAACGAAGATGATTTAAGAGGTCTTGCAAAGGTCATGGACTTTATGCGGGCAATCAGTATTTTATTTGTAGTGATAAACATTTACTGGTTTTGTTACCAATCACTAAGAGAATGGGGCATCAATATCGGGGTAGTCGATAAAATCCTGCTGAACTTCCAGCGTACCGCCGGGCTGTTCTCCAATATCCTGTACACCAAACTTTTTTCGGTGGTATTCCTTGCGCTTTCCTGTTTGGGTACAAAGGGAGTGAAAGAGGAAAAAATCACATGGAACAAAATTTATGTGTTCCTGACAATCGGTTTTATCCTGTTTTTCCTGAATTGGTGGCTGTTGGTTCTGCCGCTGCCACTGGCGGCAAACACGGCATTGTATATCTTTACCATGACAGCCGGGTATCTTTCCTTGTTGGCTGCCGGAGTATGGATTTCCCGCCTGTTGAAAAATAACCTGATGGATGATGTATTTAATTTGGAAAATGAAAGTTTCGCACAGGAAACACGCCTGATAGAAAACGAATATTCTATCAACCTGCCGACCCGGTTCTACTATAAAAAGAGGTGGAATGACGGGTGGATAAACGTTGTAAACCCGTTCAGGGCAAGCATGGTTTTAGGCACACCCGGTTCGGGAAAATCGTATGCGATAGTCAATAACTACATCAAACAGCAAATCGAGAAAGGCTTCGCTGTTTATATTTATGACTACAAATTTCCCGACCTTTCGGAGATAGCTTACAATCACTTAATCAGCCATTTATACGGGTATAAGGTGAAGCCTAAATTCTATATGATTAACTTTGACGACCCACGTAAAAGTCACCGGTGCAACCCGATAAATCCGGCGTTTATGACGGACATATCGGACGCATACGAAGCCAGTTATACCATCATGTTAAATTTAAACCGCAGTTGGATAACCAAGCAGGGGGACTTCTTTGTGGAAAGTCCGATTATCCTGCTGGCTTCTATCATTTGGTTTTTGAAAATCTATCAGGGCGGTAAGTTTTGTACATTCCCGCACGCCATTGAATTTCTGAACAAGAAATATGCCGATACGTTCACTATTTTAACCAGTTATCCCGAACTGGAAAACTACCTTTCACCATTCATGGACGCATGGGAAAGTAATGCGCAAGACCAGTTACAGGGGCAGCTTGCAAGTGCAAAAATCCCGCTTTCGAGGATGATTTCACCCGCTTTATATTGGGTAATGACAGGAGACGATTTTTCACTGGATATAAACAATCCGGAAGAACCTAAAATATTGGTAGTAGGTAACAATCCTGACCGCCAAAATATCTATTCCTGTGCTTTGGGATTGTATAATTCCCGTATTGTGAAGCTGATAAACAAGAAGCACCAACTCAAAAGTTCTGTGATAATTGACGAGTTGCCAACCATTTATTTTAGAGGATTGGATAACCTAATAGCAACGGCAAGAAGCAACAAGGTAGCGGTCTGTTTGGGCTTTCAGGATTTCAGCCAGTTACGCCGGGATTACGGGGATAAGGAGAGCAAAGTAATCGAAAATACGGTGGGTAATATCTTTTCCGGTCAGGTGGTTTCGGAAACGGCAAAAACGCTTTCAGACCGTTTTGGAAAGGTACTGCAAAAACGGCAAAGCATGACTATCAACCGGAACGACAAATCAACCTCTATCAGCACGCAGATGGATAGCCTGATACCGCCCAGTAAAATATCCAACTTAACGCAAGGTATGTTCGTGGGTGCAGTCAGTGACAATTTCGATGAACGGATAAAGCAGAAAATATTCCATGCGGAAATTGTGGTGGATAACGAGCAAGTGAAGCGGGAAACAGCCAATTATAAAAAGCTGCCCCAAATCATAGATTTCAGGGACGAGGACGGGAACGACCGGATGCAGGAAGAAATACAGGCAAATTACAACCGGGTCAAGCAGGAAGTCCAGCAGATTGTCACGGATGAAATGGAGAGAATAAAGAATAACCCAGACTTGCAATACTTGGTTAAAGAAAAAAAGAGTGAATATATGCCTTGATTTCAAAGAAATATCATTGTTTATCATTATATTTGCAAATAATATCAATAAATATATCATATGGGCATTCAATTTAATAGGATTAAATCTGTATTGGTTGAAAATAATCGTACAAATAAATGGCTTGCAGAAATGCTAAAGAAAAATGAAGCAACTGTTTCACGCTGGTGTACTAATGAGAATCAGCCATCCATTGAAACCCTATATCAAATAGCACAGGTTTTAGATGTTGATATAAGAGAACTTTTGAATAGAACTAAATAATTTTTTTAATATGGCACGAGCAGATTTGCTAGTAGATTTAATAAAATATGCAGTTTCCGGTAATAAGCCTATGATAAGGAAAGTTGCTGAAGCGATTATTGCTGAAGAAAGAAATAAACAGCATACAATATTAGCAGACAAACTTGAACTAGAATTGAATTATATTTCTAAAGATAATGGTAATAATTTAGGTAATATAACTAATAACCGTTCATTTGTAGAGGCTAAAGCCGAAAATTTGGTAACAGAAATAATACCCCAAAGGCAATTATCTAGTTTGATCCTGCCTAAAGATATAATTGCTACTTGTGAACAATTTATTCAAGAGCAATATCGGGTAGATTTACTTCGTTCATACGGTTTAGAACCTAGAAATAGAATATTATTAATAGGTGCGCCTGGAAATGGTAAGACTTCTTTAGCTGAAGCTTTAGCCGAAGCTTTAATGGTTCCTCTTTTTGTTGTAAAATATGATAGTATTGTTGGTGCCTATTTAGGAGAAACAGCTTTGCGGTTAAGGAAATTGTTTGATTTTGTAAGTACCCGAAAATGTATTCTTTTTTTCGATGAGTTTGAAACATTAGGTAAAGAGCGAGGTGATACCCATGAAACAGGTGAAATAAAACGTGTAGTTAGTTCTTTATTGTTGCAGATAGATAATTTACCTAGTCATGTGACAGTTATCGGAGCCACTAATCATCCTGAATTATTAGACAGAGCTGTTTGGAGAAGATTTCAATTGAGATTAGCTCTCCCAATGCCTACTAGAGCGAATATTTCTTTGTGGGTTGAAAAATTCCAACAACAACATAAGATAAAATTGGGATTTGCTTCTGAAACCGTAGCGAAAAAACTTATGGGGGCAAATTATGCAGAAGTCGAAGAATTTGGATTATCAATTCTAAGAAAATATGTTCTTTCTTTACCCAATTCTAATATTAAAAATATAGTTTCAGAAGAATTAAAAAATTGGAATAACAAGACAACAAAAGTAGAACCCATTAAAATAGGAGAATAAATCATGACTCAATATCCGTTATTATTTTTTCCTGATAGAGAAGAAGTTACTCGAAGTAAGTTAAATGGTGGGGGCGGAAATATACATAAGCCTTCTACCCAAAGACAAGGAGAAAGACTATCTCCACGTTTTAACGAATTGTGTACTGCATTAGAAGCAAAACGCTTTCAATTACAACAATCATCTAGTGGTATAGACCCAGAGGAAGTGTTGGTTCTTGAAACTGTTGGAAGTATAGAGGAATTTGCTAAGTCAGTTGTAAATATAGAAGGCTTTGAGTGGTTAGGTGAAATAGAAATAGATGATATAGAACCAGATGATGATTTTTATGATGAAAAAAGCGAAGCAAAGTATTTAAAGGGGAGACTTTATTTAATTTCTACCAACATAGCAGCAATGAATCAGTTGTTATCGTTATGGAATCAATTTATCCAAGACCCAAATATAAAGTTTCAAAGAGGATTTGGTAAATTCAAAGATGTATTTAAGCAATTAAAGGATATTAGGCGTTGGGATGTACAAGATAGATTTGATGAAACTAATGTACTTAATATTTGGAAACAAAATTTAGAGTTAGCTCCTGATCAAGTTATAAGATTTGAAATAGAATTATGGTATCGAAATAATATTGAGTTGCGACAACAAAGCTTCTCATCTGTACAGAGTTTATTAAATTCTATGGGTGGTAATGTAGTTACTTTCTCTGAAATATCAGAAATTTCTTATCATGCTATTTTAGCGGAATTACCTGCGAGTGAAATACGTAATATCATAAATAATCTTGATGTAGCATTAGTAAAATGTGATAATATTATGTATTTTAGACCATCAGGTCAAATCATAATGGATAATACTCTTATAGAAGAATCAGGAAGTGATTTAGAAATATCTGATAATATATTGCCAGTAGGTGAACCGATAGTTGCAATATTTGATGGATACCCTCTTGCTAATCACGAAATTTTAGCTGGAAGATTGCAAATTGACGACCCTGATAATATAGACCAAGCATATCAAGCAAATGAAAGAAAACATGGTACAGCAATGTGTTCTTTAATAGTAAAAGGGGATATCAACAATAATCAAGGCTATATTTCTTGCCCTTTATATGTACGTCCAATAATGAAGCCTAATGAATATGATAGGACAGAATATGTTCCCAATGATATTCTGTTAGTCGATACAATTCATCGTGCAGTGAAGCGAATGTTTGAGGGAGATAATGATGAAACTCCATCTGCTCCTATGGTAAAAGTAATAAATTTGTCAATTGGAGACCCTGATAGAGTTTTTTATAATACAATGAGCCCTTTAAGTAAATTATTGGATTGGTTAAGTTTTAAGTATAAAGTGCTTTTTATTGTTAGTTCTGGAAATAACTATAATGAAATAATTCTTGATATTAGCCAGTCAGAATTTAATCAATTGTCTAAAATTGAACAAGAAAAAATATTTGTAAAGAAGATATTAAATAATAGCCGTAACTGTCGATTAATGTCTCCTGCAGAAACAATCAACAATATTACAGTAGGTGCTACGCATTCAGATTTTACCATAATAGATGAGAGCGAACGACGTTTAAATCCATATAGTAATATATTTCCAAGTACTTATACTTCTATTGGAAGTGGGTATAGAAGAGCTATAAAACCGGACTTGGTATATGATGGAGGGCGTCAAATGTATGAATTTGATATAATTCAAAATAATGTATTAAAACCAACAAGGTATAAACGTAAGCCTGGAATTCTTGTTGCAGCACCAGACTCTACTTTAAGTAAAACAATGTATGAACTTGGCACAAGTAATTCTGCTGCACTTATGACACGTAATGGATATTTCTGTTATGAAGCTCTCTCTGAATTAATGCAAATACATGATATTGGAAATCAATTTATATCGATATTAATAAAGGCAATGTTAATACATGGTTGTAGTTGGGACAATATAGGCGATTTTATAGAAGAGCGATTAGATAGTAATCTTGATGCGTATGCTATAAAAAAAATAAAGAGTAAATGGATTGGTTATGGATATCCTAATATAAATAAGGCTATTGAATGTTCAGAGCAAAGAGCCACTGTAATAGGTTTTGGGGAATTGAGTGAGGAGGAAGCACATATCTATAAATTACCTATTCCGCCATCTTTAGCATCTCAAACAATCAAAAGAAGACTGACAATTACTTTATCATGGTTTTCTCCTATTGCTGCAACTACTCAAAGATATAGAACATCCAAATTATGGTTTGAGGCAAAAAATAAAATGGCTAACAAAAGAATAAACTCTGATGACAAAGCAGTTAAGCGAGGAACTATTCAACATGAAGTTTTTGAAGGAGCATCTGCGGAAGCTTTTGTAGATGGAGATGTGATTAATATTAAAGTAAATTGTAGTAAAGATGCCACAAGTTATTCTGATGAAATTCCATATGCAATCATTGTAACTTTAGAAGTAGCAGAAGCTATTAATTTACCAATTTATCAAGAAATAAAAGAACGGATAGTAGTTCCAGTCTCTGTTGAACAAAGAATATAATTAACAGCTTTATTATTTTATTCCTATTTTAAACCTTGTTTTATTTCCGGTAAAACAAGGTTTTTTATTTGTCTAGACTTATGTAGGGACAAATGAAGCCAAACGAGGACTAATGAAGCCACCCATTCCCAAATCCTTAAATATACTCTATTTCATCCTTACTTTTACTTCCGAAATTTTTATTTATTCACTAAAATTCAAAAAGTTATGGATGTAAACACAGCCAGCCAATCCACCACTGACGAACAGATGATGGATATTCTTCTTGTACTGGATAAGGAGAAAAAGACAATCAGCGCAGTGAAAGGCGTGGATGAAAACGGGGAACTTCAAACCGTACCGCCGGAGAACAACAGCGAACTTCTGAAATTCGACCGCCACGGCGATTTCTTTTCCAACTTCTTTTCCAACATGATGAACCAGTTGAAGAACCCGACCCGTTTCAATTTCTTCAAAATTCCTAAGATTGAACTTCCCAAGATTACACCGATAATCAGGGATAACTTCGACCATCCGACCGCCAAGAATGAAGCGGACATAGCACGCTACCGGGTAACCCCCGAAACACAGAAACAGGAAGTGAAGAACGAACAACCGAACCAAACACAACAGCAGGTACAGCAACCACAGCAGGAAGCAACGGCACAAGCACCGCAGCAACCCGACAAAAGCAAGTATGTGATTGACCCGGATAAAGTGGACTGGGAAGCCTTGAAGAATTTCGGTCTATCCAAAGGACAGCTTGAAAAGGCAAAGGCTTTAGAACCCATGTTAAGGGGCTATAAGTCGCCCGGTGCGTTCTCCATCGCAGGAAACTACAATTCCGCCATTATGAAGCTGGACGCACGCCTGTCTTTCCGGCATGACAAGGACGGGAATGTGGTTTTGGCGATACACGGCATCCGTCAAAAGCCGGAACTTGAACGTCCGTTTTTCGGGCATGAATTTTCCAAAGAGGATAAAGCCAATCTTCTTGAAACGGGCAATATGGGACGGATCGTAAACCTGAAAAACTACATCACGGGAGAAATGATACCTTCTTTCGTCAGCGTGGATAAGGTGACGAATGAACTGGTTTCCATGCGTGCAAGCAGCGTCCAAATCCCCGATGAAATAAAGGGTGTCAAACTGAACAAGGAACAAAAGGAAGCCTTACGGGAGGGAAAAGGAATATTCCTTGAAAATATGATTTCCAACCGTAAAAATCCTTTTTCCGCAACCGTTCAGGTCAATGCCGACAAGAAAAGTCTGGAATTTATCTATCCCAATGCCAAACAATCACAAGAGCAACGACAGAAACAGGAACAGCCGAACAGCCTTGTTACTAGTGACGGTGTAACCATCCCCAAGAGCATTTCAGGAATAGAACTATCCCGCCAGCAACAGCAGGATTTAGTCGATGACAAGACCATCTTTGTTGCCGGGCTGAAAGACAAGCGGGGGGTCGAATACGATGCTTACATTCAGGTGAACCACGACAAGAAGAAACTCGGCTTTTACAGTGACAACCCCAGTTTTGACCGTTCAGCCGTGAAAGAGATTACTCCGGCTGACAAGAACCGTACACAGGTAGCGGTCAATTCGGAGGGCAAGACCAACGAAGCCACCAAGAAGGTGAAAGAACCTTTGAAAAAGGGTCAGGAAAAGCCCACTGAAAAACAGAAAACCAAGCAGGATAAAAAGGAGAAGCAGGAGCAGACGGACAAACCCAAACAAAGCAGGGGACGCAAAAGATGATAGCGGTATTAATCCTTATCCCGGTTGTCGGTTTCGCCCTGTTTACCCTTGTCTGTTTCAAAACGGACTGTAAAACCATAGACGAGCAGAACCGACAATTTTATGTAGATGGCTATCACATCTACTATGACCGGAAAATCCTAAGACAAAAAGAAGTGGAACAATTAAAATCGAAATTAGAATGATTGCAGTAATCGGAGAAAAACCAAGCGTGGCAAGGGACATTGCCCGCATTTTAGGAGCGAGTGAAAAACAGGATGGCTACCTTTCAGGTAACGGGTATCTCGTTACCTGGGCGTTCGGCCATCTTGTAGGATTGGCAATGCCGGAAGCCTACGGCATACAGAGTTTCCGCCGGGAAAGCCTGCCTATTATCCCGGATAGTTTTCAACTTACACCCCGACAAGTGAAAGCGGATAAGGGGTACAAGGCAGACCCCGGCGCATTAAAACAGCTAAAGGTAATCAAAGAGGTATTCGACCAGTCGGACAAGATTATAGTCGCCACCGATGCAGGAAGAGAGGGAGAACTTATCTTCCGCTACATCTACCAGTATATCGGATGCAACAAGCCCTTTGTCCGCTTATGGATAAGCAGCCTTACGGACAAGGCAATCCGGGAGGGACTGCAAAACCTGAAAGCCGGCAGCCTGTATGATAACCTTTTCCTTTCGGCGCAGGCACGCAGCGAAGCGGATTATTTAATTGGCATAAATGGTACACAGGCTTTAAGCGTGGCAGCCGGACAAGGAATATTCTCTTTGGGACGGGTACAGTCGCCCACGTTGGCAATGATATGTACCCGCTTTTTGGAGAACAAGAACTTTATCCCGCAAAAGTATTGGCAACTGAAATTACAGTCGGCAAAGGATGATATAACTTTTACGGCACTATCCATAGAAAAATACGATACGCAACAGACCGCCATTGACACGCTGCAAAGGATAAAGGAAGCGGAAACGGTACGGGTGAAATCCGTAGAGCGTAAGGAAGTGAGCCAAGAACCGCCCTTGCTCTATGACTTGACTTCACTTCAAAAGGAAGCGAATACAAAACTGAATTTTTCCGCAGACAAGACATTATCCATCGCACAAAAATTGTACGAGGGTAAACTTATCAGCTATCCCCGAACCGGAAGCCGTTACATATCACAGGATGTGTTCGAGGAAATCCCGGAACGGTTTATTAATTTGGAACAGTACGCCCGTTTTGCCGGGTATGCCGCCGGAATGAAAGGTAAATCCTTAAATTCCCGTTCCGTAAATGATGGCAAGGTGACAGACCACCACGCTTTGATAGTAACGGAAAATCTGCCCGGCAAGATGGAAACGGACGAACAGGCAATCTATGAACTGATAGCCGGACGGATGTTGGAAGCCTTTTCTGAAAAATGCGTCAAAGACGTTACCAGTGTAACGCTGGAATGTGCAGGGTCGCTTTTCACGGTCAAAGGGTCTGTAACCAAATCTGCCGGATGGCGTGCCGTATTCGGTGAAAAAGAGGACGGGGAAGATAACGCCACTTTGCCTGTGATGCAGGACGGTAACAGTCTGCCGCTTTCCGGTATTGAACTGTTGGAGAAGCAGACCAAGCCCAAGCCGTTACACACGGAAAGCAGCCTGCTTTCTTCGATGGAAACGGCGGGTAAGGAACTGGAAAACGCAGAACTGAAAGCAAGCATGAAAGATACGGGTATCGGCACGCCCGCAACACGGGCAGCCATTATCGAAACGCTGTTTTCCCGCCAGTACATCATCCGGGAGAAAAAGAACCTTGTCCCGACCGAGAAAGGGCTTGCCGTTTACAACATCATCCGGGACAAGAAAATAGCGGACGTGGAAATGACGGGTATGTGGGAAAATACGCTTGCCAAGATAGAAAGCGGGGAAATGAACCCCGACACCTTCCGCAAAGGTATCGAGGTGTACGCACGGCAAATCACGGCTGAACTTTTGGGCGTTCAACTTTATTTCGCTTCGGGTAATGATTGTATCTGTCCGAAATGCAAGACCGGACGCATCCTTTTCTATCCGAAAGTCGCCAAATGTTCCAATGTGGATTGTTCCGTTACCATCTTTCGCAATAAGAGCGACAAGCAGCTAACGGACAAGCAGATTACCGAACTGGTGACGACTGGGAAAACCGGGCTAATCAAAGGCTTTAAAAGCAAGAACGGCAAGGTCTTTGACGCTTCACTTGCTTTTGACGAACAGTTTAATGTTACTTTCGTATTTCCTGAAAAGAAAGGCAAACCGAAGAAGTAAAACGAAAATCGCTATATTTGCCACAGAAGGTTTCATTATAGATAGATTTATAATTGAAATTTTTGTGGTTGAAGCACCCGGAGGGACACCGGGTGCTTTTTATAAATCTCCTCTATATCACCCTATAAATATACCATTCCCATCTTTTTTTATTTTTTTTTCGCACGTAACTATCTGATACGCAAAAATAGTAACCCCTTTGTAACTGTCTAACGTTTAAGTAACTTCTTTTTTTATACTAAGTATATTTATATCTTTGTCGTCGAAAAAGAAACTAAATAACAGTTGATATTCTACTGTTTTTGGTCATTGTTTACACAAATAAAAGGAGAAATAATTATGCATTACACAGGAACTATTTGGAGACCGCCTTATGAGGCATACTCCCTTTTAATTCAAGTTACAGCAGGATGTACTCACCATTCATGCAAGTTCTGTACTCTTTATGAAGACTTGCCTTTCAAGTTTCGAATGTCACCGCTCGAAGAAGTTAAATCAGATTTGAGAGAAGCTAATCACTACTATAAAGATGCGGACAGAGTATTCTTTACAGGAGCTAATCCTTTTGTACTTAGTGTGGATAAACTCAAAACATTGGCGAAGATGGTACATGAATATTTTCCAAACTGTCAGAGCATCGGTTGTTTTGCAAGAATAACTGATGTTAGCCAAAAATCCGTCAAAGATTTGCAAGAGTTGAAAGACCTCGGTTATGATGGAATTACGTTTGGAATTGAAACGGGAGATGATGAAGCACTTGTTTTTATGAAAAAGGGATATTTGTCTAAAGATATTATCGAACAATGCAAAAAGTTAGAAGAGGTGGATATGAGCTACAATTTCTTTTACTTGACTGGCATTTCCGGTTCAGGGAGAGAGGAAATTGGCGCAAAGGCAACTGCGGAAATCTTCAACCAACTTCACCCACAAATCATAGATGCTTCCATGCTAACCATCTATCCAACCTCTCAGCTATTTCAAGAAATTCAAGCAGGAAATTGGAAAGAGGAAACAGAGATTGAAAAATTGCAGGAGTTAAAAACACTGATTCAGAACTTGACGGTAAATGCAAGGTTTGCTACTGATGGAGCTTCTAACTTAATCCAAGTCCGTGGTAACTTAAAAACAGATAAGCAAAAGATGGTTCATTTTTTGGAGCAACAAATTCATAATCAAGATGAATCTTATTTGCGGCAATATCGTGAGAACTTGCCTCATTTATGAAAAAGGATGTTAGAATAATCGTTCAAAATATTCAACGGTATGACGACTATACGGATAAAATAGTAACTAATGCCATTGGAAACTATTCACGTTCCGGTAGTAGTCATTCTGTTTTATATCGAGAATTATGTGCAGGAGGACATGTTGTTGAAAACCGACTAATAATCAACCCGGAAAAAGCTAATTTATATCGTACAGGGTCGATTTTTACTGAAATGTCTTTCTTAAATGGGGAATTAACGGAATCGGATTATATCACCGCTGATGGAGATATTAATATAAAAGTAAGGACATTGCTTTATCAGCTTAAAATATATGATGACCGCATTCGTGTTGAATTGAATTATGATTTATTTCTTAATGACAAGTTTACGTCTAATAATGCTCTTATTATAAGTATTAGAGATATTGCATAAAAGAATAATGTTATGAAAATAAGAATCGTAGATTTATTAAAATCAGATATTTATGGAATTGATGTCTATGTGAGAGGTTGGGTTCGTACGCATCGGCAGAGTAAAAATATAAGCTTTATTGCTTTAAATGATGGCTCTACTGTACACAATCTTCAAATTGTGCTTGAACATGTAAAGTTTGAAAAGAACATGCTAAAGACTATTACTACAGGAAGTGCAATCGGTATAAAGGGCAAATTTACCCGGTCTGCCGGAGGTAAACAACAAGTAGAAGTAATAGCCGGGGATATTGAAGTATATGGAATAGCAGACCCACAGGAATACCCCTTACAGAAAAAGGAACATTCTTTAGAATACTTACGGGAAATAGCCCATTTACGCTTACGTACAAATACTTTTGGTGCAATATTTCGTATGCGCCATAATATGGCTTTTGCCATACATCGTTATTTCAATGAAAGAGGATTCTTCTATTTCAATACTCCTATAATAACAACATCGGATAGCGAGGGAGCAGGAGAACTCTTTGAAGTCAAAACGGAATTAAAAGATGATTTTTTCGGTTCCCCAGCCAATTTAACAGTTTCGGGACAATTAGAGGGCGAGCTTGGTGCGTTAGCATTGGGGGCAATTTACACCTTTAGCCCGACCTTTAGGGCAGAAAATTCAAATACATTCCGTCATCTTTCCGAATTTTGGATGATTGAACCGGAAGTTGCCTTTAATGATATTAACGACAATATGGATTTGGCAGAGGACTTTTTGAAATATCTAATCCGTTATGCACTTGAAAATTGCGAAAGTGATTTAGCTTTTTTAAATGACAACGTAGATAACGGTTTAATGGATAAATTACATTTCGTTGCAAATAATGAATTTATGCGTTTGCCTTATTCTAAAGCTATAGAGATTTTACAAGAATCCGGGCGTCAGTTTGATTACCCTGTAAAACCGGGAATTGATTTATGTGCTGAACATGAACGTCATTTGGTGGAAGAATATTTTCGCCGCCCTGTGATTGTTACAGATTATCCTAAAGAGATAAAAGCATTCTATATGAAACAGAATGAAGATGGGAAAACAGTTCGTGCAATGGATGTATTATTTCCGAAAATTGGGGAAATCATAGGAGGTTCTGAACGGGAAGCCGACTATATAAAATTGTTGCAGCGAATGAAAGAATTGAATATGAATACCGAAAAACTGTGGTGGTATCTTGAATCACGCAAATTTGGCACTGTTCCCCATTCAGGCTTTGGATTGGGTTTTGAACGGTTGATGCTGTTCATTACAGGCATGACAAACATTCGGGATGTTATTCCGTTTCCACGTACACCCCGAAATGCAAATTTCTGATTATAACGAAATTAAATCATGCAAGATTATATCAATGAAATATTGCATCGAATAAATGAAGAAATGGAGTTGCTTGGCATTGATGAAAATGTCTGCGTGGAGGATGCTTTGCATATGATAGATGTCATACGACCTTTATTCGATAACTTGCGGAACATGACTGTAAAATATGAATTTCAGAACGAAGAAGAAGAAATTCATTTCTTTAAAGATATAAAGCCAGACATTCTTAGTCGGTATTTATACTTTTACAAAATAACAAGAATTGAGATGAAACGTCCGATTGGCAGTGATGATGTACAACGAGAGTATCTTCATTGCCAATTGGATAATTTGAAATATTTCTTTGACCAAAATCTTGATTTCTACCAATATTATCGTTCGAAAGCAACCCACTTAGATTCTTATTACTTTGTTCGATATAAAGCGAATTTCAGATTGTGTGTTGATAGCGTATTTTTAGATAAAGACCCAGCCTTTTCTACTGGATATGATTACAAAGTAGCTAAAATTTTGTCGAATGAAATGCTACGAATATATCTCAATAGACAATTACAATTGTTAGACAGGAAAATGCAAATATCTAAAATACGGGCGGCACTTTCTGACTTTAATCTGAAATGGACTGGCTCTAAATCAGATGCAGTAGAGTTTGGATATGGACTTGTTGCTATTGCAACACTCAATAATGGAAATGTGACAATAAAAGAAATCATGGCTTTCATTGAAGCAGCTTTTGACATAGATTTAGGAGATTATTATCGAACATATCTAACTCTCAAAAGCAGAAAGAAAAATCGAACTGCCTTTTTTACATCAGTAATCGAACAACTGTTAAAGCGAATGGAATCGGACGAACTGTAATAAAGATATTTAGTCCACATAAAAACTACCAAGTAATTACCAACTTGGTAGTTTTTGTTTTTATACGATTTAGATATGAAATGCGGCATTTTCGGGTAATAACACCCTGCTTTTGCTACTGAAAAAGAGAAAAATAAATATTTACCAACTTGGTTATACCTTGTAATTTTTATCTTTTGAAACCCGCCATCTTTGCAGCAAATCAATTAGTTAGCGAAATGGAGATAATAACATTTGAGTCAAAAGCCTATAAGGAATTAGACAACAAGATTACCGCTATTGCCGATTATATATTTAATCACACAGAAGCGGAAAGTACCAATGAGGATGAAATTTGGGTGGATAGTTACGAGGTCTGCACATTTCTAAAAATCAGTGACCGGACATTACAACGCTTGCGGGCAGCCGGGACAGTCACTTATTCCAATATCAAGGGACATTATTTCTACAAGATTGGAGAAATAAAACGATTATTGGAAGAACGCCTGATTAAACGAGATAAGGACAGTATTAACGACCTGATAACCAATCACCAGCTATATGTTAAAGAAAGAAGAAATATTAGAAAGGACAAATAATGGGTTATCCGTGTTCAAGCATTACATATCCGGTAATTGGCGGATAGGACGCAATTTCTTAAATCCGCTTTATGAGGATAACAAAGCGTCCTGTAACATCTATTTCGACCGCCGAAGTGGTATCTATAAGATGAAAGATTTCGGCAACGACAGTTATAGCGGTGATTGTTTCTTTTTCGTGGGGCAACTTAAAGGGCTGGACTGCAACAATTCAATGGATTTTGTGGAGATAATGGAAACCATAGACCGGGATTTGGGATTGGGACTGGCAACAGGTAATCCGATACCAGTTACCCGTACTTCTTCCCATATAGTAAATGATATGCCGGAAGAAACACTTGAAAAGGAAAGCAAACCCTACCAGTTCAGGGAACAGAAATTTCCGCTTGCCGAATTGATGTACTGGCAGCAGTATGGTATCACACCGGAAGTATTGGAACTTTATAAGGTGTGTTCCTTACGGGACTTTCAGAGTGTAACGGCGGATGGAACGCCGTTCACTTATACTTCATCCATAACAGAACCGATGTACGGGTATAAGAACAAACGGTACATAAAACTGTACCGTCCGTTCTCGAAAGCCCGTTTCCTCTATGGTGGCAATTTCGGGGAAAACTATTGTTTTGGATTGGAGCAACTACCCGCAAAGGGTGATACGCTGTTTATCACAGGTGGTGAAAAAGATGTCATGTCATTGGCGGCACATGGTTTTCATGCTATCTGCTTCAACAGTGAAACGGTGACTATCCCGCCTACGCTGGTTTATAAATTGACGTTCCGTTTTAAGCATATAATCTTATTATATGATACTGACAAGACGGGAAAGGAAAGCGCACGCAAACAGGAAAAGCAGTTGGAAGAATTTGGAATAAGACGGTTACTTCTACCGCTTCCTGGAACAAAAGAGGAAAAAGATATTTCCGATTATTTTAAGGCAGGAAATACCCGTGAAGATTTCCTGAAATTGTTTATCGAATTTTTAGATAACCTATATAGTGATACATTGATTATGCTCAAATCGTGCGAAATAGACTTCAATAATCCCCCGGCAAAAGCGCAGGTAATAATTTCTGCCGGAGATGTTCCATTAGGGACACAAGGAAACCTGTTTGGTATTACAGGCGGCGAGGGAACAGGAAAGAGTAATTATATAGCTGCCATGTTAGCGGGCTGTATCTGCCAACCGGATAAGGAAATAGATACGCTCGGCATACAGATAGCCGCCAACAGTAAACACAAAGCGGTATTACTCTATGATACGGAACAGTCCGAAGTACAACTGTTCAAGAATGTAAGTAACCTGTTGGCACGTGCGAAGCAACCTAACAAACCAGAAGAACTGAAAGCATTCTGTCTGACGGGTATGTCCCGCAAAGAACGCCTGCACGCTATCGTACAAAGTATGGATAAATTCTATTATCAGTATGGCGGCATCCAGTTGGTAGTTATTGACGGCATCGCCGACCTTGTAAAGAGTGCCAATGATGAAGTGGAAAGTGTGGCAGTGATAGATGAACTATACCGACTGGCAGGAATTTATAATACCTGTATTCTCTGCGTGCTACATTTTGTACCGAACGGATTAAAACTACGGGGACACTTGGGTAGCGAATTACAGCGTAAAGCGGCTACAATTCTTTCCATCGAAAAAGACGATGAACCTACGCAGTCGGTTGTAAAAGCCCTGAAAGTAAGGGATGGTAGCCCGTTGGATGTTCCTTTGATGCTGTTTGCATGGGATAAAGCAGCCGGGATGCACCTTTATAAAGGAGAAAAGCCACGAGAGGAAAAAGAAAAACGAAAGGAAAAGGAACTGGTCGGGGTTGCCCGTGACGTGTTCGGCAGGCAGGAACATATAACCTATATAGACCTGTGCGAGCAGATACAACAGATTTTGGACGTGAAAGAACGCACCGCCAAAAGCTATATCCGCTTTATGCGGGAACGGGACATTATCATCAAAGACCCGTCCAACCAAAGTTATTTTATGATTGGTTTAATTTAATCAGATAGCCTTATGTATATAGATAAAGATAATTTTATCGCATGGATGGAACGTATCATGGACAGGTTCGATATGCAGGAGAAGAAGATAGATAAAGTTATAAAAGGTCGTAACTGTTTGGATGGCGAAGAACTGCTGGATAATCAGGACTTGTGCCTGCTGCTAAAAGTAGCCCCCCGAACACTGACCCGTTATCGGAAAAAGGGAATACTCCCTTTCCTTATGCTGGATGGCAGATGTTATTACCGTGCAACGGACGTACACAAGTTAATCCGGGAGAAAACCGATTAATTTTTTCTTTTCTAATGGCTTTCAATCCTGTTTTGTCGTAAGATAAGGCAGGATTTCTTGTTTTGTATATAGGAGTTTTCAGGGATTTGGCTAACTTTGCAAAAGTTACATAGAAGACAATGGCGATTGAACAGTAACCTGTGATGTTGCCTTTATATATATCATATTCGTTCGCCGAATATCTCACTACGAAAACTGGCACTTTTCAAAATGACGAGATTTTCAGCGCAATGTCTATGCTATGTTTTAACATAGCGTGGGCTTGCCTGTTTCGTCATTTAGGTATGCCAGTACCTCGTAGTGGAGCAGTGTGAGTTCACGCTTCTTTTTTGAGATACTAGCGGACAGTTTGAATAAAGATTATAAACGGGTCACCCGTAAAAATATAAACTGTTTAATGCCTAACAATATGAAACAAATTAAAGCGCATATCGCTGTGTCTCTCGATGGTTTTATCGCAACATCGGACAATGAACTGGACTGGATTACTTCAAATGTAAAATCGCTTATTGGAAAAGAATACGAAACGGCTACTTGCTTGCTGATGGGAGCTAATACTTATACCTATTTATTTGAGCATTGGGGTGGATGGTTATATAAAAGTAAACGTACTTTTGTAGTTTCCCACCACGATGCAAATGTTACGCCGGATTGTGGAGTGGAATTTCTTATAGATGCTCCACTTCGGAAAGTACATGAAATGAAAAGTGATAATGATATGCTGTTAGTCGGTGGTGGTAAACTTTTGACTACACTTATTCAAGCGGGACTGTTGGATAGTCTGACCCTTTACACTATTCCTGTTATGCTTGGTAAAGGTATCAGTTTCATAGGTGAAACTTTTGGCTCAAATTGGTATTTGGAGAGTTCTAAAATTATAGATAACAATATTTTGTTATCCTCATATAAATATGTGAATGCAAGATGATAAAAAGGGAGAGTATAGAACATTGAAGTTCTATACTTTCTTCTGTTTTTCCGTTTTTTGACGGTGTTCTAAAATTTCATCGGAATGTTCCAAAGCCCATTGAATAATACCATCTAAGGGCGACATTAAACTTTTTCCAAGCGATGTAAGACTGTATTCCACTTTTGGTGGTATTTCCGGGTACAGTTTACGATTCACTAACTTATCGGCTTCTAATTTCTTTAATGCTGTAGCCAGCATCTTTTGTGACACATTCGGAGTGTTTCTTAATAGCTCATTGAAGCGCAAGGTTCCCTTCTGATGCAGAAGAAACAATATGCGTAACGACCATTTATCACCGAAACGGTCAATTATTCCACAGGCAGGACAAATAGCTTCTCTATAATGAGTATCATCCATCTTTTTTTCTTATTTAATTCATTATCAATCAATAATAGTTACCTCTACGTTACTATCTTACTTAATGGTAAGTTCTTTTTTTATACTAAGTATCTTAGTAACTTTGTTCGCACAAAAGTAACTAAATATATTGAATATACAAAGTTCTCGGTCTTTCTAAATATTTAGCAAGGACTGAAACTTATAAAAATTAAGAGTATGGAAATAGAGAAAATGCACTTTGACGGTCAAATTTGGCGACCACCCTATGAAGCAAGTTCGCAACTGTTACAGGTAACAGCAGGATGTACATATCATAAATGCAAATTTTGTAGCCTGTATCATGGAACTAAGTTTAGATTATCCCCTGTTTCGGAAGTTGAATCAGACTTGAAAATAATTCAGGAATACCAGCCTAAGGCAAGACGTGTCTTTCTGACTGGTGCCAATCCTTTTGCTTTGAGCTATAACAGATTGTTGGATTTGGGGTTATTGATTCGGAAGTATCTCCCTTATTGCGAAACAATAGGAACATTTTCCCGCATAGCAGACATTAAATCGAAGAGTGTAGAAGAACTGAAGAACTTGCGTCATTTAAAGTTTGACAGTATTAGTATTGGCACGGAATCGGGAGATGATGAAACCTTGTCAAGAATGAATAAGGGTAATACGGCAGCAGATATATTGGAGCAGTGCAGAAAGCTGGAAGAAGCCAATATTCGTTATAATTTGGTTTATCTGACAGGGCTTGCGGGAAAGGGGAAAGGACAGCAGAATGCAATTCATACGGCTGAAATATTTAATCAGCTACATCCTTTTACTATAAACTTTGTTTCTTTGACCGTATTTCCCGAATCGGAACTTTATCAGGAAATACAAGAGGGTAAATTTATTGAGGCATCGGAGCGGGAACGTCTGTTGGAGTTGAGAACCTTTATTTCTGCCCTTAGCATAAGGACAACTTTATTGGGAAATACAGTGTCAAATACAATACCTTTTGTAGGTATGGTTCCCGATGATAAAGTCCGAATATTGAATGAACTGGATGCTGCAATCCGTCAAAGAAGTGAAATAGAATTAAAGCAGTATAGAAACGGCATAAGGTCATTATAAAAGCAGAGAGAAACGGGGGTAATTTCCCTGTTTCTCTCTTTCTATGGCATGATGACATTATAATATAGTTACTATCTCATCAATGCTTTTGCGGGCTGTTGGATTGTGCTTTGAATCCGCTGGATAACCTATAGGAATTATTGCAACCGGATGAATATTAGCAGATAATCCCAAGCTATGTTTGCATTCATCTATATCGAAATTGCAAACCCAACAAGTTCCTAACCCTTGTTCCGCTGCTGCCAAACAGATATGTTCCGTAGTGATAGCAGCATCAATATCTGCATGATTTTTATTATCATACTGACGTGTCCATGCAACCGAATCATTAGCACATACAATGATATATAAGGGGGCTTCCATAAACCATTTGGCAGGGTAAACCTTTTGCAGCTTTTTTTTCTGCAATTCACTTTGTATCACTATAAATTGCCACGGCTGTTTGTTTACGGCAGACGGTGCATACCGGGCGCATTCAAGAATATAATCCAACTTTTCTTTCTCTACTTCTTGGGAAGTATAGCTTCTTACGGAATAACGCTTTTTTGTTAATTCTAAAAAATCCATGATGTATAATATTAATTGAGTTAAAAAATAAATCGCTATGTCTTATAACTGTATTATTTGTCCTGTACTGATATAATTTATTTTTTCGTCAGCAATACCTTTCAATATTCCATAGGCTTCTTCACCAGTACAATGGCAAGTATAAAATGTTGTATTTCGGCATAAAAACGTATTTGCAATATCTTTAATTAGGTTTATATTTTCGGTTCTTTTCTTCAATGGGTCATAAAGATGAAAACCTGATATGCAATATTTCATTTCCTGTTTTGCAATATCTTCGGCTCTATTTAGAATATTGACTATTCCATTGTGAGCACAACCGCTGAATAAAGTTTTATAATTGCTTTCGGTTATAATCAAATATTGTTCATGCTTAAATGTATCATGCTCATACGTCCCATTTTGTTTGACGAATAGACTATTGTTTGCTGTAGGTAAATAACGATATTCCTCTATATTGGAAAATATTTGCAATTCCTCATCTATTACATACTCATCCTCGATAAGAATAATTCTTGGATTATCTTTTAATTTTCTATCGAGACCAACGTACCATTTCATACCTAAGAAATTAGCATAATACTCCTCAAAAGCGTATCGACTAATGTATATATTCGCTTTGGTATTATTTTCTAAAAAATACTTCAAAGCTCCCCCGTGGTCATTGTGACCGTGAGAAATAATCACAGAATCAATATCCGTAATATCCACATCTAATTTGACTGCATTTTCCAAAAACAAATTATTTGAGCCTAAATCAAATAGTAGTTTATGCTTCTTTGTCTCAATATACAAGCATAGTCCGTGTTTACTTTTATAGTCTTTGGATATGCTTGTATTTTCAACCAATGCTATTACCCTCATTTCATTTGTTCTATTTTGAAACCAGCTTTGCTTATCAGTTCTACTATTTCACCTGCTGCCAACTTATCGGACGTTACAGTCAGGGGACGATTGGAATCGGACAAATCCAAATTCCATTCTTCTCTGTTCATTTTACCTTGCAATATTTCTTCTATTTTAGCAAGGCAGCCCATACATTTGGCATTTGTTTTAAAAGTCATTGTTTCCATTTTAATTGATTATTAAGTTATTCTTTTTCTTTTTAAACGCAAGCTGTTTAACACCACAGATACAGAACTGAATGCCATAGCCGCACTTGCCCACATTGGATTTAAAAGGAATCCGTTTACTGAATAAAATATGCCTGCCGCAATGGGAATACCAATCAAGTTATAAATAAATGCCCAAAACAAATTCTGATAAATTGTTTTTATCGTCAATTGTGACAGCCGGATGGTTTCCGGTATTTTCAGCAAATCGGATGAAAGAATGGTTGCCATTGCCGTATCTACAGCAATATCACTGCCTTGCCCCATTGCTATGCTTAAATCCGCTTGTGCTAAAGCCGCACTATCATTAATTCCGTCACCCACCATGCCTACTTTTTTCCCATTGGCTTGCAATTCTTTTATGAATTGAGCTTTCTCGTTCGGCAACACTCCGGCTTTATAATGGTTTATTCCTACCTTTCGAGATATGGCTTGTGCTGAAATTGCATTATCTCCTGTCAGCATATACACTTCAACACCCATTTCCTGTAGTTGTGATATGGCTTGTGCCGAAGTTTGTTTAATTTCATCGGTAAGGGCTATAGCTGCAATGGCTTGTGTGGAATCAGCAAACCATACCAATGTTTTAGCTTCCTGTGTCCATTTGTTTGCCAATTCCTGCAAATGACTGGCTATCGTAATATGGTTATCATTCAATAATGACAGGCTGCCTGCGTAATAAGTCTGACTGCCTACTACACCTTTTACACCTTTCCCCGGAACGTTTTCGAACTTATCAATGGAAATCTCTTTTTCATTCTGCAAAGTATTGACTACGGCATCCGAAAGAGGATGTTCCGATAGCTTCTCTAAACTGTACAGTATTTTTTGGCTATGTTCAAAGCCGTTTTCCCATAGGCTTTCAACGACTACCGGATGCCCTGCTGTGATAGTCCCTGTTTTATCAAGAATTATCGTATCTATCTTTTGGGCAATCTCCAAGCTTTGGGCATCTTTAATTAAAATCCCTTTTTCAGCACCTTTTCCAATGCCTACCATAATGGCAGTGGGAGTAGCCAAGCCTAATGCACAAGGGCAGGCAATTATCAATACAGTGACCATTGCCAACAATCCATTGGTGAAGCCGTTCGTTGGTGCTAAAAATATCCATGCAACAAAAGCTATCATTGAAATACTAATAATAGCCGGGACAAAGAATCGGGCTATTCTATCCACTAACTTTTGAACGGGAGCTTTGCTGCCTTGCGCATCCTGCACCATGCGGATGATTTGTGCCAGCATCGTGTCAGAACCTATCTTATCGGCAATAAACCGGAATGTCCCCTTTTGATTGATGGTTCCGGCAAATACCTTTTCGCCGGATTGCTTGTGCATGGGAACAGGCTCGCCATTCAACATACTTTCATCCACGTATGATTCTCCTGTAACAACCATGCCATCTACTGCAATGCGTTCTCCGGGTTTAACAAGAATTGTATCACCTTTTTGTACGGCTGTTATCGGAACGGTACGTTCATCAGAATCTACGATAATAGTTACCGTCTTAGGTTGCAGCCTGATTAACTTTTTTATGGCAGTTGAAGTGTTTTGCTTCGCGCGCTCTTCGAGTAATCGTCCCAACAGGATGAATGCAATGATAACACTTGCCGCTTCAAAATAAATATGCGGTTCAATCCCTCTTGACAACCAAAAATCAGGAAACAACAGATTAAAAACACTGAATGTATAGGCTATTCCGGTACTAACAGCTACCAGGGTGTCCATATTGGAAGTGCCATGCTTTAATTGCCGCCACGCATTGATATAAAATTCACGTCCCAAACCGAAAACCACAGGCGTGGCGAGAATCCAAAGTACATATTTTAAAGAGGATATATCTTCAAAAAACATACTGATAACCATAATTGGGAGAGATAACAGCAGGGCTGCCATTGTACGCCTTTTTATCTTCCGGTATCTTGTCAAGCGAATTTCTTCCGCTTTATCGGCTGCGTCTTCACCGGTATCAACCAGTAAATCATATCCTGCATCTTGTACGGCAGATTGTAGTGTTGCATCGGAACATACTTCCGGATTATATTCTACCTGTGCTACCGCAGTCGCATAATTCACTGTTGCCTGATATACTCCCGGCAAACCATTTAATGTTTTATCCACACGAGCCGCACATGAAGCGCAACTCATACCTAAAACCGGATATGTATTTTTGATGTTCTTACCTTTTTCCATATTGGTGATTTTTATGCTGCAAAGGTAGGATGCTTTTATCTTCCGGCTCTTACATAATTATGGATATGACTTATATCTTTCAGACTTCATCCAAAGGTTTCAACTTGTGTCCTTTTAAACGCTTGAACTGGCTTGGAGAAATACCAGTCATATTGCGAAATTGCGTACTCAAATGTGCTGCGCTTGAGTAATTAAGCTTATCGGCAATTTCGCTAATGGATAATTCATCATATACCAACAGTTCCTTTATACGTTCTATTTTCTGAATGATGTAGTATCTTTCTATACTTATGCCATTCACTTCGGAAAACAACTTGCTAAGGAAACTGTAATCGTGATGGCACTTATCCGTAAGATAATCAGACAGGTTTGTCTTGGACGAATTATCGTTATAATGCACTAATTCAATCACCGCAACTTTTATTTGTTCGATAATCCGCATCCGTTTATCATCTATCAACTCAAATCCGTATGCTTCAAGAACAGGCTTTATGGCAGCACGTTCCTCTGCATTTATCGGTTCTTGCAAAATAGCTGTTCCCAATTCAACACTAAGTGGAGTAAAACCCATTCTTTTCAGTGCTTCTGTTACAACCATAATGCAACGGTTACAAACCATATTCTTAATGTGAATAGTATTGCTTTTCATCATATATCCATCGTTTCTGCAAAGTTAATAACAATACACTGCTTATCATTTGGCAAGCTCTGAATATTCTCAATATTTAAGGCTTGCAATTTCTTGATAGTGTTTATTGTTTCTGTATTTTTGCAAATTTACGAATCGGGTAGTGCAACATAATTGCAAAGTTGAGTAACCTAAATTAGGTGTAAGGTGCAAGTATATATCTATATATATAGCTTGCACCTTACACCTAAGCTGAAACATTTGTATTCAGACATTTGCGTAATTCAAAAAGAAGCAGTATCTTTGAACCGAAGTTTTAGGCAGACAATGAACAGCCAAAGGATGACGGATAAACGTCTTTTTTGAAACCTAAATTGTACCCCCTAAGGCATTGACATATTGATAAAGAGTTGAATTAAAGCGACATAAGGAGATAGGTTCATTACCCTGTCTCTCCGCTGGAAAGAATTGCAAGACAAAGAAAATCCCTGTAAATTAATACTTTACGGGGATTTTTTGTTTTTGGTGCATAGCAAAAACAAGCATATCAAAGCATTCTTTCGGTGTACTATTCGGTGTACCTAGTCTTATGCTTACATATGTGATATCCTCATGCTCTCAAAAAAGATCAAGAACTTTTCAAAAAAGACGACGACCTTTTTAAAAAAGAACAGGAACTTTTTTAAAAACGTCTTGGTCTTTTTTATTGTTACCAATGCATCGTAAACCGTCATTCTGTGGAGGTACAGACCTTTCATGCGTACTTTTTGCGGGGAAAAAGCCTAAAACACCCTACTTTATATCAAGTCGAAACGATCTATAAGAAAATGGTATGTGGCTGAAAACAAGTAATTTATGTGGAAATGTACTTCAAAACATTGTGAGAGTATGAGAGCATGAATGAGAGCAATTTTTTTTATCCTTACTACATAAACCGTTAATAATAAACCTGTTATATATGCAGTGAGGGCATGAGGGTATACATGGCTCGAACTTTTCTTTGGAATATGCAAAACGGCTATATTCCACGATATAGGAATATATGCCGTTTTGATAGAGGGGAAATTTTTTATGGTATATAATTCCAATAATCCATATTTGTAATGATTTGAACTATAATTTTACGATCTCCTTCTCGTATTTCGTTGGGAGCATTCTGAGATGCATACGATATTTTTGCGCCCACTCCTTTTGCTTTTAACATTTTATTGGGAACTCCTTTCTTTATAAGTGCATTGACTACAGCGTCTGCACGTTTTTGGGATAGATCCATATTGTATTGTGATGATCCTTTTGCATCAGTACATCCTGTGATGAGATATTTTTTGCTTGTGTCTGTCAGCATAATTTGAGCTATTTCATCAATGATAGTAGCTGCTTTAGGAGTTATTTCTGTTTTATCAAACTCAAAATAGATATTGTTGAATAAATCACATAAAACATTGGGCTGGCTTGGAGTTTCTATAATTTGTTTCATGATTATAGGTTTTTCTATAACTTTTTCTATGATTTTTTCCACATATTGAATTTCCGGTTTGACTTTTAGGGATTTACCACCAATGCGCCACATCAATCGAATGCTTCCTTGCCATGAATTGGCTATATGTTTGTATGGCATGATGAGGTAGTCTCCTTGGAGTCCTATGCCAATGTTGTCATTAAGCCACATATTCACGCCTATTCCCAATGAAATAGGGATAAGATTTTGTTTATCTTTCCCTTCTTTAGTATAATCATTTGATAGATTCCATCCCATCTCCTCACTGTTGAATTCTTCCATCCCCTTATAGTTGATCTTAAAATTCTTGTACATATAGTTGGCTCCCATCCGTAGGAAAGGATCAATATAATTTGAATGGAGATATTCACCTAGACGCCACTGTAAACCGATTCCTGCCATACCTAGCCATCTTGATTCTTTACCGTTACGGACAGGATCGGAACTGTAGTCTAATGTTCCTTGTAAATCTAGATAAAAATGAGAGTTAAGTTCACGAGCAAAATATAGATTTCCTCCAAAAATAAAATCTTTTTTATTAGTACCTACAGTGTAACCGCCTTTATTATTAGTATGGAAATTAATGACATTAAAACGTGTCATTTGAAGTCCGGTTGCGCCTATACCTATTTCCCATGCTTTTTTATTATTATCGGCTGCTCCATTCTTTGCATTTTGTTGTGCATTTATAGGTAAACCGAAACATAATACTGAGGTAAAGCATAGTATGAGATGGATTTTATGTATATATATTTTCTTCATATTTTTATTCTTCATAGATAACTTGTACTTCGGGCAACTCATAAGAGCTGCTATAGTTTTCAATAATAAATGTTTTTTCATCCTTTCCTTTTCGGAGATAACCTTGATAATATCTATAGAAATATGAACTGTTGCCACTGTCAATGTATATGGATGAATTTAAAAATGGTGCGAATACTTTGAACGTTGGAACTTCTGCAGAAGATCTGTTATTAGAACTTGATGCTTCTTGTGAGCCAGCTGTTGAGGTATATCTGAATGTGATATATGCCATTTTAAGTTTGCTGGCTTCTTCTTCAGTATATGCTATCGGTTCTACATAGTCCATTCCATTTTCTTTAACGACACGTGTGGTCGATGATTTGTAAATTCTTGTAAAGTCTATTTTTGAAAAATCCAATTCACCTTCAGCAGATGAGAAACTGGGTGCTTCTCCATTGGATATTATTTTTAATTTTAATGTTTTTAGCGTAGGTCCCATTTGATAAGGAGCTAATAAACAAACACCATTCCATTGGAAAGTTTCTCCATAATAAGGTTCTCTAGCTTTTACAGTGTAATAAACGTCACTTCCATCCCAATATTCAGATTGATTGTTTTTGAATTTTCCGGGATTTTCTTGAATGAACCGATAGGTATAAATATAGTAATAATATCCTCCATTATTTGAACTATAACTTTGGTTTGAATATAGTTTTTTGTCTGGCAAAATACTGTTGGGATTATTTTTGTCAGAAACTCTATATGCGTCTAAATTCCTTGAACCACTATTAGGTAAATAAGAAGGGATATTTTGCCATTGGTCTTCCGGATTAACTTTTCGTTGTATATAGAAATATAGATACTGATAATCGTATAATGAATTTGAATTATCGCGGAGGATCATTCTCATGCGTACTCTATTAGGAACATATGTGTTTTTAGCGGATTCTTGCGGCAACTTTCCGGCTAGGGTTACTTCTTTTACCGTTCCCCAGCGTAAGTTTATGTCTTGTATTTCGGGTAAATCTTCTTTAGGTACAATAAACTCTCCGTTTTCATTGGTAATGTAAGTTTTTTCCGCATTGATACCCGGCATGCCTTTAACTTGAGCTTTTGGTGCGATTTGTCCAGTTTCATCATATACTTTATAGAGTACACCTCCATCAGTTGTGCGTACATATTCACCATATTCTGATTGAGAATATTGTGCAATAACATTAGGTATACCCTTAATGATGGTAACTTCTGTTCCCGGTTTTCCTGGTTCTCCGGGTTTGCCGTCTTTGCCATCTTCTCCGTCTTTGCCATCTTTCCCGTGTAGATAGTCATAAAAATCCTTTAACGTATTTTTTTCACAGTCCCATACTCCACCATTTTTGTGGTCAATAAGTGCACTTGTTGTACCGCAAAATTTAGCTAAGTCATTTTTCCACAGTTCATGTGCTGACAAACCATTGCTTCCGTTTATTCCGTCTTTACCAGCTAAATAATTGAAAAAATCATATTCTGAAACTTTGTCAGAAGGCCATTTTTGTCCTGGATTTTTAGGATCATTCATATTGCCTGTTCCTACAGTTTCTTTCCATAGTTCATAAGCGGATTTTCCATTGTTACCATTTGTTCCACTGAGGTAAGTGTAAAAATCTGCCATTGTAATTTTATCTTTGGACCATGCTGAATTATTTTTGTCTTTGATTTTATCATTTTTGACGTCATTTACCCATAATTCGTATGCAGATGCTCCGTTAACTCCTTTTTCTCCTTGAGCTTTTATTCTTGTATCAGTAGTACCTATCCACCAATTTCCGTTATTACCTATATGGGGAGATACGCCATCATCTCCTTTCTCTCCTTGAGCTTTTATTCCTGTATCGGTGGTGCCTATCCACCAGTTCCCATTTTTTATCACCGGGGTAAGTCCGTCCGCTCCTTTATCACCTTGTTCTCCTTTGGGACCTTGCACTGCAATCCCAGTATTGGATGTGCCTATCCACCAGTATCCGTCTTTAATGAAAGGGGTTAATCCATCGCTTCCTTTCTCTCCTTGAGCTTTTATTTTTGTATCGGATGTATTGATCCACCAGTTTCCATTAGGACCAATATAAGGGGATGTTCCGTCTTTACCATTTTCTCCTTTTTGACCTTGAGCCGGAAAATTTGTATCACGATTGCCAATATACCAATTACCATTTTCACCAACATGTGGAGTAATACCATTTTCACCATCTTTCCCTTTTAAATATAAAAAGAAATGTTCCATTGTTGTTTGGTCTTTGGGCCAATTTATATTGCCGCCAGCAACAGATTGTTTCCATAATTCATAGGCGGAAAGTCCGTCTTTTCCATTAATTCCATCCTTTCCATCTTTGCCGGTAGCTTTGATTTTTGTATCTTTATTGCCGATATACCAATTCCCATTTTCGCCAATATGAGGTGATTCTCCGTCTCTTCCGCTAAGAAAATCCCAAAAATCGGCTTCTGTATTTTTTGAAGAAGGCCAAATGAGCGAAGGGTCATGAGGGTTGGTGACATTACCTTGGGTGATCAGGATTTTCCATTGATCGTATGCAGACATTCCATCTTTTCCTTTGTCTCCTTTTTCTCCTTTAATATAAACTAAAAAGTCTGCTAAATCAACTTGGGTGGAAGGCCAGTTTATATGACCGGTTTCAACTTCTTCTTTCCATATCTCATAAGCGGATTTGCCATTGGTTCCCTGAGGACCTTGGGGTAATTCAAAATCAATACTGCTGCACGAGAAAAAAAATGTGCAAAGTAGCACTGATAATACATAAATTTTGCATTTCTTCTTTGTATACATGACTGTAAATTATTAAAAATGAATTGTTCTTTGTTGTTACATATTGGATAAACTCCGTTCTGCTTTATTGAATATTGTATCGTTGGGGGGCATGCAATTTTATATTTTAGGTTATTCTGCTGTGTGCGATTTACATTATAATAATATTCACATTTTATTTGGGTGCAAAGTTCTATATTTGGTACTAAAAAGAAGTTGCGTATTTAAAAGATTTGTTTGCATATAATCAGTTCTTTCTTTTATATCTGCATAAAAAGGTTTCCTATTTTTCTAAATGTTCGTTTTGGGATAGTTTTAAATGGTAGATGCTTTATATGATTTTACAGAGGGGTATATGTGATAAGTTTTCCATATATTGATGGTGGATTATGATTAGGTTTTGTGATATTTGTTATTATAGATGTATAGAAACTCTTAAAATAGATCCATATACCGAGATCAGGAAACAAACTTATTATTAGCTTTAGTGTGTATGATGGAGATAACTATATTCATAATCTTTAGGATGCGGGATGTTTGTTTAATCGTTTGCAGAAACTGAATATGTTTCAAGAGAAGGTGTATCTCTTGATTCTTCTCCTTTTTTACGTATTTCGTTAGGAGTAGCTCCGATATTTCTTTTACAGTAGGTTGTAAAATGGGAGAAAGTCTTGAAATGATAGTCCAGCATTATTTGTTTGATGGGTAAAGTACTTTTTTTTAATTTGAATTCAATTTCATAAGATGTTTGTTTTTGTAACCATTGATATGGTGTATCTCCATGGAAGTTTTTTTTGAATAACTGTGTGAAAACAGTATCATTATATCCACATAAAACAGCTAGTTCTTTGGCTGTTCTGCAAGCTTTGTAATGTGTCATGACGGATACGAAGAATTGAAGGTCGTTAGATAGCGCATCACGGAAAATGGAGGCAATTTCATTCTTCTTATAGCAAATTTTAAATAATGAGAACAATTCATATTCTTTGGCTCGATGTAAGTCGGGAATTTCTGTTCCATTTTTCATGTAATCGACCAGCAAATCTAAGTAGGAACGCATTAACGGATAAATGGGAAGGACTTCTACCGGTTTTACTTCTTCGATGGATATATCTTGCAGATACTCTATTGTTCTGCTATGTAGATAAGGAGCCACAATATTACATGCATGAATGACAAGTTGTACTTCATCCATTGCCTTGATTTTACATTGGTGCAGGCTGCTGATGAAGAAAAATTCATTCTGCATTGCCATCAGAGGCATGGATTCTATATGATCTCTGAATAGGCATAATGACCCTTTTAGAACAAAACAAACTTGAAACTCATGGGTTTCGTTCAAGTTTTGGATAATCTCTCCTTTACTTATATGAAGACACCTGAATTGGCTGAATCTGGATAGCGCAAGAGGATCACGGTATAAATTCTTTAGTAAAAATAGCATTTCCATACATTATAAACATTTTAAGATAAAAAAAGTTTTGATACATCTATCCCGGACAAATATAACTTGATATTTAAAATGTTTTAAAGCTATAGGAGGAATATGCAACTAAATCATTGCTAATATGAAATTGAATCTTCTGTTTAAGAAAGAGTTTATCAACATATGAAATTATAAGGTATTTAAGGCCGGATGCTTTGGATGGTAGCTTATAAAGTGGAAGATGTTTACTGATTTTTTTTATGAGTGAATGTAAATAAGTGATTTGGAATGGAGATAAATATAAGGATCTTTTTCTTATTGCAATGAACAATAAGGAAATTACAAATAAAAATCCGAATATAAGGCCGCTCATGTGATACTGATTACTAAGTATCGATTATATAAGTATTCCCCATCTTCGGGAGTATGGTTCAAAGTACAAAGCAACCATTGGCATAATGGATTATTTGTGTCGTGGGAACAATAGAAGTAAATAAGGAATGACGGACTACCTATAAGTAGGGTAAGTACTGTCAGAATCTCTATTGTTCTATGATGAAGTGTCTTGTTCACAGGCATTTCATGATGTGTCAATTTAATCATGCTTGCTTTTTTTACAAAATTGGTTATAGAAATACATACTGATAATACCTATTAATGGTGATAATTTTCGGCTTTATACCTAAAAATAAGTACTCGTGTATTTTATGATGTATATGATTATCAGTAATAAAACCCCAATTTTTAGGTATTGTGTACTCTTGGTGGCAAGGGTAACTTTGCAACAAATTTGAAAACATAAAATAATAACTATTAATCAATAAAACTAAAGTATTATGAAATTGAAAAACTTTTTAGCGATGATGGCTATTGCATTGTGTGCAGTAGCATGTAGTGACAATGATGATAAAAAGGAAGATACCGTGATTCCGGCTCAGGAGGTTGCTGGTATTTACAATGGAACATTATCACTCTCAGTATCAGGAAATGATCAAGGAACGTCAGACAGTCAGGTGAAAATTACTGCGGAAGAAGGGGGAACTGTTCAAGTTCTTCTAGTTGGCGGTGCTGGTGAAGGAATGATGTCATTGCCGGATATTGCTATACCTGGAATTAAAGTGCATACCTCCGATAATGTCACTTATATTTTGCCGGAAAGTGCTGTTGATGTAACTGTTGGTTCTGTAAAATATACAGGAAGTTTACAAGGAACGATTAAGGATGAAAAGGCTGATCTGATCTTTACACTAAAGCCGGGAGCCATGCCTATGGCTATTACTGCGACTTTTGTAGGCACTAAATAGCATGAAAAGATATCTCTCTATTATAACCATACTGGGAATGATGCTTTTGCCATTCTCGGCATGTGATGGTATTTTGGAAGGAATATATGATAGTCCTGCTGCTTCGGATAGTAATGAATTGGGTTTTATAAGAACAGACCCTTCTACCCATTCGGGTACTATTTATATTGATGCTACTGATTATAGACGTTGGACTTTTATCGATTTCCATACACAAAAAGTAGATTCTGTAAATGTGACGGATTCTGAACAGAAAGAACCGGAGGAATGGGATATTGCTGTTCATCGTTATGATGTTAAAACCAATGCTGGAGCAGTATTGGAAACCGGTTTCACAGGTTTTTCCGCTTTACGGAATGCGGATGCGATGCCCGAAGGAGCCTATGTGGAGGATGTTTGGACTACCGCTAAGATAGCCATTGATATGTCAGGTATGATGGATGGTAATATTGTTTATATGGAATCCTATTATAATGAAGAACTATCCAAATGGTTGAATGTTGATAAAAGTAATATGCCACCTACCTATACTCTTTCAAACAAGGTTTATATGGTAAAGCTGAAAGATGGAACTTATGCGGCTGTTCGTCTCACAAATTATATGAATGCTAGTGGTGTAAAAGGCTTCATGACTATTGATTATATTTATCCGTTTGAATTGTAAACCGACATACGATATGCATAGACTACTCAGAAACGTGTGCTTGATACTGTGTTGGCTGATGGCGGTATCAGTATCAGCACAACGAATTATTTCGGGAACTGTATTTGATGAAAATAAAGAACCTCTGACGGGAGCAACAGTTTCCGTAAAAGAAAAAGTAACTTTGGGAACCACTACGGATACACAGGGAAAATACATGTTGAAATTACCCGATAATAGAGAATATACTCTACAGGTTTCATACATGGGGTATATCTCGCAGACTCATAAAGTGTCTGTCAGTAAAACAGGTAAAGTTGATTTTATACTGAAAGAAGATGCTGTAAATATGGAAACTGTAGTTGTAACGGGAACCCGTACTCCGAAACTCCTGAAAGATGTTCCCATTGTAACTCGTGTCATTACTGCCGATGAAATAAAAAAAGTAGATGCTACCCATATTGGAGATTTACTTCAGGCAGAACTGCCGGGAATTGAATTCTCTTATTCCATGGACCAGCAAGTTTCTCTCAATATGCAAGGATTTGGTGGAAATGCTGTACTTTTTCTGGTTGATGGTGAGCGTCTGGCAGGTGAGACTTTGGATAATATAGACTACAACCGATTGAATATGAGCAATGTGGAGCGTATTGAAATTGTAAAAGGTGCGGCTTCTTCACTCTATGGTTCGAATGCGGTAGGAGGAGTGGTAAACATCATAAGTAAAGTGCCTGCGGAGCCTTGGACTGTGAATCTCAATGGACGTTACGGGGCTTATAATGAGCAGCGTTATGGAGGAACAATAGGTTTCAATGTTGGAAAATTCAATAGTGTGACTAATGTACAGCATACCCAAGTAGATGAAAAAGATTTGGCAGATGGAAAAACAAATGAGGAAACGGAGGATTGGGCATTTAAAAAGGTGTATGGTGATAAAACTTGGAATTTCAAAGAACGTTTGGTCTATACTGCTAATGACCATCTGAAACTGACGGCACGTGCCGGATATTTTTTTCGTGAACGTGAGAAGTCACAGACTAGTAAAGACCGTTATCGCGACTTCAGTGGTGGGGTGAAAGGAAATTATGTATTGGATAAAGATAAGGATCTGGAAATAGCTTATTCTTTCGACCAGTATGATAAGAGCGACTACTTGCCGCAAGACGCTAATGATGTACGTGATTATAGTAATGTACAACATTCGGTTCATACTTTTTATAATCATACTTTTGTCGGTAAGCATATTCTCACCGTGGGTGGTGATTATATGCGTGATTATTTAATGTCCTATCAGTTTGCCAATAATGGAAGTAAACATCAGTATACAGTGGACGGCTTTGCACAGTTTGACTGGAACCCGACGAAATATTTCAATGTCATCACAGGATTACGTTTTGATTATTATTCAGATTCCGATATTAATCATTTCTCTCCCAAATTAGGACTGATGTATAAAATAGGAAACTGTTCATTGAGAGGTTCCTATGCCGGTGGTTTCCGAGCTCCTACTTTGAAAGAAATGTATATGAATTTTGATATGGCAAGTATTTTTATGATTTATGGTAATCCTGACTTGAAGCCTGAAACCAGCCATAATTTTTCTCTTTCGGCAGAATATATGAAAGGTCGTTATAATTTGACGGTGACAGGTTTCTATAATGTAGTTGATAATCGTATCACTACGGCGTGGAGTGAGGCGTTGAAAGGGCAGGTATATACCAATATATCAAATATCAGGATATCCGGTGCCGAGGCAAATGCTTCCGTCAAATATCCTTGTGGACTGTCGGCACGTTTATCTTACGCCTATACACATGAGAATATAAAGAAAGGGCAACCTGTCATTTCAAGTACTCGCCCGCATACGGCTACTGTCCGTCTTGAGTATGACAAGCATTGGAAGAACTATGCGTTTAATGTTGCTTTGAACGGACGCTTTCTGTCCAAGGTGAATACGGAGGAATATACTTCGAACACTTCTTATGAAGAAACTGAGAAGGTGACCTATCCGGCGTATACAATGTGGAAGCTTACGTTGTCTCAGAAAGTATGGAAAGGTGTTGATATGACTTTGGCGGTAGACAACCTGTTTAATTATGTCCCTTTCCGTTATTATAATAATTCGCCTGCTACTAAAGGAACAACTTTTTCAGCCGGTTTGTCATTGGATATAGAACAATTGTTCAAATGAAATTTGGCTGCTAATACTAAATAAACTATGTGATTTAAATAAAGATATGAAGAAGAAACAATTATTGATTGGCGGAGGGATAGCAGTCATCTTGCTGCTTTTGTTTGGTGTATGGAATCTTTGGTTCAGTGCAACTAAAGTGGCTTTCATCAACTATCAGGTAATCAGTTTAGGGCAGATATCTAAAGCTAATGACAATTCATTTATTAAAATCAGTGAACTGGGCACAGATGATCTGAACCGATTGGCCGGTTATGATATGGTATTTATCAATGCCATGGGATTAAGGATTACTGAAGAGCAACGTGCGCAAATACAAAAGGCAGCCGATGGTGGTCTGCCGGTATTGACTACTGCCGCTACCAATCCTGCAAACAAGATTATTTCATTGGATTCCATCCAAGCGGATATATTGAAACATTATCTGTCTAATGGAGGACGTCGTAACTATCGCAGTATGCTGAATTATGTGCGTGTGCATATTGATAAAAAACTATTCTCTGTGTCTGAACCGGAAGCCGTAATGAAACGTGCCGATGATGTGCTTTATCACATGGACCCAAAGAAACCCGAAGACGAAGAGTTGGGTTTCAATACGGTAGCCGGATACAATACTTTTCTGCAACATAACGGCTTGTGGAAAGAGAATGCTCCGCGTATTATTGTGACCGGTCCGATGGGTGAACCTTCCGGGCTTATTGCTAAATTGGAGGAAACTGGCAATATGGTTTATCCTATACGTTCCATGCGTTCTTTTATTCAGAACCATGGAATTGATTCTGTCCGTCCGTTTGCTATTATCAATATGGCGCATGGACGTATGGGTGAACCTATTGTAGATTATCTGGCGAAACAGAATATACCGCTTTTCTCTCCATTGAATGTAAATCGCTTGGTAGAGGAGTGGGAGAGGGACAAGATGGGGATGAATGGCGGCTTTATGTCACAAAGTATTGTTACTCCCGAGATAGATGGAGCTATCCGTCCGTTCGCTCTTTTTGGACATTATAAGGATGAGGAGGGTTTGCAACACGCTTATGCTATTCCAGAACGCTTGGAAACTTTTGTAGAAACAGTTAATAACTATATTGCTCTGCAGCGTAAACCCAATAGTGAGAAACGCGTTGCTATTTATTATTATAAAGGTCCTGGTCAGAATGCACTGACTGCGGGTGGTATGGAAGTGGTTCCTTCACTTTATAACTTGTTGCAGCGTATGAAACGCGAGGGCTACAAGGTGGACGGTTTGCCTACCTCTTCGAAAGAATTGGAACAGATGATACAATCTCAAGGAGCCGTATTTGGTTCGTATGCCGAAGGAGCTTTTGATCGGTTTATGGAAACCGGCAAGCCCGAACTCATAACAAAAGAACAATATGAGAGTTGGATAAAGAAATCCATTCGTCCTGAAATGTATGCCGAAGTAATAGCTGCCAATGGTGAATTTCCCGGAGCATATATGACTACTTCCGACGGCCGTTTAGGAGTAGCTCGTTTGCAATTTGGAAATGTGGTGCTCTTGCCACAGAATGCGGCCGGTAGTGGGGATAATGCATTTAAAGTAGTACATGGAACCAATGCAGCTCCTCCACATACTTATATTGCTTCTTATCTGTGGACACAATTCGGATTTAAAGCTGATGCGTTGATTCATTTCGGTACTCATGGCAGTTTAGAGTTCACTCCGCGCAAACAAGTTGCTTTGTGCAGCAATGACTGGTCCGACCGTCTGGTAGGTGCATTACCTCATTTTTATATTTATTCCATCGGCAATGTAGGTGAAGGGATGATTGCTAAGCGTCGTTCGTATGCGGGATTGCAATCTTATCTTACTCCACCTTTTATGGAAAGTAGTGTCCGCACCATTTATCGTGAACTGACTGAGGCTGTCAAAACATACAATAATTTACTTCCGGCCGATGGGCAGGCTGTACTGTCTACCGGAAATAAAGACGCTTTGAACCGTGCTTCATTGGCGGTAAAGAAACTCACGGTGAAACTGGGCATCCATCGTGAATTGGAATTGGATAGTCTTCTTACTGTTCCTTATGCCGAGGAAGATATTCAGCGTATAGAAAATTTTGCAGAGGAACTGGCAAATGAGAAGATTACAGGTCAGCTGTATACAATGGGGATTCCTTATGAACCCATTCGTATTACTTCCAGTGTGTATGCTATGGCTACCGAGCCGATAGCCTATAGTCTGTTGGCATTAGATAAACTACGTAATCGTGCGGACGGACAGGTAGAGAAACATCGCACTCTTTTTACTCAGCGTTATTTAGAACCTGCACGTGATTTGGTCACTCGTCTGTTGGCTGATCCATCGTTGGCTTCTGATGAATTGATTTGCCGTATTACTGGCATTACTTCCGATGAACTTGCTAAAGCACATGAAATCAATAAATCCCGTAATACTCCTCAAGGCATGATGGCCATGATGATGGCATTAGCTGAAGAAGCTCCGGCTGAGGCTAAAACACATGCTGATATGAGCAGTGGAATAATGCAGGCTGACCAAAGCGGATGTTCGAAAAGGAATAGCATATCCGGGTCTATGAAAGAGAAAATGAAGGAAATAGCGAAAGGTATGAATCCTGAGAAAGCTATGGAACTTGCAAAAAAAATGGGTGCAAGCCCTGAAGCTTTAAAGAAAATGGAAACAGGAATGTACAAGAGCCGTGCTGTAGGTATGAATACACTGGCCAAAGATACGGTTACAATGAAAACAACTTCTCGAGGAAAACGTGAAAAAGCGGATAGTGATAAATTCGGAGGCATGGAAGCGATGATGAAAGCTATGATGTCCAAGAAAAAAGAATATTCTAAAGAGGAGATGAATTTTGCTTTGGCTGTCGTGGAAGTAGAACGTACCTTGAAGAATGTGGGCAATTATAAGAGTGCCCTTTTGGAAAGTCCGGAAAGAGAATTGACCTCTATGGTGAATGCGTTGAACGGAGGATATACGCAGCCTTCACCGGGTGGTGATCCCATCGCCAATCCTAATACATTACCTACAGGACGAAATCTTTTCGCTATCAATGCTGAAGAAACTCCGTCGGAATCTGCATGGGAAAAAGGAAAACAATTGGCTGACAACACTATCGAAATGTATCGCCGTCGTCATAATGACTCTGTTCCTCGTAAAGTAAGTTATACATTATGGAGTGGAGAATTTATAGAAACCGGCGGTGCTACTATTGCACAGGTGCTTTATATGCTGGGTGTAGAGCCTGTTCGTGATACGTTTGGGCGTGTGACGGATCTTCGTCTGATTCCTTCTGCTGAATTAGGCCGTCCTCGTATTGATGTGGTAGTGCAGACTAGCGGGCAGCTGCGAGATATTGCCGCTTCACGTCTGTTTCTTATTAATCGTGCCGTAGAGATGGCAGCCAATGCTAGAGAAGATCAATTTGAAAATCAAGTAGCAGCAGGTGTTGTGGAAGCTGAACGTGTATTAATAGAAAAAGGTCTGACTCCAAAAGAGGCCCGTGAAATGTCTACTTTCCGTGTGTTCGGAGGAGTGAATGGTAATTATGGTACGGGTATACAAAGTATGGTGCAATCTGGTGACCGTTGGGAAAGTGAAAAGGAAATCGCCGATGTTTATTTGAATAATATGGGTGCTTTTTATGGTAGTGAAAAGAATTGGGAAACTGTTCGCCAATTTGCTTTGGAAGCTGCTTTGACACGTACGGATGCGGTTATTCAGCCACGTCAAAGCAATACATGGGGTGCATTAAGTCTGGATCATGTGTATGAGTTTATGGGAGGTATGAATCTTGCTGTCCGTAATGTGACCGGTAAAGATCCTGATGCATATCTGAGCGACTATCGTAACCGTAACAATGCCCGTATGCAAGAGGTGAAAGAAGCTATTGGTATAGAGAGCCGTACCACAATATTCAATCCTGCTTATATTAAGGAAAAAATGAAAGGGGAGGCCGGCGCAGCTAATACTTTTGCTGAGATTGTGCAAAATACGTATGGTTGGAATGTCATGAAACCTCAGGCTGTTGATAAGGAAATGTGGAATGAGATATATGATGTGTATGTAAAGGATAAATTTAACTTGGGAGTGCAGGATTATTTTGAAAAGCAGAACCCTGCCGCTTTGGAAGAAATGACTGCGGTAATGATGGAAACTATCCGTAAAGGAATGTGGCAGGCTAGCGGGCAACAGATAGCGGATATTGCCAAACTACATACCGATTTGGTGAATAAATATAAACCGTCTTGTTCTGGTTTTGTTTGTGATAATGCTAAATTACGTCAGTTCATAGCTTCTAAAACGGATGCACAGACTGCATCCCGGTATAAGGAAAACATCAGTCAGATACGTGAAGTTGCTGCTTCAAAAGAGCAAAAGGGTATGGTGATGAAAAAAGAAGAGATGAATACAGTCGGTACGGAACAACAGACGAATACGGTAAGCAATACTGTTGTTTGCGTTGTAGTGGTGGCTGCAGTTCTTGTTTTAATTGTATTGGTGCGTTGTCGCCGTAAAAAAATGCAGGAATAACAGGCTATGGAAACAGTTGTAGTTGTTCTTATGATATTGGTCTGTTTCAATTTTATGATGAAACAGACATTTCGTAAACGAGGATCGGTTGCAGCAATAGCTGTTGTAGCCACCCTCTTTGTGGGACTGATGTGGCCATATGCTATTCAGCAGTCTAAGACACAGATTGCTGATTGGTTGGCAAATGTCCAATTGATGCTTGACACTTCGGTGGTGCTTACAGTGGAAGTTGCCTTACAGATGGCTTTTTGTATGTTGGCTGTTCATGTGCTTACTACAGGGCCTGTTAAGAAACGTACTCTTTGGGCTTACCGTGCTTTACGTTGGTTTCCGGGGATTTTGATATTTCCTGTCTTGTTTAGCGGATTGGTATATCTTATCTTCTCTTTTCCGGGTGTTTCCTTTTCTCTTGTCGCATGGAGTATGGCGGCAGGTGTATTGATATTGATTTCTGCAGGCACATTGTTTCTTCGTTATCTTTTGCCGGAAAAGGAATTACGGTTGGAGCTATTGTTCCTCACTAATGCATTGACCGCCATATTGGGAATTATTGCTACTGTAAATGGTCGTACCGCCGTAACAGGTGTAAGCGAGGTGGATTGGGGGGCATTGACCGGCTTGATAATTATGCTGGCAGGTGGAGGACTCATTGGATTGGTTATATATAAATATAGACGAATAAAAACAAACATTTAAAACTTACTGACATTATGAATCTTATATCAGACATTCTGTTTTGGATTTCGAACGGACTTTTAGTCCCTGTTGTTGTATTGCTTATTATTCTTTTCATCCGTTCGCTATTATTGATAGGCAGTTTTTTCGGGCAGTATCTGGCTATTCGGCGTACGGATGCGTTGTTGCGTCAACAGCTTGATACACTGACTATAGATACTTTGCCCGAATTGGAAGGCAAACTTCCTGTGAAGTCGAACTCATTAGTCATTGCGTATATCCGTCGGGTGTTGGAGTCAAAAGACCGTCCGGCACATGTGCAGCGCCTGTTGGCTGATTTTGAAATTACTGCTGATAAGGATTTGGCTATTTCAAAAACATTGACCAAGATGGGACCGATGCTTGGATTGATGGGTACATTGATTCCAATGGGACCTGCTTTGGTGGGACTTTCTACTGGTGATATCGCTTCTATGGCGTATAATATGCAGGTCGCTTTTGCTACGACTGTAGTTGGTCTGTTTTCTAGTGCTATCGGTTTCATAACCCAGCAGGTGAAGCAACGCTGGTATTTACAGGATATGACCAATCTGGAATTCCTTTCTGAATTGCTCACTGAAAAACGTACAGCTTGAGATGAAACGTAATTTATTAAGAAAAGAGGAGGATAGTGACCCGATGAGCGTGGTCAGCAATCTGTTTGATGTGGCGATGGTGTTTGCTGTAGCGTTAATGGTGGCCTTGGTTACCCGTTATAATATGACTGAAATGTTTAGTCAGGAAGATTTTACGATGGTGAAGAATCCGGGTAAGGAAAACATGGAAATCATAACCAAGGAAGGGCAGAAGATTAACCGTTATACCCCTTCTGAGGATCAGGATGTCAAAAGCGGCAAGAAAGGAAAAAAGGTGGGTATTGCCTATGAATTGGATAATGGAGAAATCATTTATGTACCCGAAGAATAAACTTGTATAAAGGAAAGGGAGGATAAAGTCAAAACTAGAACTTGCCATTTTATATAGCCGAACAGAATTTATTTGAGAAATATAGGGCAAATAAAGTAACTTGACTTCGTGAGCCAAGTAAGTTAAGTGAAAGTGTCAAGTAAGTTAAGTTACTTGCCCAATGCACTTAAGTTACTTTTGAAGCTATCGGGGATTCATCCATCCTATTTTCCACAAATTAATTCTGTTCGGCTTTTAGTTTGAAGTACCTTTATTACATACATATGTGTGGTCCGATATATATATGTATGTAATAAAGGTATTTTCCCTTTTTCTAGTATCGGTTGATAACTTTTTTTGCTTTGTTTACGGCAGTGGTAGGAGCAATCTTATCCATGCTTGATTCATCAAACATTTTCAAGGTTTTGTCTATATTCTTAATAGCTCCTTTATTGCCTTTTTCTTCAAATTCTTCTTTCAGAATGCGTACTTTCTCAAAAAATTGTATTCCTTCTGTCAGGCGTTCCAACCGGATGGATGAACGGGCGCCCGGATAAATCATATACGTGTCTCCGGCAGCCCAAGCTGTGAAACGGCTGTCTTGTAGGGGATTTTTCACCCAGCTGTTTAAAGCCCAACGAAGATATCCGTCCAGATTTTCTTTCGCACTATGCCATGCCAGCCATTCAGCTTCGGCAGGTTCGCTGAAAGTGAAAGTGTTGGGGCGGGGCTCTGTGCAGCAGGTATAATAAGTAGTTACTTTGCCTGCCTTCCGGCGCGCTTCAATCTCTTCGGGAGCAAATTTCTCGGCAATGGTGATACAATAGTCATTCAGATCATCCAATAGTTCTTTGTGATAAGTTCCTGCCAAAGAAACTTTAAAGTCTTTATCAGCCTTACGGATCACTTTCAGTGTTTCCTGCATGTCCTTCATCGGGCGTTCGTCCATCGCAATGTGAGTGATATCGAACCAGCCTTTTGCTTTCAGATGCTTTGAGAAATCTTGCAGCATATTCATCCAAAATTCTTCATAAGCAACTTCACCCGGTTTGGCGTCCAGAAATTTGAAAGAGTTGCTAGCCTGATCAAAATATTGGAAAGAAAGGCGCCAGGGAACCATAGAATAGCAACTGATTTGTTTTTTGACACCAAGATCCATCATAAATTCCACCCACTTGTCGAATACGGTATAGTCAAAATACCAGGTTCCATCCGCTTTTTTCAACCAAGTGACCATGCTTTCAAAAGCATCATAGGTCTGTCCGTTCCAGGGCTTGTGCATAATGGAGGCTGTGATTACCTTACCACCTGCATCGGCATACAGTTTCATCAATGGGCGCATCAAATCGAAATGTTTTTTGCTGAACGGTTCCACATTGTAGTAACGGGATACTGCATAAGGGTTCTGCCATAAATCCAGATGGAAAGCCCATTCGGAAGGAGGAGGCAGAGTACGGTTCTTCACTTGGAGGTTCAGTTTTAATTCAGACAAGGTGATACCGTCGGCTTTCACTGTGACGGTTCCTGTGTATTTCCCGGCTTTAGTGCCCTGAGGGATGTTTACGCTGATCCATCCCCCTTGGGTGGAGTTGGCAGGAAGGGTTAGAGTAGGAGTGATATGGTCTATTACATCTGCTACTAAAGTTGAGTCAAAATCAGCACTGTTTCGATAGCCACATGCGCCCAAACCGTCTTTGTTCAGTTCATCGGTTATAACGTAACGGACAAAGCCTGTTCGGATATTCTCTTTACTGATGGTTGCACTGCCTGAGGTTAAATCGCTGACCATGAAAGTCAAGTCATTCAGCGCTTTGGGAGTCCATACTACCAGTTGGGCTGAAATTTTCTCACCTTTCCATGCAGTAAGATTCATACTTTTCTGCACACTATGGATGGGAGCCGGTTCCTCTTTCTTATAGCGGATGTCTGTGCTTCCCCAGCTGATTTGTGGAGCTGTAACTTTCGCCCATAAAGCGGGGTTGGTGGCAATAGGATTGGCTGCTTCCTGATAATATTCGGAAGTTTGGGCGTTCATACATACTGTTGACAACAGGAGAGCGCCTAGAAATAGGAGTTTTTTCATAGGTTATATAATAGTTAGTTGAAGTTACAAAGGTAACTCAGGGAGAGTTAATTTCCAAATAGGAACGGTGGAGTTTGCATAATTGCATAGGAATATTTATTTTTGACGAGTTATAATAATAAGGAAGATAGAGATGAAAAGAATGGTAAATGTGCTTTTTGCTGGTGTACTGGCTATGACTGTACTGTCCTGTGGCGAAGAGAAAAAAGGATATACTCTGCATGGAGAAATATCGGATGTTAAAAATGGAATGGTGTATCTGAAAAAATATCAGGATAAATCGTTCATAGCTGTGGATTCGGCTGTGATTACTGACGGTACTTTCAAATTTGAAGGTGTTTGTACTGAGCCATTGGCTTATGGGCTGACTACGTTCAGGGATAGCAAACGTCCGTTGGTATTCTTTTTAGATAACGAAAAGATGCAGTTGAAGATGAATGAATCAGAAAAGATACTGACAGTGACAGGTTCTGCCATTAATGATCTGTATGCACAAAATGCTCCTTTGACTCGTCAGGATGGATATAGCATAGATAGTCTGGTTGCTGTTCACCCGGCATCTGCTGTTACCCCTTATTTCATAGTGAAGGATTTCGCTTATAAGTTGAATTTGGAAGAAATGAAGGCATTGCGTGCCAAACTGGATGCTTCATTGGATGAAACCATGTATGTCAGTCAAATAGATGGCTTTATCAAGCGGATGGAAGATATTCAGGTCGGTGCTGTGGCTCCGGATTTTACATTGCCCGATGTAGACGGTAATCCTGTCACATTATCCGGTTTGAGAGGAAAATATGTACTGATTGATTTTTGGGCTTCCTGGTGTCCTGATTGTCGCAAGGAAAATCCGAATATTGTTGCTGCCTGGAATAAATACAAGGATAAGAATTTTACTATTTTAGGAGTTTCTTTGGATCGTAAGAAAGAACCTTGGTTGGCCGCTATTGAGAAAGATCAATTGGCATGGACTCATGTTTCAGACTTGAAGGACTGGAAATCGGATGCAGCCGTGCAGTATGCTATTCGTTGGATTCCTATGAATTTCTTGTTGGACCCCAATGGGGTGATCTTGGCTGTAGGATTGGAAGGGGAGGCTTTGCAACAAAAGCTGGATGAGGTTTTGAAATAACAAGTTTGCTGTAAGATTATGAAAATAAATGTACCAAAAGCCAGGGGTTACTGTTGGTTCTCCATTGGCTTTTGATACATTTTGTTGTCTTTGTTCACATCATTGTTCTTTCTCTTTAGTCATTATCACGTCCGAAGGAACAGAAAATCCTATCAGTTCTGTATATTCATCCGGTTCTTCAAGGGCTAATCCTAATTTTTCATCCAGATGCCAACGAATTTTATCGGAAGAAAGCAGAAGTATTTTTCCGCCTAATATCCCTTTTCCGCCGAAGTGCTTCTTCCGTTGGTCGTAAAATAAAACTCCGACTCGATTAGGATCAATGTAGTCCAAACTGGTAGCATTGTTTGAAGCCCAGATAGAAAAATCTTGAGTTCCCTTTTTTTTGTCCAAGTGCCAAATAGTATCTCTGATACTAAAATAGTTTTCTACAATTATTCCCTTCACTGATAGAAAATATCCTCCCATAAGACCATTTATAATCATGTGTTGATCCTCTGCATATCCTTTTTTAAGAACTATTTTAAAAATCGTATCATTTGACTGATACATCCAAGTCCCGATATAAGCATCCAAGTTTTTTGTTGGAGCAATTTCCTTTTGGGCAAAACTAACTGTGCTGATAAAAAACAAACACAAAACAAATTCTATTCTTTTCATGACTTTTCTTTTTATTGGTTACATTCCATATTTACAGATTTCCCATTAGAAGCTAGTTCCTGAGCATTCCAAGTCGGATTGCTTTCATCAATATTCGAACTAAACATCACTGACAGACCGGAGTTATTGCGATCTAAAAATTTAAGCAACTGACCTATACATTCATCAACTCCCCCTCCGCTTGCACCAACTATATAAGCGTTCCAACTTTCGGAAAGTTCACCATTTCGAACTTTGGTAGCGAAAGTATTAAAATCTGTGGGAGAAGTTATCATAATACTCATACATCCGAACTCTGAAACTACTCCATAAGTAAAATTCTCTGATTTCACATATCCCTGTTGGTATCGTATAGCTAAAGCCTTTAAATCTGCCCATGAAGTAATCATAGAGCCTGTAGGGTGGGAATGGTACCATTCCATGATTTCTTTTCCTGCTATTTGATCATTTGTGAATTTGGCACTTCCTGATTCTTGTACGTTCGGGAAAATAGTTTGCCCGTCTGAAGTCTGTATAAAGCCTTGCTCCACAGTATTGCCTGCGGAAAATGTTTTTCTATACACATCTTTTATACGCGATTTAAATACTGCGTCCTGCGACAATGTTTTAGCACGTTTACAAGGAGTAGGAGGTGTTTCAGGAGGATTTGAAGGAGGATTATATCCACCACCTCCGCCATCCATTTCGTCATCATCCAATGAAACGCAAACTTCATGATACTCAGGATGTAAATACTTGTCGCAAATTACATCGATGCCGGGCAGCCCCAGTTCATGATCCCAAACGATATCATTATGACAATTCCGCTTTTCCATCCAGTCTATTTCCGTATTACATACGGATTGTCCTCTTCCTCTTTGCAAACTCATACGGTATCCTTCCTCTGTTCCCGGAGAAATGGAGGCTGTTATTTTCCCTGATTCATATTTCCAACCATTTACCAATCCATAATTGAAATTGTAGAATAAAACTTTTCCATCAAAATCAGCTTCACGATGTAAATAAGAATTGTTTTCAAAAGAGGTGGTATGCATCAAATAATCATAAGTACCTATGAATACCATGATGAAGTTGTAAATCTCACCTGTTTCTAGATTCTTCAATATTACCATGCGTGCTACATTATATATTTTATCCAAATCATCTTGTAGTTCATATTTTTCTTTTGTTTCGTTATCCATAAAAAATGTACTACCGCTTGTCATTAGAGTCGTTTCAACTACCTCTAAATCTCCTTTTCTACTTTCTTTAGCCTTGTTCCAATTAGGCTTTGTTGGAATTCGCCCGTCAGCACTTAAGGATCTAACTGTAGTAGCTGAGGGATTGGTGGCATTATACCATTGTTCTGCTTTAGCAATGGTCAATTCTTTATTGCTGTCAAAAATAACTTCATCAGTTACATTGGAGGACCATTCATCTTGCCAACATGAATAAACTATCATACTGACAAAAACTAAAATGCCAACAATAGAAATTTTTCTTTTAAGTGTTTTTCGTTTCATAGTATCTATTTTTGATTTGTGGTTAGTATGGGTTGAGAATATTTGCAATAATATCAAAAAAAAGTAACTTTACAAAACCCTTAAGTAAAAAGATAGTTATTAGAGAGCCTTTATTTAAAAGCCTTCGGCTTCGAAGCTATCTTTTTTTCGAAAGTATCTGTAATAAGCGTTAGTGCCCCATCTCCGGTAATATTACAAGCTGTTCCGAAACTGTCCTGTAATGCAAAAATCGTAAGTAGTAATGCCGTTCCGGCTTCATTAAAGTGAAGAACAGAGATGATTAGCCCTAAAGAGGCAAGTACTGTTCCCCCCGGTACTCCCGGTGCACCGATGGCGAATAATCCTAATAACAGGATAAATAAAGTAATTTGTAATATACTGGGCATACTTCCATAAAGCATTTGGGATACAGTGAGTACAAATACGGTTTCTGTCAGGATAGAGCCGCATAGGTGTATATTGGCGAATAAAGGTATCGTCACATCACTGATTTCTTTTCGAAGGATAGGGCTTTTGCGGGCACATTCCAACGCCACTCCCAGCGTAGCTGCTGAAGACATTGTACCTAATGCTGTGAGGTAAGCAGGACCATAGTATTTCAATACCTGCCAACTATTTTTTCTTGAGTAAACAGCTGCAATGAAATAAAGCAATGACAGCCAGATGAAATGACAAACAATAACAACTATCAATACGGAGAGGAATACCGGTAACTGCTTCGTAACAGCTCCCTGATAGCTAAGAATGCAGAAGTTAGCGGCAATAAATACGGGAAGTACGGGAAGCAGTACTCTTTTCACCAATTCAAGTACCATCTTTTGAAAAGTATCCAGTAGTTTTGATATTTCATCCGATTTAACCCAAGCAGTAGCAAGTCCTATCAAAGCTGCCAGTACAAGGGCCGTCATAACATTCATGACCGGTGGAATATCTATTTTTAGTAAATTTTCCGGCAATGCTTTCAGTGTATTGGCATCATCGGCTATATGCAGAAAAGGAATCACATTGTAACCTACGGCTGCTCCGAAAAAAGAGGCTCCGATAGATGATAGGTAGGCTATGCCGAAAGCGAATAAAAGCATCTTTGATGCATTGCTGCGCAAATGGGCAATAGAGGGGGATATGAATCCCAGAATAATAAGGGGAACCAGGAAAAATATAATCTGTCCCGTGATGTGCTTTATACAGATAACGACTTCCAGCACTGCGTCATTAACAACAAAGCCTGCCAACAGTCCGATAATTACGGCAATAAGCAGTTGTACGATAGTATTACTTAGAAACTTTTTCATATATTTTTTTCAGTTAAACGATGAATATCCGGAAAAAGTTTGCTGTATAGGTATGTTATTTCATAGCTTGAACAAAGATAGAAAAATAAAATAGAATGCCGTATGAAAAACAGAAAAAGACGGGAAACATCACGCTCCCCGTCTTATGAAATCTTTTTGCCTTATGCTAATACCTTGATTAAGTGAAACATTTAAAAATCTCTCTTATAAATAATAGTTGTTACTGAAATATGAATTAAAAGTTGTTTTTACCTGTGTCCCACCATAGCCGTGTACCGCCATTGTCTGCACCACCAAGAGCCGTACACAGATTTTTATACTGCTCAGGATCTTTTTTGGCATCATCTTGTGAGAAGGGGAGGCGGCGAATCATGATGTCTGTATCAATTGTACCATTGCTGTTGTTGGTTTGTACTTTGAATAATTTCGGATATCCGGTACGGCGCTGTTCTGCCCATGCTTCCATGCCTTCTGGCCAGCAAGCAATCCATTTTTGAGTGATAATTTTTTCAAGTTGTTCTTCTTGATTAGCTGCATCGTCAAAATTGGGAGTGGTGGTTATTAATGCTTTCATGTCTTTTCCGGGGCCTGCTGCGTAATTAATGTAATCTGTCGGTTTACCTTTACTTGTCAGATATAGGCTTGCATCTCCGGCTCCCCATTGGTTGAATGAAGTTTGGACACCGGTTTCATAACATTGCTTTGCGCTTTCGTTTTTCGGATTGATACCTCGTAAAGATGCTTCGGCACGTAAGAACCAAGTTTCTGCTGCTGTCAGAAGAACGGCGGGTGTGGATGCTGTGATTGTTTGGGTGTTGATAAAGGAATAGCTTTGGTAATAATTGGGGTCACCGTCCTTGGCATATACTCCTTGAGGTACTCCTAGATATTCCTCTGTATGCTCTGCCAATGTCGCCGGATTATAATATATACTGATGCGTGGATCTTTATAACCGTTTAGGACAGAAGCTATTGTTGCTCCCATATAGGTTTCTCCCCAACCGGCAACACCTGCTAACGGGTTTTGATACCCCTTACCGGAGATTTGTATGTTTTCATCAGAAGATTCTATGACACCATAAGAGTTTTCTAATGCTTTTCGGGCTTCACTGGTAGCAAGTGTCTTATTTACATTAGATACGCGCATAGCTAGACGAAGACGTAATGAATTGGCAAATTTTATCCATCTGCTGGCTGTAGGACAATTGCACATATTAATGCTTTTCACGCCATCTTCTTTGCCGCCTTCTTTCAAATAAGTATCCAATGCGTCTACAGCTTTATCCAGATCATCAAAGAATGCTTTATAAGCTTCTTCTTGGGTATCAACAGAGTTTGTTTCGTTTTTTCCGAATTTAGAATAGACAATAGGGCCATAAGTATCAGTTATACGGTGCATGGCTTCTACTTTTAAAATAAGGGTTGCACCATAAAAATGTTTGTATTTGGCTTCATCTTGTGTAATTAATGTTGATTTATGGGCTACTGGAAATATATAATTATAAGTATAATTCCACGCACTGGCTGTCCATCCGGCCTCTAATGCATATACTGTATTTTTATCGCTGAATTTGGAGGCAAAATCATGAAAATATCCTGAGAACATATCATGATTCAAGTTTTGGAATGTCTGCCAAGGCCAAGTGGTGCCTTCTCCCCAGTCGTAGTTAAAATAAATACCTTTTTGAATTGTCTCAAAGTTAGTAGTGTATTTTTGGAAATCATATTCTTTTACAGTATCATCAAAACTACCGTTGATTTTATTGTCAGATTCGAATCCGTCTGTGCATGAGGCTAAACTCAGAAGGCTTCCCACGCATAAAATTGAAATATATTTTGAACTTTTCATAATGTCTTTGTTTTAAAATTAGAATGTAAATTTAACGTTGAAACCAATATTACGTGTAGTCGGCATGCCGAAAACATCAACGCCCTGCAGAGTATTACCTACTGATAAAGTTGCATCCGGGTCAAATGGAGCATCTTTGTACAAAAAGAATAAGTTACGTGCAACCAATGTGAGATCTAATCCTTTGATGAATTTGGTTTTGGCAAGGAGGGTTTCCGGGAATGAATAGCCTAGTGTCAATTCTCGTAAGCGTACATTCGTTGCATCATACATATAGTATTCTGAGATGCCGTTACGTCCTCCGACTGTACCATAGAAGTTAGGAACATCTTTGAATTGGATGCCTTCATATTCCACATAACCGCGATCACGGGATTCTCCGGATTCTTTGCTGACTCCCATTGCGTCAAGATGTGCTTGTGTCAATGACATGACATCTCCTCCGATACGTGCATCAATCAAGAAATACAAAGTAAATCCTTTGTAAGTAAAGGTATTGCTCCATCCTAATAAAGCATCAGGATTAGCATTGCCTAGTAAAGTATTGTTACCTGTAACTTTGATTGGATTTCCTGTCTCGTTTAATTTAATCTTACCATTTTCATCTCTTTCGAATCCGTTTCCATAAATATCTCCCAGTTTTCCACCTTCTTTTACCCACATGTCATAAGCCATGGAGAATCCTTCAGAACCGTAGCGGAATGATTTATAGTCCTTGTGTAAGGAAACAACTTTGTTTCTGTTCATGGACATGTTTACAGCGGTTTTCCAACGGAAATTTTCATTCATAAAAGGAGTACCCTCTAGTGTCAATTCGATACCAGTGTTACGAATTTTACCTGCATTGATATAACGGAACGCATAAAGTGAACCAGCCGGATTGGCTACTCTTAACAGTTGGTTTTTTGTATCTGTACGATACCATGTAAAGTCAATTCCGAAGCGATTATTGAAAAACTTCCATTCTGTACCGAATTCAATGGAAGTACTGATTTCCGGTTTCAAATCACCACGTTGTTCTATATCGTTTGTTTGGATACTTCCACCACATTGAATGATGTCAGCTAAATTGGTGATGCCGATGGGAAGGTCATTGCCGACCTGTGCAAATGAACCACGGAATTTTGAAAAATTGATCCATTCCGGTAGTTTGATGCTGTTGCTCATAATCCAAGTCAAACCTACTGACGGATAGAAAAATCCATTTTTCATACTTTCTGTGTTTGCCAGGGTGGAAGACCAGTCATTACGTGCTGTAATATCTAAATAAATAGCATCTTTCCAACCCACTTGTGCTGTACCAAATAAAGATTGTATAGTACGTTTCGCATCAATTGTTTGGTTGATATATCCCTTTGAAGAGAATATAATATTGGAAACGGTAAATACATTAGGACGATATAAAGATGCTGTTTTGGAGTCGATCATTAAAGAATTGGCTTTGCTGACGTTAATGCTGGTTCCTAATGCGGCATTGATGGAAAAATCACTAAAGGTTTTGTTGAACATGGCCATGAAATCACCATATACTTGGAAGTTTTGTTCATCCGACCATACATAGCGTCCGTTAGGTAACCCTGTTTCATCATTTTTTCCGGCAATGTTTGCTGCTGTTGATGCATACATCTTGTTGTCAAACTTATCACTTACATAGTCTACATTCCCGCGTGCCTGGATACTTAACCAGTCAGTTGCTTTTATATTTGCACTGATAGAAGCTAATGCACGGTAACGTTTACTCTTGTTGGTCACACGATTTTTTATCCAGTACGGATTCTGATCCCATTCGCTGAATGAGCCGTCTTCATTTTTTGTATACCAATTCTGTAAGTTCATATTGCGGTCAGTATCGAAAACTTCAAAGTTTTCAGCGTAGGGAGCCAGATCGGCACCACGGGGAAAAGAATACAAGCCAACCAGCGGATTCAGATAATAACCACCTCCGGCAGGAGTATTACGGATAGTTTGTGTCATCAAACTGGCATTTCCGTCCAATTTTAAACGATCATTAAAGAAACTGGCTGTTTCACGGAAAGTAATATTGTGCTTTTGAAGCTTATTTGAGTCCACGATACCTGTTCCCCGGGTATTGGCATAAGAAAAGTAAGTTTGCATTTTGTCATTACCTGTTTGGAAGGTTAAAGAGTTGATGGCTGTAATACCATTGCCAAACCAATTACCTACGTTATCATAGTCTGTCAGATTTCCTTTGTCGCCCCAACTGCTGGTACCATCGGCAGTTTGTCCATAATTGTTTTGAAATTCCGGCAGGCTGACAGCATGGTCTACTGTCAGGTTAGAGGAGAATGTAACTCTTGACATACCGGCTTTCCCTGATTTTGTAGTAATTAAAATAACACCGTTGGCAGCTTGGGAGCCATAGAGAGCAGCGGCAGATGCACCTTTTAATATACTCATACTTTCAATATCATCAGGGTTCAAGTTGGAAACACCGTCACCAGAGTCATGGTTGACCCCGTCATTTTCACCTCCCATAACGGTGGCTGTTGATTCTGTTGTGATATTCAGCATAGGAACGCCATCTATGACATATAACGGTTGGTTGTTACCACTGGCGAATGCTGAACGTGCACCACGGATAGATACTTTTGCCGAACCTCCCAGACCGGATGAACTCTTTGTTATTTGCACACCGGCAGATTTACCGGCTAATGAATTGATCATATTAGCGTCCTTTACTTTATTCAGTTCGTCACCATTCAGTTGCTGAGTGGAATAAGTTAAAGAGGCTTCTTTCTTTTTAATACCCATAGCGGTTACTACAACAGTTTCCAGTTTCAATGCATCATCTTCCATTTTAATGGTAAAATTAGTCTTTCCGTTTACTGGAATTATGACTTTTTTATAACCGATATAAGATATAACCAGTTGTGCATCAGCCGGAACTTCTAACGTAAAGTTACCGTCAATATCGGTAATTGTACCGTTAGTAGTACCTTGTTGAATAATGTTTGCACCGATAATTGCTTCACCTTGCATATCAGTTATAGCACCTTTAACAGTAATTGTATTTTGCTGTTTTACTTCCTCACGGGCTATATTGTTTTCTTTTGTCAAAACAATGTTTTTACCTTCCATAACATAAGTGATACCAGTTCCGGAAAAAACTTCATCTAGAATTTCGGATACGGCTTTATTTTTTGCGTTGATTTTTACCTTGCGGCTTAGATCTACATTTTTCTTACTATAGACAAACAGGTAATTAGTTTGTGATTCGATGGCAGAAATCAATTGGGCTACCTTCATGATGTTGGTATCCAGACTGACTTTGGCGTTCTGAGAGTGTACATCCATACTGAATGCGCTGAATGCTGTGGTTAACAGAAGAATTAAGGTGATCTTCATAGTTCGTAATATTTGTTTAAAAGCTAAACTTTTTGGGCATAAGTACCCTTCCAAAGAAATTTTTCTCATATCTTTGTAATGTGTTAAGTTAATAAATTTGATTAAGGTCAATTGTTAGCTGTCGAATCGGGGAGTATGGGGGTACTTTCCGATTCTTTTTTCAAAGGTTTTTATGTAATCATAACAGTTCATTTTTTAAGGTTAAACTTCTATTGTGATTTTATTCTATGGTTATCTTGTTATGTTCGTTATCAATATTGTATTTAAACGGATGGTCTTTTTGTATAACTTTTAGTATATGCTCTATGCCGTCCAAATCTTTGAATTTACCAGTGCAGCGGTAGTTCTCTAAGATTTTAGGATTCTTCACTGTTATCTTATAATTATAATATAGAGCAATCTTGTCCAGTAACTCTTTAAACGGAACATCATCGAAATAATAAATGCCTTGCATCCATGCCAAAGCATTGTTACTACTCATTTCGCCCGTTTTGTATTTGCCGTTTTCCATTGAGAAATACTTTCCTTTTGTCAGGCTGGTAATTGGCTTTTCTTCTTTTGCATTGTTGGTAAGCAAGTTGATGGAACCTTCTATCAGTCTGGCTATAAAGCTGTTTGAACCTTTATAGGAGCATACATCGAATTTTGTTCCGGTGACTTGCACCTTTATGTTTTCTGTCTGCACATAAAAAGGAATCTCCTTATTGTGTGCCACCTCGAAATAGGCTTCTCCGTCTAACGTGACTTTACGGTCTTTTTTACCGAAGTTTTCATCATAAGTTAGTGTGGTTTGGGAATTCAACCATACTATAGAACCGTCAGGAAGATCCATCTGTGCACGTTGACCTGCTGGAATACGGATGGTTTGTGACAATTGTTGTTTAGGTTTATGCATATGTGGCAAATCCATTACAAAAACAATAGCCAGCATGGCGGCAATGGCAATCAGTGGGTACAGGTACAGATGCCCTTTCGGTTTCCGTTGTATGTTCGAACCGTCAGAAAAAAGGGTGACATCAAACAGCATTCGCTCTTTTAGAAAGTGTTCCTTGTTTTCTACACTGCTTTCTACCCATTCCACAATCTGGTTTTCCTCTTTTTCGGTGGTTTCTCCTCTGAAATATTTATGTAGCAATTCGGTTTTCATTCTTTCTGCATTTTGTATATAGAACAGGATAGCTGGAAACAACCCTAGTGGAAAAATGATTTTTTTTTCGATTTTCTCAAAAAAAGTGCTTTTTATCCTCTTTTTTCATTTCAAGTAAAATTATTACCCCCCTGACACACTGCTAATAAAAAATATTAGTAACTTTGCAACACCCAAAATAAGCGAGATTGTATTTATACACTATAAACAAAAATAAGAGATTATGATGACAATTGACAAATTCAACTTTGCCGGTAAAAAGGCAATTGTCCGTGTGGACTTCAATGTACCTTTGGACGAAAATGGTAAAATTACTGATGATACTCGTATCCGTGGTGCTCTTCCTACACTGAAAAAAGTGTTGGCTGATGGTGGCAGCTTGATTATCATGTCACACATGGGTAAACCCAAAGGTAAGGTAAATGCTAAATATTCATTGAGCCAGATTGTCGATGCTGTTTCTGAAAAATTAGGTGTACCTGTTCAATTTGCTCCTGATTGTGCGAAAGCCGGTGATGCTGCAGCTGCTTTGAAACCGGGTGAAGTCCTGTTGTTGGAAAATTTGCGTTTCTATCCTGAAGAAGAAGGAAAGCCTGTTGGCATTGACAAAGAAGATCCTGCATACGAAGATGCCAAGAAAGCGATGAAGGCTTCTCAGAAAGAATTTGCCAAGACTTTGGCTTCTTATGCTGATTGCTATATCAATGACGCATTCGGTACTGCTCACCGTAAACATGCTTCTACAGCCGTTATCGCTGACTATTTCGATGCGGACAACAAGATGTTGGGGTATTTGATGGAAAAAGAAGTTCAAGCTGTTGATAATATCCTGAAAGATATCAAGCGCCCGTTCACTGCTATTATGGGTGGTTCCAAGGTGTCTACTAAGATTGGTATCATTGAAAACCTGATGGATAAAGTGGATAACTTGATTCTTTGCGGTGGTATGACTTATACTTTTGCAAAAGCTCAAGGTGGAAAAATTGGTAATTCTATCGTAGAAGATGACAAATTGGATTTGGCTCTTGATATCATTGCTAAGGCTAAAGCTAAAGGTGTGAATTTGGTATTGGGCTCTGATTGTGTGGCTGCTGATGCATTCTCTAACGATGCTCATACTCAGGTTGTTCCTGCAAATAATATTCCTGACGGATGGGAAGGTTTGGATGCAGGTCCTGAAACTCAGAAAGCATTTGCTGCTGCTATTGAAGATGCCAAGACTATTCTGTGGAACGGTCCTGCCGGTGTTTTTGAATTCGATAACTTTACTGCCGGTTCACGTGCTATCGCTGAAGCTATCGCAAAAGCAACTAAGAACGGTGCATTCTCATTGATCGGTGGTGGTGACTCTGTAGCTTGTATCAACAAGTTCGGCATGGCTGACCAGGTTTCTTATATCTCTACCGGTGGCGGTGCTTTGTTGGAAGCAATTGAAGGAAAAATTCTTCCGGGTGTTGCAGCTATCAAAGGTGAATAATTAATTTTCTGCTATATATAAAAAAGGCAGCCTTTTCGAAAGCTGCCTTTTTTATATTCTTTATTTTGTACTTTTCAGAACATGAACAAAACTGTTGCTACCAGTCTGTTGTTTGAAACAGAATGAGTATCAATAATTTTTCCGTTAGAACTTTTCATGGAACCATACCATGCGGAAGTAAGATTGTATTCAACTCCCAATTTCCAGTGAGGCACATTATAGGTTAGTTCTGCGCTGGTACTTACCAATTGGTCTACATTGGTTCCTGTACCATACATTTTACTTATTTCGTCACTCGTTCCTAAATTTTTCATATAACCTAAAAAAACAGCCGGTTTCCATTTCTTACCGTATGCAATGTTCAGCCATGAACTAGAATTCCGGTTGGGGGAATACTCTTGTTCTCCCGTACGGGCATCAGTGGATTTTACACCGTATCCGCCCAGCATGGATACTTGTGTAAGATTGGAACCCAAAATACTTTTTGCTGCCACATACCATAGGGGAGAAGTATATTTCATGTGAACTTCGTAAGACAGGGCAGTGACACGTTCATCCACTTTGTAAACTTCATCTTCTACTACCGATTGAGTACGAGGTTTTAATGAAATCATTTCAATGCCTGCTCCCACTAGCCAGTTGCTTCTTTTGTAATCTGCACCAATATAGATTTCGGGTATACAACTTTCTTTTATGTATTTCTGGCTTTTCCCATCAGGACCTTGAGACAGGTATTGGGATTGCCAAATAGCCGCGCCTGTCAGTTGTATATCACCAGCTTTGTAGCGGAATCGTATTTGTGGGGCACGGCTGAACGGTTGGAAAGGAGCTCCCATATTCAGATTCAGAATTTGTGGAGCAACGTCACCATATAACGGATGCCAGGTTTGTCCCAACAGTAAAGACGGTTTTCCCCAATCAAGGTTTAAATAGGCATGGCGCAGACGTACAGTGGAGAAGGTTGTTCCTGATCCGCGGAAGTCCATTTCTACTTTTGCGGAGGTTTTTGCTCTTCCCAACTTGGGACCTTGCACATCTATTCCCAAACGGGTATATAAAGTATAAAAGCTTCCATTAGCTGTCGCATTCAGGTCTTTACCTGTTGCATCGTACACTTTATCTTTAGGATACATATAGAAGAGCCCGTCAACAGTTTCTTCATTGGCACGACTATTGTAATAGAAGTCGGTGCGGATTTGTCCGTAGAACTTGTAATTGAAATCTTTGTCTTGAGCAAAACTTTTTGCCGATAGCAGTAAAAATGTGAATAAAAACAAATATTTTCTCATATTTTAAAGGGTTATTATAAACAGTCGGCAAAATTACATAATTTATTTGAAAATCGCACGTGTGTCTTGGTAAAAGAATTGTGCGCCTCTACATATAAAGTCTGCACCGATACAAATTATTTTTGTTGCCTCATTCAAGGCAACATTTGAATCTTGTCGTATTCTTCATCGGTTACGGGTTCTAACCATTCATTGGATGTGTTTTCTCCGGAAAGTTCGAATGCAAGGTGGGCGAACCAACTGTTGGCGGCTGCACCGTGCCAATGTTTTACGTTGGCAGGGATATGGATCACTGTGCCGGGAAGAATCTCAACAGCTGCTTTACCTTCCTCTTGATACCAGCCACGGCCGGCTATGCCGATAAGCATTTGTCCGCCACCTTGAGTTGCATGGTGGATGTGCCAGTTGTTACGGCAGCGTGGTTCAAAGGTGACATTGGAAATGCTTGCCTGTTCACGAGAGATAGGGGCGAGGTAACTGTTACCAGTGAAATATTGTGCATAAGCGGTGTTTGGTTCTCCGATAGGAAAAATCATTTCGCGTTGGAACGTTGTTTTTTCATCTTTATCTTTACAAGAGATATCTTCATTCCATACTTCTTTGGCAAGACGGAATGCCGCCCATGCTTTCGGCCATCCTGCATAGAAGCCGATGAGAGTGATGATCTCTGCAATTTCCGTACGCGTAATACCGTTGTTTTTGGCTGATTGGAGATGGAATGTAAGCGAACTGTCCGTTATTCCTTGACTGATGAGTGAGGTGATTGTGACTAAACTGCGGTCACGAAGACCGAGTTGCTCGGTGCGGCTCCACACTTCTCCAAAAAGAATGTCGTCATTAAGTTCTGCGAATTTAGGAGCGAATGTTCCTAATTGGTCGCGTCCTGCTGTCTGTTTGATCTTTTTTTGTGCCATACTGGTTGTTGTTAAAATACTGAATATTAAAAGTAAAATGACTTTGTTCATAGCGTTCATATTTTAAGTCTTTCAATATAAATTCTATGTACAAAAGTATGGAGTTGAAAAAAATAAGATTGTACCCGGATTACAGATTTTTATACCATTTTTCCTGTTTCGTTTGTTGTGCTTTTTAAAATGAAATTCCATTGTCATCCGGCTAAGTTTTCAATCAGGAAATAGAAAACAAGGTTTTGAGCCGGATTACAATGGAATTCAATTCTCCTTATATAAATAGGTAATTAATAGATTTCTATTTCGTCCAAAGCTATTGTGCTGGGTACCTCGCTTTTATCATGCGGGCTATAGCAATCAATTCCATTGCGTATTTTACCTCCGCTTGTAAATTCTATTTTTACCTTCACCGCTTCTTGTGCCGGAAATTCTATTTCTTCATCGAAGCCTCTGAACGTATTTTCTTTGATATCGTAAGTGAATTCTTTTTCGGCTACTTTCTCGAATTTGTTGTCTAAAGAGGAAACATAGACTACAGCTTTGCTCACCGGCAATATTCCACCTGCTGCATTATACAATGTACCGAATCTGATTTTACGGATAGTGGCTTTCTCAAAGTCTACTATAAAAGTAACTTTGTCATTATTGTCTGGGCTGATACCTACCCACGGGGTGGAGGAGGCATTATTTCCACGTTTTCCATTGGTCAGTCCTAAAGTCACAGTGTCTGCGCCCAATATATCATTTTCTCCTAAAATATCACCTTTCATACCTTTGGGTTCGGGCATGATTTCATATTTTTTTCCACTGATTAAATTCTTGTAAAGCTGTTTATGAGTAACCTTACCGATTTGTTTGCCGTTAACGAAAGCAGCGGCTTTCAAGTCGTATGTGCCGTCCAATGGGAATGGACGATTGTATAAGTTGGCATGTATGGATGGTTGCTCACCATGAGTCGTATAATAGATTTGTGCTCCCGGATAGAATGTTTCCAGCTCTACATTCAGTACACCTTCTTGGGTGGCACGGGTGTTGATATTTACATCAAAGAAGTTGAGGCAAGGTTTTACGCCCATTGCTTCCAGACGTTGGAAGTCTTCAACCATGCGGTTGCAGAATGAAGTAAAATTCTTTTTCTTCATCGGAGTCCAGCCGGTTTCGGATATAGCGATCAGGCGTGGGAAGATTTGATAATCACGGTTATCCTCAGTTGGCATATATTCTGCCCAGCAATTGGCCTGTACACCAATGATGTGCTGTTTTACCAAACTGTCTGCATCAGCCGGTACTGGATTATAGCTGTATGTCTTTTTCAGTGTGTTGTATCCACCGATAGTAACAGGGGCTATTTCCGGTTCTTCCTGGTAATGGTCAAGGTAAGCGTAAGGATTAGGAGTCATAATAGCATCATGTCCGGCTTTGGCTGCGGTCATTCCGCCTTCCACACCACGCCATGACATCACTGTGGCGTTGGGGGCAAGCCCTCCTTCCAGTATTTCATCCCAACCGATGATATTACGTCCTTTGCTGTTCAGGTATTTTTCCACACGGCTTACGATATAACTTTGTAATTTCTCTTCTTTCGTATGCTTTCTTCCGTCTACGGGATTGGGAGTGATGTCATTTTCCAATCCCAGTTCACGTATCAGTTTTTGACAATGTTCACATTGTTCCCAGGCTGTTTTAGGACATTCATCACCACCTATATGTATATAAGAGCTTGGGAATAATTCCACCACTTCGTCCATGACTCCTTCCATAAACTGGAAGAAGGTGTCGGTAGGGCAGAATACTTGGTCAAACACACCCCATAATTTGCAAACTTCGTAGGTGCTGTCCGGAGTACAGGACAATTCAGGGTAGGAAGCGATAGCGGCCAAGGCATGTCCAGGTAACTCTATCTCCGGAATGACAGTGATATATTTGCTTTGAGCGTATGCAACGACTTCTTTTATTTCGTCTTGTGTGTAAAAACCTCCGTGGGGCTTGCCGTCATATTTGAATGGGTAATGGGTATAGAAATAATCCACCATGGTTTCTGAACGTTGAGAGCCGATCTCAGTCAGTTTGGGGTATTTTTTGATTTCAATTCTCCAGCCTTGGTCGTCTGTAAGATGCCAGTGGAAGGTGTTCATTTTATGTGCAGCCAATACATCTATGAATTTTTTGATATAATCTATAGATGCGAAATGGCGGCATACATCCAGCATGGCTCCGCGATAGCGGAATGTCGGGGCGTCTTCTATTTCAACGCAAGGTACACTCCATTCGGCATTACGTGCTCTTTCTTTACAATAGACATCCACCGGCAACAGTTGATACAGGGTCTGTAATCCATAGTAAAAGCCGTTAGGCGCCGATGCGGTAATTTTTATCAGTTGAGGGGTGACCGATAACTTGTAGGCTTCTTTTTCCATCCCCGGAATGCTGTCAAAAACAATGGAGGGTACATTTTCATGTAACTCGTCAGTCGGTTTCAGCTTGAGACCGGCTATATCCAGGAGAGTGGTTGACAGGCCGGAAGCAATGTGTTTCACTTCTTGTGAGGCGTTAACGACGATAGGAACATCACTGTTCAGGTAAAAACGTCCCTGCTGCTCGCTCATGGTAACAGGCAATGGAACTACATTGTACTCATTGATTACTTCTTTCATTTGGCATCCACACATTAATAACCCAACGAAAAATACTGGCAGACTCTTTTTCTTCATAATAAATCTGTGTTAAGTTTTTAAATAAAGGGGGTATAGAAATTCTTTTTGGACAAAAATAGCAATAAAAACGGAATAAACATGTTTTTCAGAGAGATTAATATGTTTACAATATAAAAATATTTTTCACAGATTTGTTTCTTTATTGCTAATAGAATGCTATCTTTGTCCGAGTTAACCAATTTATTAATCTAACACGCATGACAGCAAATACCCCCAAACGGTTGCTTGCTCTTGACATATTGAGAGGCATCACTATTGCAGGCATGATTCTTGTAAATAACCCCGGTTCATGGGGGCATGTGTATACTCCGTTGGAGCATGCCGCCTTTAACGGGTTAACCCCTACCGATCTCGTTTTTCCTTTTTTTATGTTCATTATGGGAATATCCACTTATATTTCTTTGCGGAAATATAATTTTACTTATTCTCATGCTACATTACGGAAGATTGTGAAACGTACAGTCGTTATTTTTTGTATCGGTCTGTTTTTGAATCTTCTGGCCAAATCGGTTTTTACACATCATCTGAATTTTGAAGAGTTGCGTTATTTAGGAGTCATGCAACGGCTTGCTATAGGATACGGTGTGACTAGTCTGGTTGCTATAACGGTGAAGCATAAATATTTTCCCGCTATCATTTTGGTGACTTTGGCCGTCTATTTTCTTTTATTGGCTATGGGAGACGGCTTTAACTTGTCGGCCACTAATATAGTGGCCCGTTTTGATGTATGGGCATTGGGTACATCCCACATGTACCATGATGGTGGAATGGCGTTTGATCCGGAAGGACTATTGAGTACGCTTCCTGCGGTGTGCCATGTAATGGTAGGGTTTTATTGTGGAAAGTTATTGTTTTCTGCTAAAGATAATGACGAGAAGATACAACGATTGTTTTTGGTGGGTACTATTCTCACATTTGCCGGCTTTTTGTTAAGTTACGGCTGCCCTATCAATAAGAAAGTGTGGTCGCCTACTTTTGTCATTACAACCTGCGGATTGGCATCCAGCTTTTTGGCTCTGCTTATCTGGATCATTGATATAAAAGGCTATCAAGGTTGGTGCGTTTTTTTCCGGTCGTTCGGAGTGAACCCTTTGTTTATCTATGTGTTTGCGGAAATAATGGGGATTCTATTGGGTGCTACGGGGGCAAGTGTCTTTATTTATGAAAAGGTACTGGTTCCGGTGTTGGGAAATTATCCCGGTTCATTAGCCTATGCTTTGTTGTATGTATTATTTTGTTGGAGTATTGTTCATATTTTATACAAGAAAGGTATTTATGTCAAGATCTAAAAACGGAAACAGAAAATTAGTTAAATGAAAGAGACGAAGAATGTTTTTATGTCAGAACTGACGGAGGTGTTTAGCAAACGTCAGCAACAGTTTGTTCAGTTTGCTTACTCGTATGTCAGGAACAGGGAAGAGGCTGAGGATATTGTAATGGGGGCTTTTACTAATGTATGGGAGCACCGGAATGAGTTACAGGAGGATACCAATATTTCTGCGTTGCTGTTGACTGCCATAAAAAATCGTTCATTGAATCATTTGCAACACTTGGAGGTACGTATGCGTGCCGAGCAGCATATAGGAGATATGCGGCAGAAAGAACTGGCTTTGCGTATCTCGACTTTGGAGGCTTGTGATCCCGATAAATTGTTTTGTGATGAGATTCAAGCTTTGGTGCAGGAAGCCATTAGTGAATTGCCTCCTACAAGCAGGGAGGTGTTTATTTTGAGCCGGATGAAAAATTTACCGAACAAGGAAATTGCTTTGCGGCTGGATATTTCTGTAAAGACTGTAGAATTTCATATCACCCGGTCGCTGAAACAGTTGCGGGTGCAGCTGAAGGATTATCAGTTTCTTTGGAGTTTTTTATAAAACAAGACCATGCCTCAGTTATTTGGACATGGTCTTGTTCTTATTTCATATACAGGAATCAGAAACTATAATCTGCACTTAAACCGAACACTTTGTTGGTACGGCTATATACATTTGTTCCGGGTAGTCCGGTTCCGTTATAGTTGGTTGATTTTTTTGTATAATCCTCATAGTTAGTCCACATATAACCAACATTTAAATTGAGGTGTTTGTTCATCTTTATTTTGGCTCCGACTCCCAAAGAGTAAGAATCACAAGAAAAACTGGTATCTGATTGATAGTTATCTGATAGTCCGTAGTCAGTGATTTGTCCACCACAGCTGAGGGTTAGTTGCTTGGTTACATCAAACTCAATACCTGCCAAGTATTCATTGGTTCCTTTAGTCAGATATTTTTGTTTGCCGTTTGCCATACCTGCATTTTTGTCATCATAAAAATGATATTCTACAGAAGCGCGAAGTACCGGAAGGAATTCGTAGGCGGCTGCGATAGAGAGCATGGCTGGGATGTCATTGGGGGTGTTTACACCGTGTTTGTAAGGAGCTATCATTGCTTCACCTTCAGGAGTCCGGGGATATTCTATATTCTTTGTATTGTTTTCGATATTCAAGTTGGTCTTGAATTCATATTTGGCACCAATGTTCAGTTTACCCAGTTTAGCATCTACACCGATAACAGGAGTAAGTCCCCAGCCGGTTTGGTCACAGTCTAGAGCAAGAGGCAACAGGTTTGTGTCTGTTCCTTTTACAATAGCGTTCAGAAAGCCTTTGTAGCCACCGGTAAAGTAGTTCATTCTACCTCCACCGAATACGGAAAGCCATTCGGTAGCTTTATAGGATAATCCTAGCTGCAAAGAGTAAATATATTGTTTACCGTCCATGGCACTTGTTATATCATACATATCAGGAGTTATAACCGTAGGTTTTTCTGCTTTTAAACCTTCTTGAAAAATACCTGCCATAGCTGAGGCGTCGAACATAGGCAGTCCGTCATCAAAAGACGCCTTTCCACCTCCGGCAGTGATGGCGAAGAATCCTGAAATTGTCCACTCACCTTTTTTATATGCGGCGAAGAGGCTGGGGATAACCGGTGCGGCGGCTGTTCCTTCGTAATATTTTTCAAAAGGCTTGTCTGCAACAGTAGGACCTGTGGCGCTAACGCCATTGTATGTCATAAAACTGGCATCAATATTTCTAGTCTGATAAGCGCTCTGAATGCTCAATCCTACATGGAATCCGTCTTTGGGCAAGAAAGCCAGGCCGGCAGGATTAGATAAAGCACCGTCTATTTCTGTTGTAGCACCACGGGATAGCATACGGAGAAAAGCTGCATGTTGATTTGTATTGGTTAAAATACCTCCTGCGAAAGTTGAATTTGAAACGATTAGTGTCGCTGCACTAATTAATAATAGTTTCTTCATTTATTACTTGATTTTTTGTTTGCGGGCGCAAAGGTAGGATAAAATAACACACGGGCAAACCTTTTGTGCAATTATTTGTGTCGTCTATTGAAAAAATCAACTGTTTCAATAGAAACTATTTACTTGGATGATGAATATCCTTTTTTTATTTGTGTGATTGATTGGTAGGAACTGTGGAATGAGGGAGCGTGCTGATGCTTTTGTGATATATTTGTTCCGGCACGCCTGTCCGCTAAGTAAATTCCTGGTCTGTTTACGGTTTCTTCACTCCATTCAGAACACCGGATTGAAAAGAATGTAGTATCTTTGCAACTCTTTTACTCAATGCAAAAAAAATATATGTATACCAACAAAGAAATATGGAACGTAAGTTATCCGATTTTTCTCGGATTATTGGCGCAAAACATTATCAATGTGACAGATACTGCTTTCCTGGGCAGGGTAGGAGAAGTCGAGTTGGGAGCTTCCGCCATGGGTGGATTGTTTTATATCTGTGTCTTCACTATTGCTTTCGGTTTTAGTGTCGGTTCACAAATCTTGATTGCTCGTCGTAATGGAGAAGGACGTTACAAAGATGTGGGTCCCGTAATGATACAGGGAGGGACATTCTTGCTGGGATTGGCGGTGCTCATGTTTGGGCTGACACATCTTTTGGCCCCATCCATTGTCCGCTTGCTCATTTCATCTGATTCCATTTTTGATGCTACCATGGAATTTCTCAACTGGCGTATTTGGGGCTTTTTCTTCGCCTTTGTCAACGTGATGTTCCGTGCGCTGTATATTGGTATTACACGTACTAAGGTGCTGACAATGAATGCAGTGGTCATGGCATTGGTGAATGTGCTGTTGGACTATATTTTGATTTTCGGTAAGTTTGGAATGCCGGAGATGGGGATTAAAGGAGCAGCTGTCGCTTCGGTGATGGCTGAAGCCGCTTCATTGGCTTTTTTCTTGATTTATACCTACGCAAAGGTGGATTTTAAGAAATTCGGCTTGAATCACTGGCAGAAGATTGACTTTTCTTTATTGGGAAAAATTCTGAGTATTTCGTGTTTTACCATGATACAATATTTTTTGGCCATGGCTACTTGGTTTGTCTTTTTCATCGCGATAGAACGGTTGGGTCAACGCGAGCTGGCGATTGCCAATATCGTGCGTAGTATCTATATTGTGATGCTCATTCCGGTTCAGGCATTGTCTACTACTACCAATTCATTGGTCAGCAATCTGATTGGTGCGGGGGGGATAACCCATGTCATGCGTTTGATTTGGCGTATAGCCCGGATGTCGTTTCTCATTATGGTGGTCTGTGTGGCGGTGGTGGTGCTTTTTCCTCATGCCATGCTTTCGGTTTACACCAACGAACCGGCGTTGCTGGTAGAGTCTGTGCCTTCGTTGTATGTCATTGCCGGAGCGATGATTATCGCATCAGTGGCGAATATCTATTTCAATGCCATTTCGGGAACTGGAAATACGCAGGCTGCTCTGATACTTGAAATGGGGACTTTGGTATTCTACGCCCTTTACATTCTATGGATAGGCATAGTGGTGAAAGCACCGGTTTCTGTTTGTTTTTCTATAGAGGTGGTGTACTATAGTTTGTTACTGCTTAGCAGCATTATTTATTTGAAAAAAGCAAAATGGCAGAATAAAAAGATATAAGGTTCATAAGTTTTTTGTATTTTTGCACCCTGTTGTTATTCTGAAGGTTAGTAAAGAAGGACAGGCAATCATAATTCGTAATTTATAATTAAAGATATATGTTCGATAATTTAAGTGAGAGACTGGAACGGTCTTTTAAGATTCTGAAAGGTGAGGGAAAAATCACCGAGATTAATGTAGCGGAAACATTGAAGGATGTGCGTAAAGCTTTGTTGGATGCTGACGTGAACTATAAGGTCGCCAAAGGCTTTACTGATACTGTAAAAGAAAAAGCCTTGGGGCAGAATGTGCTTACGGCTGTGAAGCCCAGCCAGTTGATGGTAAAGATTGTACATGATGAACTGACTGCATTGATGGGCGGTGAGACTGCCGAATTGGTGTTGGAAGGTCGTCCGGCGGTTATCCTGATGTCAGGTCTGCAAGGTTCCGGTAAGACTACTTTCTCCGGTAAACTGGCCCGTATGCTGAAAACCAAGAAGAACCGTAAGCCGCTGTTGGTGGCTTGTGACGTTTATCGTCCCGCTGCTATCGAACAGTTAAGAGTATTGGGAGAACAAATCGAGGTTCCTGTATATAGTGAATTGGACAGCAAGAATCCGGTGCAGATTGCATTGAACGCTATTCATGAAGCAAAAGCGAAAGGTTATGATTTGGTTATTGTCGATACAGCCGGTCGTCTGGCTATCGACGAACAGATGATGAATGAGATTGAGGCGATTAAGAAAGCGGTCAATCCGGATGAAACATTGTTCGTTGTCGATTCAATGACCGGTCAGGATGCGGTGAACACAGCCCGTGAATTTAATGAACGTTTGGACTTTAACGGTGTTGTGCTGACCAAGTTGGATGGTGATACCCGTGGCGGTGCCGCTCTTTCTATTCGTACCGTTGTGAATAAGCCTATCAAGTTTGTGGGTACCGGCGAAAAGTTGGATGCTATCGATCAGTTCCATCCTGCACGTATGGCAGACCGTATTCTCGGCATGGGTGATATCGTGTCTTTGGTAGAACGTGCGCAGGAGCAATATGACGAGGAAGAGGCAAAGCGCCTTCAGAAAAAGATTGCCAAAAACCAGTTCGACTTCAATGACTTTTTGAGCCAGATTCATCAGATAAAGAAGATGGGTAACCTGAAAGAGTTGGCTTCCATGATTCCGGGTGTGGGTAAAGCGATTAAAGACATTGATATCGATGATAATGCATTCAAGAGCATTGAGGCGATTATTTATTCCATGACTCCGCAGGAACGTACAAATCCCGAAATCCTGAACGGAACACGTCGTACGCGTATAGCCAAAGGCAGTGGAACCAGCATTCAGGAGGTAAACCGTTTGCTGAAGCAGTTTGACCAGACCCGCAAGATGATGAAGATGGTGACCGGTAGCAAGATGGGTAAGATGATGCCGAAACTTAAAAAGTAAGGTTTAAATAAACAGGTAGGGAGAAAGTGCGGAACTTTCTCCTTTTTTTATTATGCAACGTGGCTGATTTATGCTACATTTGTTGCTCAATGGATTATTTATAAATAAATAGTATGCAACTAATTGATGGAAAAGCTATTTCGGAACTGGTGAAGCAGGAGATTGCTGCGGAAGTTGCCGGAATCGTGGCTAAAGGTGGCAAGCGTCCCCATTTAGCTGCAATCCTCGTTGGACACGACGGGGGAAGTGAGACATACGTGGCGGCTAAAGTAAAGGCCTGTGAAGTATGTGGTTTCAAATCCAGTCTGATCCGTTATGAAGCAGATGTGACGGAAGAAGAATTACTGGCAAAGGTCAGAGAACTGAATGAGGATGCTGACGTGGATGGTTTTATCGTACAACTTCCCTTACCGAAGCATATTTCCGAGCAGAAAGTGATTGAAACCATTGACTATCGTAAAGATGTGGATGGTTTCCATCCTATCAATGTAGGACGTATGTCCATTGGCCTTCCTTGCTATGTATCCGCTACGCCTAATGGTATTCTGGAATTGCTGAAACGTTACCATATTGAAACACAGGGAAAGAAGTGTGTAGTATTGGGCCGTAGCAATATTGTGGGTAAGCCTATGGCGAGCCTGATGATGCAGAAAGCTTATCCGGGTGATGCCACTGTAACTGTTTGTCACAGCCGCAGCAAGGATTTGGTAAAAGAATGTCAGGAAGCTGACATTATCATTGCTGCACTGGGTCAGCCGAATTTTGTGAAGGCTGAGATGGTGAAAGAAGGTGCGGTGGTTATTGACGTGGGTACTACCCGTGTGCCGGATGCCACAAAGAAATCCGGATTCAAACTGACCGGAGATGTGAAATTTGATGAAGTGGCTCCCAAATGTTCTTATATCACTCCCGTTCCGGGTGGTGTGGGACCTATGACTATTGTATCTTTAATGAAGAATACGTTGCTGGCTGGAAAAAAGGCCATTTACAAATAAGTGCCACATGCTTTGCGAAGCTTGATGGATAAAAAAGAATGTGTCAAAAGTTTGGTAATGCTTACAGGATAAGCTGACCTGCTTTTGACACACTTGTTTTCATGAACAAAAGTTATGCCTGCTTTTCGGACTTACCTGTAAAATCATAAGGAAGGATTTTCGCTCTTAAAAGATTATTTTGTTCTTCGGAGTAATCATACTTTCGGGAGTGTCCTTAATGTATCGGTCTTTCTCGCTGGGAAGTTCACTGCATGTATAATAGGTTTATTATAAAAGATTTAGATGGTGAGGGTAAAAAATATTGCTCTTACTTATGCTCTTATGCCCTCACTGTATTGTGAAGCTGAATTTTGCATAAAATGCTTGAATACAGTTATATATATACTTTTTATAGGATATTCCGTTTTGATGTAAAGTAGGCTATTTTTAGGTTTTCTTTCTTGTAAGAAGTGCGCATGGAGGATTTGTACCTTTATGGAATATGGCGGATTCCGGCTGTGGTAAAAAAGATCAGGTCATTTTTAAAAAAAGATGACGAGCTTTTTTTAAAAGGCCGCCGTCTTTTTTAAAAACGTCTTGGTCTTTTTTTTAAATGTCCTTGTCTTTTGGACTGGCGGTTGGCATGCTTGCTGACGTGGTTTCTGTTGGGGTCATTGTCATCAATAAGGCATGTGTGTGATATATAAAGATTTGTTGCAAATGCTTGTAGACCCTCTTTCTAATTTTTTATTTGTATTATTCGTTTGAAAAAAACGATGGTACTGCTGTTTCAGAACGGGTACAGGTTAGTGAAGCCTGTTGGCACAGTTCGGGGTTGCTCCTACGGAATTCAAGCGTATGAAAACTGTAAATTAGTGTAGAACTTTGTTCTTTACGAATTTTTTCCTATCTTGTACCCTTTAATGTTAGAATAGATGAAACAGATCTTCATTCTTTTTTTGCTATGGTTTGGTTTGTCGCTATCGGCGCAAGATCAGATCTCTTTGTTGTTTGTCGGTGATTTGATGCAACATCAGGCTCAAATTGATGCAGCCAGGCAAGGAGACGGGTATAATTATAATGATTGCTTCCGTCATGTGAAGAAAGAAATAAGTGAGGCGGATATGGCTATAGGGAACTTAGAGGTGACATTGGGAGGAAAGCCTTATAGAGGGTATCCGGCGTTCAGTGCTCCGGACGAATATCTTCATGCTATAAAGGAAGCCGGATTTGATGTATTGCTGACCGCTAACAATCATTGTCTGGATAAGGGGAAGTTGGGGTTGGAACGTACTATTCTGATGCTGGATTCTTTGAAAATACATCATGCTGGAACCTATAGGAACCCGGAAGAACGTCATAAGAACTACCCGTTATTGATTGAGAAGAATGGTTTTAGAATTGTATTGTTGAACTATACTTATGGAACGAATGGCTTGAAGACTGATGCTCCGAATGTGGTGAATTATATTAATCGGGAACAAATAAAAAAAGATATTCTTGATGCACGCAGAAAACTTCCTGATGTTATTATAGCCTGTATGCATTGGGGAGTGGAATATTGTTCGTTCCCTGAACGATCGGAGTGTGAATTGGCTAACTGGTTGATTGAACAAGGAGTTGATCATGTAATAGGTTCGCATCCGCATGTACTCCAGCCTATGGAAATTGTAAAAGACCCCCGGACTCCTGCCCGGCATGTCATTGTTTATTCATTAGGTAATTTTATCTCAAATATGTCGAAAGAAAAAACGGATGGAGGAGCTATGGTAAGATTGAAGTTGCAACGGATTTTTCGAATAACCCGTTTAGCGGATTGTGAATATGCATTGGTTTGGACTTCAAGACCTGTTTTAAGTAAAAAAAAGAACTTTGAATTATATCCTGTTACTTTTATTAATAAATCCATTAATAATGAGGAACTTAATGTGATGAAACGTTTCTTGAAAGGAACTGAAAATTTATTAGGAAAATCGAATGGAGGCATAAAAGAGTATTTTTTTGAATAATTTTTCCTCAAAAAGTTTGCAGATATAAAAAAAAGCAGTACCTTTGCATCGCTTTCGAAAGGAAAGCCTAACATGGTGACTATAGTTCAGTCGGTTAGAGCGTCAGATTGTGGTTCTGAATGTCGTGGGTTCGAATCCCACTAGTCACCCCTTCACCTATGAAAGGTTCTGTAAATCTAATGATTTATAGAACCTTTTTCAGTTTTTATGTCTATTAGTGTATTATCATGATGATAAATTTGAAAGATAAGGCTCAGCGGAAATTTCTGGTTGTTAAGTTTTAAAATTAGCTACCTTTGCTTACCTTTGTTTTATGAAACCCGAACG